>JAABUY010005080.1_pt1 | contig 13436 bp, 22 predicted proteins | sample 5560271 | NCBI WGS metagenome assembly JAABUY01 (sample SAMN10711886, study PRJNA513374) | rock metagenome | isolation source: Antarctica rocks | place: Antarctica: Victoria Land, University Valley
GCCGACCCGGGTGCGGCCTGCCGCTCGTTTCGCTTCTGTGACGTGCGCAGGCTCGCTTGGAGTGATGCCCGTCTGATCCGTCATCTAGTCCCTCGTTCCGTTCATCCGGACGTTAGCAGTTGGCGTTTAAGCCGTCTTACACAAAGGGTTCCTTTTGTGTAAGCATGAGTAGGTGTCCACACCCCGCAAGCGGCCGAGCAATCGCTTGCGGCCGCTTGCGCTTGGCTACGTCCGGGTCTCGACCGCCGACCAGGTGGACAACGGCGCCAGCTTGGATGCGCAGCGGACCGCCCTCACCGCTGAGGCCGACCGCCGCGGCTGGGACCTCGAGCTGGTCGCCGACGAAGGACTGTCGGGCAAGAACATGAACCGGCCGGCGCTGCTCGAGGCGCTGGACCGGCTGGACCGCGGGGAGGCCGACACCCTGATCTCTATCCGGCTCGACCGTGTGTCCCGCTCGGTGGCCGATTTCGCTGGCCTACTGGACCGCGCCGGCCGCAAAGGCTGGGGCCTGGTCCTGCTGTCCCCTGCCCTGGACCTGGCCGACCCCGCCGGCCGGTTCACCGCCAACGTCCTCGCCTCGGCCGCCCAATATGAACGGGAGCTGATCAGCGCCCGCACCAAAGAGGGCATGGCACAGCGGAGGGTCGACGGCTGGGCCGGTGGCCGATCCGCCGGCCGACCACGGGTGCTCGACGAGAATGTCCGCGGCCGAATCGTCGCCGCGCACACCGCCGGCCAAGGCTGGTCCGCCATCGCCCGCGAACTCAACGAGGCCCAGGTGCCCACCGCCCGCGGCGGCGCCATGTGGCACCCCTCCACCGTCCGGGCAGCATTTCAGAGCGGTATCTGACGAGCACCAAACCGTCGCCGCCGTTGTGCGTTGTGGCGTTGTTGCGACGAACGCGGCAACGACAAACACGAAGGCCGAGTCAGTTCAGGCTGAAGAACCGTACGTTAAGGCTTGGGATAGCGGGTGCTCAGCCTGCGCCAGGCGCTCACGATGCTCCCGGTGAAAAGGACGAGAGCGACCAAACCGATCCAGAAGAACGCGGACGGTGAGTGGCCATGGGAATGCGCGCTGATCGCATCGAAGATCAATAATGCCGCCGCCAAAAGCCAAACGACCATCAAAAAGATCGCCGACGTCCGCGCCGCAGCGCGCTTCGCCTCACGGATATGCGGCGTCTCAGCGGGCACCGGATTCTCGGTCACCAACAGACCGAACCACACCTCGGCCCTGACGTGGGGCATCTAGGGCCGCCAATCCAGCCCAGCCTTACTCCCGGGTCAGAAGTCGTTGGGGAATCGGCGTTGCATCCGCGCTTTCCGGCGACGGTCGGAGCGTTCGTAGGCGATCTTCAACCGCCGGGCAACCGCCGGGTCCCGACCGGTGATGTTGAGGCTGGTGGTGTGTTGGTCAGGTAACATTTCGCTGGAGGCGGTGGACTTGGGGCTGCCGATGACGCCGATCCCGGCAATTCAGAAGTCGGGTGTCACGGCGAACGGTTCGGGCGTCTCGGCTGACAGTCAGATTGCTACGACGTCCACCGGAGAGTGCAGCGCATATGGGGGTACAACGGATGACACTTACAACAGTTACCTTCGACGCATTCGCCCCAACGAGCGGTCCCACGGTTCCCGCCCTGGTGTGGATACCGATAGTGGTCCTCATAATTGTTACCGGATCAATTATCGTTAAGCGGAGAAAACGATAAAGCTCGGTCGCAGTCTTTCAAATTTGCTGTCACTTCGACGATCAAGACGTCGCGAGGGACGCGCCCGGGCGTCAGCCTGTCTCGCCAGACCTTCAGAGCCTCTTGCAAGACGGCGCGGTGTGCGGGCTCATGGTGCCGACCCAGCCGGCTATCCCCAGCGCGGCGAGACCGCCGGCCGCGGTGGAACCGGACGGGCAGAACATCGGTGCTGGTGGTCATGACCGTCAGCGTGCCCGGTGACCCCGACAACGACCTCTAGTCTCGCGCCATGAGCCGAAGTTCTTCACCTTTGTTCGGGCGGTGCAGTACCGCGCTGCTGGTCGTCATCGCGATGGCGGGCTTGGCTCTGAACTTCCTCGGGAACGTCGCCGTACCGCATGCGCCGTGGTGGCTTCGACTGCCCTGCATCTTTGTGGGTCTGTGGCTGCTCATCTTCGGTTGCGCGGAGATCGGGCGTCGCATCAAGGCCAACCGTAGGTCCCGGTAGCGATCGGGTACCCGATAACTACCATTTTCGGGTACTGCCACGGTTCGAAGGTCGGCTGGCCGCCGGACCTACAACCTTGGTCGAGCAGCGTGTGGACGGACCACGCCAAGCAGGACAGCTGCAAACAGAAGCGCGCCGGCCAGGCGGTCAAGCACACTCGGGGCGATCGCGACCGCAGTGAGTGCCAAACCGCAGCCCACCCCTCCGACCACAACAGTGACGACCCGACTCCATCGATGGACCGAGGTCGCCGCGACGGTGAGGCCCAAGAACATGCAGAAGAAACCGGCACCTAGGCAGATGCTGAACAACTCGCGGGACATGATGCTGAAAACTAGGGCTACTCCACCGATTCCCAGTGACACCCACGGGCTGGCCCGTCGCCCGGTAGGCGCTACCGACCTACCGGCGGGCTCGATGTTGCTTCCACCGGACTCCAACTCGACGAGTCATCTCCGCTCCGCTGCTAGTGCCGCTGCTGTTCAACCAGGCTGTTGCCTTCTCGGGTGTTCGTCACCGAGAGAGTCGCATAGCCAGTGAGCCCATGCTGGGCTTTCCTTGATGTGCCCGGCGCGAGCATCGTCTTGCGATCACGCATCGCTCTCCGGCCACTTTTTGATCGTCGCACGATAAGAACGGGCCGGGTTACAACGTTGATCAGAGTTGTCAGCTGTCAGCCGCCGGTACAGCCAATCGTGGCAACGATCAGAAGTGGCCGGAGTGCATGAGGTGTAGCAAGTTGGGTAGTCGTTGGCACGATAGGTTGGCCAGGAAACTCGGCCGTGGATCTGCGAAGAGCACAGGGCGAGACGACGAACGAAAACTGAGGGACCGATGACGGCAACCGAGATGACGGAGACGGCAGCGGGCAGCAGCGTGACGCCCAGTCTGCAGGGGCGGGTGGTTCGGCCGGCGACGGTGACGTGTAGTTGGTGCAGCGCGGATGTGACGGTGCCGGCGAAGGGTCGGGTGCCGAAGTGGTGCGGCAGCTCATGTCGGCACCGCGCGTGGGAACAGCATCGCGCCGCCGCGTCCGGGAAAGCAGCCGTACAGGTGGTGGAGCGGGTCGTCGAGCGGGTCGTCACCGTGCAGCTACCCGTACCGCAATCACGGCCAACCCAGACGGCACTGCCGGTGCCGGTGCCGTCTGCGCCGACGGGGAGCGCCTGGGCGCCGCTGCTGACCGAACTCGCCCGGCAACTGGACACCGGCCGCATCTACACCCGCGACCTCAACGCCATCCTGCCCACGTTCGACCAGGCGCTGCAAGCGCTCAACCGACGGCTGACGCACTGACCTTGAGCGGCCATCCCAGTTGCCTGCTGTCAGGTGAGGTGGAGCCACCGCCTGACGGTCGACGCGGCACAACGGACCGCGCGTTTCGTCGACTCGAGGAGGCCGCCGGCAACAAACGCGGCAGCTATCAGGAACACAATCCAACGCGGCGGCTCAGGCCGCCCTTCACTGTCTCGGCCGTCTCCCGGCAGATCGCGCTCGTCGTTCACCACCAGGCGAGGGTATCGGCCGTTTTTTGCTCAACGGGTAGTCAGCGTCGCCGAACTCCCCCCTATTTTTTCCGCCGCCGAAGCACAAGCAAAACTCCCGTTATAACTACTGCGACGAGTACAACTCCGAAAAGAATCGGATTGTGATTGCCACCGGTATCCCCACCAGGGGCCGCCTCAATGATCACTGAGAGGGTCATCATCGGTTGTGCCCCACAAATCCGCTGCACTCTCCGGGGGAAGGCGTCGACCGGATGGGTAGCGGCTGCGCCGCGGGCGCGGCCGGCAGTTGCACGGTGACGATCCGTTCCACCACTTGTACGGCTGCCATCAACAGACCCAACCACACCTTCGGCCTTTGCCGTGGCACCTAGGGCCGTGATGCGGCATCTCGTGCCAGGCGGAGCGGGTTTGCTCAAGACAACGGGGGACGCAGATAACGCACACCTCTGGCACCTTGTGACGCCAGCGCAGGCAACTACAAAATCGACTGGCCATTGGCCAGACTTGGACGGGGGCGTCCTGGTGGGACGGCTCCGTACCGGCGTTGATCACCGCACCCAAAGACCAACGCCCAACCGGGTGGTGCGGCTTGGCTGCATCTACTGGTGCAAGCCGGCAGCGCTGAGCAATGCCAGCCGGCGGCGCAGGGTCCGTGGTTGCCGCAGCTGCGCCACGAACAACGCAGTAAAGATCAGCGCTGCCACCCAGTACCAAGGTGAGGACGTCAGGGCCGACGCCAGTTCGAGCAGTCCGATGACGCCGAAGATGGCGAGATTTTTACTGCGTTGACTGATGGACTGCTCGAGCCGATCCTCAGTCAGGCCGGCCGCCGCCGCGCGGATCGCCGGGTCGTCAGGAACTGGGCCGCGGCGGCTCGCCCGCACTGCCAGCATTCGCCGTTCAGCAGTGAGTCCGGCGGTGAAGGCGGCGGTGCGCTGTTCCCGGGCGACCTGCTGCCGGCGGGTACCCCAGCCCATCGCCAGCCCGAACACCACACCGCCGATGCTGCCGGTGATCAGCCCGTCGGCAACGCTGGAACCATGGCCCCGGTGCGCGGCGAACAGGCCCGTCACAACGCCGAACTGCACCCCGAAGATCACCGCCTGAACCCACCACAGCTTCAGCAGCTTGCCCCGCTCCACCTCGACAGTATGCAACCCCCGAAATTCAACGGCACGTATGCTACCGAGCCGACCAGTAGTCGTTGGCACGATAAAAGAGGGTTGCTTCTTGGGCCTTGCCGGATCGAGTAGGTTGCGCTGGTGAGTGAGCTTGCCTGGCCGGCGGAAGCGACCGTGGTGGGCCGGTACAGGTTCAATCGCCGGGACGGTCGGGGCACTGATGCTCGCGATCGGTCCGTTGCTGGTGAACGCTGCGGGATCGGAGCCGAGCCGGCATCCAACGGCGCGGGTGCTGGCGATCATCTTTTCAGTCCTGGCTGTGGTCCTGCTGATCGTCAATGTGGTGGGTTTGTACCGGCATCCAGAGTGTCGCCTGGCTGTGGACGCCCCCGGGATCAGGTGGGACAAGGCCGCGGTGCCGGCGGCGGTGATCACCGCTGTCGTGGCTACGGCGCTGTGGCTGGTTACCCGATCGGGTTGGCCGTTTCTGATCTTCACGGTAGTTGGCTTCGTGCTGTTACAGATAAGCCAGCCCAGCAAACACCGCATCCAGTAGTAGAACCCAGCACTTGCCGGCCGCCCGGTGTGCCACCGCGGATTCGGTGCTTCGCACTGTGCTTTTTCCCAGGGGGCCGCGCCGGCCCCCCGGACCCCCCTCGCGAACCGCTCGACGCTCCGCGCCGACCGGACCGCACCCGCGCCCTAGCCTGCGTCTCTTCCAGGCTGCTGTTGTTCCCGCTGGGTCCGCCGGCCGCCTGCCTTGCTGTGCTCGCCCTGCAGGACCCCGGCGTGCCTAGTCGGGGACGAATCGAACTTTCACGTTTGTGCCTACGTTCGGGCGCGGGTTGCCCTAGTCGGTGACAACCCCGTTTTCCCCCAAGGTTCGGGGGTTGGGGTCATCTGACAACCAGGGTGTGGGTGGTTGACGGCCGGCATTACCCGGCCGCGGCGGCGGCATGTGCACGGGATCAGCCAGTTGGTTCTGGCGGCAGGTTCTGCACCTGCCACAGCTTCGGCGCCTCTTCGCACCCGGGAGTCACCTCACCGGGGAGCAGCTGCTAGCCCTCGTGCTCGCGTTATTCATCCGACACCGTCTCACGGCCGGGCACCCCGACCTGACGGCTACGGGGGCGCTGGACTTCACTGCGGGTGGGGCCAGCGGGACGAATCCACCCGAGCCGCGCAACACACCAGCGCGCCGACCTGGATTCTGTCGGTACGAGGCGATAGTCTTGCGACTGTTCTTGTTATGTGCGGTACCGGATCGACGTTGCTTGGCGGCGGGTGTCGAAACGGGCGATCGAGCGGCTGGATGGCCTGCGGCGATCGGCTCTTGTCAGTGTTGGACTGCTGTCAGTGCCTCCATGTGAGGTCTCGTAGGAACGCCCCCCACCCTTCCGGGTCGGGGGCTTTTTGCGTCGGAGGCGCGCTCAGGAGCCCTAGCGTGAGAAGTGCCGGGCTCGGGATGTCGTCGTGGTGATCTGATCAACCGGCAGGACAATGGCTCATGGCCCGCAAGCAGCAACGCCGCAACCAGCAGCCTTCAGCGTCGGTCGCTCCTATCGATTGGTCAGCAGCAGAGGCGGCAGCCCGCCGGGAGCTGCAGCGCAACGCCCAAGCGATCCAGAACACCCCACGCGGCACACCCGGCGCCAAACCACCCACCTGGCGACTCGGCCGCTCCCCCAGCAGCGCGCACGCCGATCGCTAACCCGACCATCTGCATAGGAGTCGGCCCTCCAGCGGAACGTGATGCGATGACGGCATGCCGTCCTGACGGCGTGCCGTCACTGCTGCTCCAACCGAGCAAAAGATGATCGCCGCCATAACTCTCAGCCCTCAAAGCGGGTATGTCGAGGTACGCCGACTGGACAGATGCTCGCCCAACATCCCCGGTTCCCCATGAGCTCAACCAGCCTTAACGGCGTGCCGTCACACCGTTGTGCCGTCAAGAGCACTAGCGTCTCGTGGCGTGATCTTGACTCTCGGCAACAAGAAGGGTGGGGTTGGAAAATCGACCTCTACCGTCTATCTCGCTACCGGCCTCGCCCGCCAGGGCCGAACCCTAATCGTTGATGCCGATCCCCAGGGCTCCATTTTGAGTTGGTCTGAGGAAGCGGGGGAGCAGTTCCCCGCCGGTGTCGTCCAGTGGAGCACCCGTGACCTTGCACGCCGAGTTCAAGATGTTGCTGGCGACTACGCCAACGTTGTCATCGACACCGGCCGCTCAGCCACGGAAGACGACCCGATCCTGCGCCAAGCGCTCATGGTCAGCGATCAACTGCTGGTCCCGTTGGCGCCCAGTCTCATGGACGTTCGTGAACTTGGGCGAGTGCTTCAGATGGTCGACGACCTGGCACCGATCCACGCCGTCGAAACTCACCTACTCCTGACCAAGGTGCGAGGCGGGACTGCTTCAGCCAAAGAGGCCCGAGAAGGTTTGCTCGAACAAGGCTTGCCGTTGCTGACAGCACAAGTCGGACTGCGAGAGGCCTACGCCGGTGTTTGGGGGTCAGTGATCACCGACCTCATGGAGTACCAAGCGGTGCTCGACGAGATGACCGGGGCTCGAGTCTGATGCCGGGTCGTACTGACGGAGCGAACCGTTTTGGAGCGGCTGCCGCTAAACGCACCGGCCCAACGCCAACACCGGGCAGCGACGGGGAAGTGGTCCGCAAGTACACCATTCTGCTCAGCACCACCATCGCCAATGGCCTCGATGAGGACGTGTTGAACATCCGTCGCAAGGTTGGCAAGAAAGTCGACAAGAGCGAAGTCATGCGCATTCTAATCGGCATGCTTCATGACGACCCCACTCTTTCTGACGCCATCACTGCCCGTCTGACCAAATGACGGCCTGCCGTCATGCCGTCATGCCGTCTCGCTGGGCGTCACCCCGGCGGGTCGGTCTATGCCACCCGCGCGGTAAGTCCAGCAAAGGGGGTGGTTCGCTGCCTGGTCGTAATTGTCGGTGGAGCATCCTGCCGAACGATTCGGTTGCGGTGACGCGCTAGGACGGTCAAAAACGGGGTGCTTGACCTAACTTCGTACACAAAAAGAACCTTTGCAATAGAGACCACCCGGCGGCCATCTACCCGTCGCTCGCCCGACGTTCCGATTGAGGATCGACAAACGGGGCAGGTGAATCCGCGCCGAATCCGCCCTAGTCTGCTTTGAGATGAGTGTCGGTGGCTTTTTCCGGGTAGTCGAGCAGCACGACCTCAGACTCCTGATCGTGGGAGACATTCGGACTGCCGTTGACTCGCAGGTCGGCCCTCGCCGCGGTGGCGTCGGCGGTGAAGAACTGGCGCTCCGTGCTCATCGAATCCAGCCAGAGCTGCCGATGGCTCTCCCCATCTCGCTCCAGACCACGCCGGAGCCGGACTTCGTCGGGTGCTTCGACCCAGATGCGGTAGGCGAGACGATCCGCGGCGGCCGCGCGGGTGCAGGTCAGCCCCTCAAGAACGACGACGGGTGACCAGGCGACAGTCTTCCAACCCTTCAGGGAGTTTCCGAACTCGTCGTTCTTCCAGTCACGAATCTGGTAGTGAGCATCGCTGCCCGACAGCAACGGGTTGAGGACCTGGGACTCAAAACGTGGCCACCAGCCCACCAGGTCCACCCACGAGACAAAATCATCCATCTGAATCAGCGGAGCGCCGATGCGGGTCGCGATCCGCGCACCCAGGGTGCTCTTGCCGGACCCCCCTGGGCCATCGACGCCGACGATGCGGATACCACTATCTGCCGGACGTTCCATGATCTCGGCGACTACGTCGTCAAGGGGAAGTAGCCACATGTCAAGACGATAACTGTGGAAGCTTCGGGTCGCGGCCTCGATGAGCCCGCCGCGTATCCCAAACGACGATCTCGTGATCTCCATCGTCGACCGCCTCGGAAAGCGGTACCGGTCGCCGTGGGACGTTCGGCTTACGGACGTCAGTTGCAACCTGCAGCTCGTCGCCGGGAGTGGCTGCCCCTCGCCACGCGCACGACGGCTCAACTAACCTGACGACATGCCACCGTCGAACACCCGTGGTGAACAGTGACCTTCCTCCGGGGTCGGCCATGGTTGGTGCCGTGCCTGGTGGTCATTTTTCTCGGGGGCATGCAGCTTGTCACCCCCTCCGACGCTAGCCACCCAACCCTTGCAGTTGTCTGCGGATTGATAGCCGTCATCAGTGGTGGCTTGATGCTTTTTCTTTTGAGCGTGGACACCGAAAGCGCCACAACGCCCCGCCCCGGCCCGCAGGCGTCGACCCTGCCCCTCGGATCCCGCCAGCCGCCGGGTAAGGCAGACGTGTCGTTCCCGCTGAGGAGAACTCGCACGAGTGCGGCTCGCCCGGTCACCGATCGGCTCACGCGTCAGCGTTAGCCGTCCGCTTGCTCGCCGTCCACCTCGTCGTCCTCGTCCTCAGCGTCGACCCGGTCACACGCGGCCTCGCGTATGGCGTTGACGATCTTCGTCGTCGCCTTCTCCATCGAGACTGAGATGCCGTTCAACGTCCCCGGCGGCGCGGCGAGGTTGTAGCGGATGTCGGACACGTTGATGGGGAACCGAACCGGTGCCAACGCGCCAGTCGGGCCTTCTGCATTGATCTCGATCATGTAGCCGCTATTTGAAAGGGCTGCAACGGCCTCGTGCGCTACTCCAAGGCTCCACTGCAATCGACGCCCGGGCGGCAATGATGTCAGGCCGGCGGCAAGAAGAGTAGTAACCTCCTCAACCTTGTTGGCACGGACGGGCTCGCTGAACGCCAGGGGTGGATCGAAGGTGACTCGGACGTTCGTCGCGACCGACGGTCCGTTGTTGCCGATGTAGAGCATCAGCAACCCCGCGTGCTCATCGTTCGGCCGGATGTCCAACCAAACGCGGGGGTCTGCGGCGTCCCGCCGTGCTTGATCAGCGAATTCGCTGCTCTTCTTGGTTAGCTTGTTGGCAACGTTCGACTGGTAAAGGGCGCGGACCGAGAGCAGCGTGGACAGCGCGACTGCCACAATCGCGACGATGGTCGGGGAAGTCATGACGGGGATGGTTTCATCCTTCGACGACACACCACACGCGGCGAGTTCCGGACCATGCATATTCATCCAGACCGTACCCATCTATACGGACGGCCGAAGAGGCTCAAGATCAACTCCGACTGCCTCCCGTAAGCGGATCCCGCTGCGGTGACGGTTCACGCTCCCACGGCGACCGAGCAGGCGAGGTCCGCATCGAGCTCGAGCCGTTACGAAGGGACTCCTGCCGTCATCCTCTGCGAGCTGACTGATAGTCGATGGCGGGCTCAGTAGGGGCTCGGGGAAGGTCGCGGTGGGGCGGCGTCTTGAACGCCGAGGTAGTGGGCGAGCGCGAGTTCGACCTCGGCAAGTTCGTCTCGGCTCAGGTAGTCGACCGGGTCTCCCACGATGTAGTTGATGTCGATGGAGCGGATCTGGTCGATCAGCATCCGTGTCGGTCGGCCGGCGATTTCAAGCTCGGGGCGGTGCAGCGACGGGCCGGCCGAGGTCGAAGTGGGGACGACGCTCGCAACCGAGAGTGGCGAATGCGACGGGGACACGACCAGCCCTAGACGTTTGCCGTGTTGCTCATGCCCGCGGGGTCGTCCGAGGTCGATCCGGTAGACAGCGCCGCGGATCACCAGGCTTCGAGTTCCGCGTTGATATCCTCGTCCTTCAGCGCCTCCGCGTCCGCACGAAACTGTGTCAGCCACCGGTCGTGATCCAGTAGCCGCAGCGCTCGGCGCAACGTGTCCGACGTGCCCTCGCCGGGCTGCGCGGCCTCGCGCAGGATGCGTTCGTCATCTGGCGTCGGCCGGAAACCGATCGGTGCAGGCATCCCGCCACCTTACCGCCTGTTCGACAATTGTTCAACACGTCGTAGTCCGGCGCGGAAGCGGGCTCTGTGGTCACCACAACGGGATCGCTGACCAGTCACCGATCCACCTAAGGGCCCCGCTTCGGGAGGGGCCGGAGCGGGGACACCTGCCCGGAACACAGCTACCCGATCCTGATAGGTATCGGATAGAGCCCCAGTAGTCTGAATCGATGGATGACCAATGAAGAACCTCAGAGCCCGGCCGTGGCTATTCGCTAACTTGGCTGCGATCGCTATCTGTGTCTTCGGACTGCTGGACAGCAGCAATAAACCCGTCGCCGCTGTTCTCTATGGGGTGGGGCTGGTGGCTTCGGTGAGCTTAGGCGTCAGCATTGAGCTCAGCTACCGACGCAAACTCCGCGAGCAGCAGCGATGAGCGCCGATCTCGTCCAGTCGGCCAGCGGCACCGACACTCTGCTGACCCCGGGTCAGTAGGTCGAGTTGGTCACCATGTTTTCGGTCACCGCAAGCCGAACGTCCTGCGGTGACCGGAACCGTGTTCCGACGCAGCCGACGACCAAGATCACGATCGCGTCGTTTGGGGATCGGTGACCGGGCACGCGAATCTACATCGCGTTAGCGCACCATTCGCAACTCGACCATCTTTGCGTCGGCGGGGTCGGTGTACTCGACCCCATCGAAGGCGAACCCGTTGCGCTTGTAGAACGAGATCGCTCGGGCGTTGCCGTGAAGCACCCACAGCTGCGCGGGTTCAGCACCCAGGACGGCGTCGAGCAGCGACTGACCGACGCCGGTGCCGTGAGCTGCGGCAAGGAGGTAGATGGAGAACATGTGCAGGGGGCGCACGGCAGTGAACCCGTGTTCGGCATCGGGGCCGATGGCATCGCCGGCGTTGGCAAAGCCGATGACGTTTCCGTCTCGGAGCGCGACGGCCATGCGCCCGGGGCGCGGCTCGATTGAGAGGTAGCGGGTCCAGAACTGCAGACGCCGTGCGAAGGCTTCTTCGGAGAAGAACCGATCATCGAGCATGCCCGAGTAGGTCTCGCGCCAGCCATCCACATGCGTGCGGGCGATGCCCTGGGCATCTGAAGGCTGGGCCTCTCGAACGATCATCCTGCTGCCGTCGCTCATGAGACGACGATAGAGCCGCGCGCAAGCCGATCTTGATCAGGCGACGCGGGCGCTCAGGATCCCCGGCTACTGGGCTTGTGACTGCGATCCCCGAGGTGGCATGCGCATGGTTGACGGCCCTGCATCCCGACGATCACCCCAGATGCTTCAGTCGTCTCGATAGACGAACGCTGACCGGAACACCCGTCCTGTTATCGGACCGACGGCGAAACCCTCGTGATGCCGCCAAGGCTCAGAGTCCCGTAAGACCTGTTCGCTTTAATGCCCGGTGAAGGTAGCTCAACCGGTACAGTCTACCGCGACGCCACCCGGGCCCAACTCGGCGGCCTCCGCGCCAAGCCACAGTCGCCGCTGAAACTCGTTCAGATGCGGACGCAGCACCGCATACCGTCGCGCCACCGAGTCCACCAGCTCCGCCATAGCAGAACCGTAGCCGATCAAACCCCAGAAAACGATGTTATTTCAGCACGAGTCCTAAGCAGAAGTCCACCTACAGAACTCGGCGTTGAAACGGACTCGCCGGCACGCTGGTTTCCTAAGTCGACACCGGGACCTTAGCCTCTACTTCATCAACTAGGTCTAGCAAGCGCTCATTGCCACCGAGCCGTTTGATGTCCAGGTTTCTGGACGTGTCAAGCGAGGTCCTGTGAGTGGTATTCGCACGTAACTGCTCTTAGTTGCGTCGTCATGTCGTCGACCACGGTTGCAGAGCCCGCAACGGCCCACTCACCGCAGGCCGTGACCAATTGTACGGCGGCACCTCCCGCTTCTGTCACGACAAGTGCACCGGGGACCCAGTCCCACGGCGAGACGTCACGCTGGACCCAAGCGTCGACCTCACCTGACGCTAATCCGACCAGATCAAGTGTGCCTGACCCTTTAACTCGACAGGTGGCCGCTGTACTTAACAACCGCCGGTACGTGTCACACGCCAGGTCGCTTGAATGAATGTATGTAGCAAGTACCGCCTCATCGAGGCGACCTGCAGTATCTAGATCAAGTGGGTTGCCGTTCCGCCACGCACCGCGGTGGTGCTCTGCGGTGAAGCTTGTTGGTCCGTCTGTCGCGTGCACCGCAGAGGCCACGGCGCGTCCGGCATCAACGAGAGCCACAGCCGAGCACCAGTACGCATTGCCCCGCAAGTAATTCACTGTGCCATCGATGGGATCTACAAGCCACTGGCGCTTCCCGGGCTTGTCCACCAGCTCCTCACCGATCACGCCGTCTGCCGGCCGCTCCTGCGCGAGGAAATCGCGCACTGCCTGTTCCGCTTCGCGATCAGCATCAGTGACCGGATCGCTGTAAGCGCCCTTGTACTCGATCTCGAGGGACTCGCGCAGATGCGAGGCAGCCACCCCCGCCGCCAGTGCTGCCGCATGGACGGCGACCTCCACGTCGGACATGCCCATCCGAACAGGCTACTCACCCGTGGCCCATCCGTGGCGCCAACGTCCTGGTGCGGTGCAGGCCCGCCTGCATGGAGGCCAGATGGGGGGTCGAGGACAGGTGACGGCGTCTCATGCGGGTCGCTGCCCTTGGCAACTTGGGCGTCAGCCTCCTGTGCCGGCGCGGCCAAGTCCGCGCGCCAGCGACCTACACCACGAGACGCCGCCCGTTGACAGCCCCTAGGGC
>JAABUY010005083.1_pt1 | contig 13434 bp, 12 predicted proteins | sample 5560271 | NCBI WGS metagenome assembly JAABUY01 (sample SAMN10711886, study PRJNA513374) | rock metagenome | isolation source: Antarctica rocks | place: Antarctica: Victoria Land, University Valley
CCGGCCCCCTGGGCGGCCGACGAGCCGCGAGCTCGGACGGCGCCACGTCCCGCATATCCGTCCGGTCCCCGGCTGAAAGCCGCGCCCGGCCGAGTCGGTGCCCCTGCGCCGGAACCATGATCGAGCCTGGCGGCGACGAGCGCCACCAGGGCCACCACAACGCTCAGAGCGACCACGCGCCGGCGCAGATAGGTGCCGCGCAGACGCGCGTCATGCCAGGCCACCGCGACGAGGCTATCTCAGGTCTCGCGAGCACTCGAGTCCCAACGAGGCGATCGTGTGGCCACTCCTGCTGGCCGACGCCGCCGCATCGACGATGGAGGGCGGACTGCTCATGAGTGCATCTTAGGTCTCGCGGCGGGCAGCATCAGTGCCGCTCACGCGGGCCCGACCCCATGGGATCGCGCCCCGAGCCCGAGCCTGACGAGCGCTGGCGTCGCCGGTGCGATCGCACGCCGAGAGGGGCGCGACGACGAGAGCGATCGCGCGGACCGCCGGTGCCTGGCGCTCCTGATGATGCGATATCGGCAGGCCGCCAGCCGGCGCGACCGCGCCGGTGGTTTCGAAGGACCCGACGACGAGTGCGCGTGGCGCTCGGCGGCTTTAGGCGGCCGGTGTTTGCGGTGCGCCCAAGCCGACCGACGACGGTGTAGATAGCGTACGACTGCGTATGTCCGCTATGCAGCGCCCCATCGCGATCCGGGCCCGCCGTTCTTGCTTGTCGGTGCCCGGCCATGCGGTGCGGATGCACGAGAAGGCGCTTAGCCTGGAGGCCGACGAGGTGGTCTTCGACCTCGAGGATGCTGTGGCGCCCGGCGCGAAGGCCGAGGCCCGCGCCGCCGTCGCCGCGACGCTCACGCAGCCCGATTGGGCGCAGCGGACTGTCGCGGTACGCGTCAACCCTCCGGGCTCAGCCGAGCTGGCAGCGGACCTGGAACTGATCCGTGAGCTTCGAGAGCGGCTCCAATTGACGGTCGTGGTTCCCAAGGTCGAGGCGCCGGACGAGTTGACGGCGATCGCCGAGAGCCTCGGCGACAGCACCGACCTGCAGGCGCTGATCGAGACGCCGGCGGGGATCGAGGCGGCAGCGGTGATCGCTGGGTCCACGGGCCGGTTGTGCGCGTTGATCCTGGGCTACGCCGATCTGGCTGCCGGGCTCGGCCGGCGCGGCGCCGAGCGGCAGGTCGACCGGTGGCTGTATCACCAGGAGACCGTGCTGGCGGCGGCCCGCACGGCCGGTGTCCAGGCGATCGACGGACCGTTCCTGAGACTGGGCGAGACGCTGGCGCTGGCACGGGCCGCCCGGGCGGCCCGCGAGCTCGGCTTCGACGGGAAGTGGGCGATTCATCCCGAGCAGGTGGCGCCGCTCAACGCTGCGTTCGGGGCAACCGAGTCCGAGGTGCGCTGGGCGGGCGAAGTGGTGGACGCGCTGGCGGCCGCAGCGGGCCGAGGCGATGCCGCGGTGCGAGTGAGCGGCGGGATGGTCGACGAGGCGATGCGGTCCCAGGCCGAGCGGCTGCTGGCCCTGCCGCGTCGCGTCCCGCCGTCGCCCCGATCGCTGGATGGGCCGCCGTACTACGAGGACTTGGCCGTCGGCCAAGTCTTCTCCGCTCCTGGGATGACGATCACCGACGCGCACGTGGCGCTGCACCAGGCGATCGTCGGTGATCGCCTGCGCCTGGCGCTCGACGCGCCGCTATGTGCCGCGGTGACCGGTGCGAGCACCGCCCTGGCCCATCCGATGCTGGTCTGCGACGTGGCGATCGGCCAGTCGACGGCGCCAAGCGGACGGGTGCTCGGCAACCTCTTCTACCGTGGCCTAGCGGCGCGACCGGTCCACGTCGGCACGACCCTGCGAACGACGACAAAGGTCGTGGCGAAGCGGCGAACCGGTTCGGCGAGCCGGGCGGCGCGTGGCATGGTGCTGCTGCACATCACCGCAGCGGACGAGGATGGCCAGATCGTGCTCGACTACCACCGCTGCCCGCTGCTGCCGGCGCGTACCGCCGATCCGGACGAGGTCGGCGACGACATCAACGCGGCAGCCGAGCGCGCCTCCGAACGCGACGTGCACGACCTCGTCCCTGCCGGATGGCGCTTGGAGTCGCTGCGGATGGACCCCCTTGGACCGCTCTTCGGCGAGCTGCGCCCGGGGATGTCGTGGGCGCTTGAGGCCGGGGAGACGGTGACCTGCGCTCCGGAGCTCGCGCGGCTGAGTCTCAACCTGGCGATGACCCACACCGACGAGACGGCTGGTGCTCACGGCGAGCGCCTCGTGTACGGCGGTCACGTCATCGGGATCGCCGCCGCGCATCTGACCCGCGTGTTGCCCGACCTGGCGACTGTGCTCGCCTGGCGTTCCTGCGACCATCTCGGTCCGACGTTCGAGGGCGACCTGTTGCGCAGCGAGATCTTGATCGAGGAGCTCGAGCCGCTGGACGACGGTGGGCTGCTGCACGCGCGGATCCTCGTCTCGGCCCAGGCCGCGAAGGACGACGCCCCCCGCGCGGTCCTTGACTGGCGACTGAGCGCGCTGATGCCATGACGATCACCGACGACGATGCGAAGGGCCGAGGGCCGACGGTGCGCGAGCAGGGGATTCTGGCCGGACTGACCGTGGTCGAGGGGTCGGCGTTCGTCGCCGCGCCGCTTGGCGGGATGACGCTGGCCCAGTTGGGCGCCGACGTGATCCGCTTCGATCAGCTCGGCGGCGGGCTCGACTATGGCCGCTGGCCGCTGGCTGACAGCGGCAACAGCCTTTTCTGGGCCGGGCTGAACAAGGGCAAGCGGTCGCTCGAGGTCGACCTCGCCTCGCCGCGCGGGCGCGAGCTCGTGGAGGCGTGCATCGCCGCCGCCGGGGCGTTCCTGACCAACTTCCCGGCCCGCGGCTGGCTCGCGTACGAGTCGCTCACCAGGCACCGGCCGGACCTGATCATGGTGCTGCTCACCGGCAACCGCGACGGCAGCTCTGAGGTCGACTATACGGTCAACCCGGCGACCGGCTTCCCGTGGGCGACCGGTCCCCGGGGTTTCGGCGAGCCGCTCAACAGTGTGCTGCCGGCCTGGGACGTAACGATGGGCGGGCTCGCCGCCACCGGCCTGCTGGCCGCCGAGCGGCACCGCAGCCGAACCGGCGATGGCCAGCTCGTGCGCGTCGCACTATCCGACGTGGCGTTCGCGGTCGTCGGCCACCTCGGGCGCGTGGCCGAAGCGCAGCTCGGTAGCAGCGAGGCACCAAAGGACGGCAACTACCTTTACGGTGCTTTCGGCAACGACTTCGTGACCGCCGATCGGCGCAGGGTGATGGTGGTGGCGCTGACTACGCGCCAGTGGGATGCGCTGCTCGAGGTCACCGGCTTCGGGCACGCGGTCGGCGCGATCGAGGCCGGGCTCGGGATCAACCTTCGCTCAGTCGCGACGCGTTTTCAATTCCGCGACGTGCTCGCCGCGGTGCTGCGACCGTGGTTCGAGGCGCGAACGCTGGAGGAGATCCGGGCCGCGTTTAAGGATACGGGTGTCTCGTGGGGTGCCTACCAGACGTTCACCCAGCTCGTCAACGAGGACCCGCGGGTCTCAACCAACAACGAGATGTGGCAGCTCGTCGAGCAGCCCGGGATCGGCCGCTACCTGATGCCCGGTACGCCGCTCGACTTCTCGGCCGTTCCCCGGGTGTCGGTTCGCCGCGCGCCGCAACTCGGCGAGCACACCGAGGTCGTGCTCGCCGAACTGCTGGGGATGACGACGTCCGAGATCGGCCGCCTCGAGCGCGACGGCGTCGTGCGCTGCACGCGCTGATGACGGGACGCACCGCTGCGCCGCTCGTCCCGACGTTCGGCACATCGCGGCGCAAGCACAAGCGCGTCGACGCGCTCCTCGGAAGCGATCCCGAGGATCGAAGTGTCGCCAACGCGATCGCGCGAGGCGAGGCGGCCGGAGGATGAAAGCGATCGCCCGGACCGCTCCAGCCCGGGCGCTCGATGCCTTGACGGGCCCGTCCGCCCCGAGTTCGCGATACGCCTCGCCGGGATGAGGGCTCGCCGAAGGTCGCTGAGACCGTCGAAGCATGAGAAAGCAACCGACAAAACGAACTAACAGGATGAACCACTAGTGAACGGGTTGGAGGGCAGCGCTCACCTCGCCGCCCGTCTTGGCTGGCTTGGGCGACGGCCGGCCCTACTGGGTTCGCGGTCGGCCGGAGCCGGTCGGGGGTTCGTCGGCGGGTGCCGTCTCGAACCCGCCGCTGGCGCCGCGACGCAGGACGGTGCCGGTCCATTCCCGCAGCGGGTGGGTTTCGCGTTCTCGGAGCTCGCGGCATATGTTTCGGGTGGCGAAGAAGACGATCGCGGGGACCAGCACGGCGGCGATGCGGAAGAACCAGAGCTGACTGGAGTAGGGGATGCCGACGCTGACTAGGATGCGGTCGGCGGAGCCGGCGACGAAGATGATCGCCACCCAGCTGAAGAACGACGCTCCGATCGCTGTTCGCGCGGGGTTGTCGCGGGGGCGGTCGATCAGGTCGTGGCGCGCGTGGTCGCCGGTGACCCGACGCTCCAGCGTCGGCCACCCGTAGAGCACGATGAAGATAACAGTTGGGAAGAGGATGCCGCCGAAGAACGGGTTGGGCAACAGGGTGTAGCCGAACAGGTGGATCTCCACGGGTGGCAACAGGCGCAGCGCGCCGATCAGCCAACCCAGGTACCAGTCGGGCTGGGCCCCGTTGGTGCCCACCCACGGCGCAAACGGTCCGTATTGCCAGACCGGGTTGATCTGCACCAGGCCACCGAGCAGGACGAGGACTCCCGCGACGGCGAACAGCAGGCCGGTCGCGCGCAGCGCATACCCTGGCCACATCGGCGTCCCGACGACGTTGTCCTCGCGGTGCCCGGGGCCGCGGAACTGCGAGTGCTTTTGGCGCATGATGATCGCCAGGTGAACGGTTATCAACACCGCCAGGGCGGCGGGGAGCAGGAACACGTGGGCGATGTACAGACGGGGCTCGAAGCTCGCCGAGCCCGGGAACTGCCCGCCCCAGATCAGGAAGGTCAGGTTGGCGCCGACGACGGGGATCGACATCGCCACGCCGTAGCCGATGACCAGACCGATGCCTGAGAGCAGGTCGTCGGGCAGCGAGTAGCCGAAGAACCCCTCGAGCAGGGCCAGGATCAGCAGTGTCACGCCGACGAACCAGTTGACGTCGCGCGGCTTGCGAAACGCGCCGGTGAAGAAGACGCGGATCATGTGCACGATGATCGCGGCGGCGAACACCAGCGCTGCCCAGTGGTGCGTTTGGCGCATGAGTAGCCCAGCCGGCACGTCGTAGGAGATGTGCACCGTCGAGGCGAAAGCCAGTGAGACCGTTTGGCCCTGAAGGGGAGCGAAGCCGCCGTGGTAGACGGTGTCCGCGGTGCTGGCGTCGAAGAACAGCGACAGATAGATGCCGGTGCCGATCAGCACCATGAACGAGTAGAGGACGATCTCGCCGATCAGAAACGACCAGTGGTCGGGGAACAGGTAGCGCATCGCCTTGCGCAGCAGCGGCGCCGCCCCCAGGCGCTGATCGATCAAACGGACAGCGTCTACGCCCTTCGTCTCCTGAGCGTCGCTACGCCTGTCGCTCATGGCGCGTACCTGGTCGGGCCCTCGCGGCGCACGCTCCACCACGCCGGGCCGATCGGCCCCGAGAAGCCGCCAGCGGCGACGAGCACGCGGTCGGTGCGAATCGCCAGCGGCAGCTGCGGCAGCGGGCGCGCGGCGGGACCAAACTCGACCGCGGCGGCGCGGCGCACGTCGAATGTCGAGTAGTGACACGGACACACGAGCGCCGGGGTCAGCCCGGAGGTCGACTCGTCCAGCGGCGTGCGGTACGTCGACACCGCGCAGCCGGCGTGGGTGCAGATCTTCGAGTAGGCGAGGATGCCCTCCGGCGCCCAGCTCGCGCGCTCGGCTGGTAGCCGCAGCGTGCTCGGGTCCAGGCGCACCACGACGACGGGAGACCCGAGCTCGCGCGGGTCGGCGCCCTGGGGGAACGCGGTCGTGTAGGAGCGCATGATCACATCCTCGGCGGTGACGAGGTTGCCCTGCTCGTCGACCAGCGCTGTGCCTTTTCGCCACGGCGTGGTGTCGATCGTTTGGCCGACGTTGGGCCCCAGCGAGGCAAGCGGGACGACGGCGGCGGCGCCGAGTCCCGCGCTGGCGACTCCCGCCGCCCTGACCAACAACCGCCGGCGGGAGACGCCCCGCCCGGCGGCCACGACCTCTCGGACCGCCTGCTGCTCTTCGGGCTCGCGGTCCTCGGCCAGGGCCGGGCGCGGCTCGATGTCGGTTTCCTGGGGAGCGACGCGCTCGGCGCCCAGGAGCAGAGCACCCGCGAGCATCAGCAGGGCCAGCGCGAGCGCGAGGCCGAGCAGCTGGGTGTCGTTGGGCAGCAGCGCGTACAGCAGGCAGAAGACGACGCCGAGACCGCCCGCAGCGGCCAGCAGCGCCGCGACCTGGAGCTCGGCGCGGCGGGTGCGCTCGGGCTCGCTCTCCCCTCGGACGATCAGCTCGCGCGTTTCGGACTCCGGCTCGTGGCCGTTGTCGCCGTCGTTGCTTCGCAGCTCGTTCACGTCGTGCGCTTCCCGATCACCCGAGCGACGAGCAGCAGCGAGGTAAGCGCCAACAGCCAGGCGAGCATCCCTTCGGGGATCGGCCCGACGTGCCCGATGCCCCAGCCACCGCGATCGGCGGGGTGGCGTGTGTAGAGGACGTAGCGGACGATTGAGTTCAGCGTCTGCGCGTCGATCTGCCCGGTCGAGAAGCGGGGCATCACGTACGGGCCGACGCGCACCGCCTCGGCGATCTCGGTGGCCGTCGCCTGCTGTAATGGCGGCGCGGCGGCGCCGGTGACGATGCCCCCCCGAGCGATGATCTGATGGCATCCCGAGCAGTGCAGCGCGAACGCCTGCTCGCCCTCAGAGATGTTGCCGTGTGCCGGATCCACGGGAGGGATACCCGGTCCGCCGAACGGTTCGCCGAAGCTACCGACGTAGACGTCCAGAGCGTTGATCTGCGCGCGGGTGAACGCCGGCTTGGTGCGCTCGGGGTAGGCATGGGGACTGGGCAGCGGCATACGGCCGGTCGAGAGGTAGAAGTCGGCTGCCTGGGCGCCGACGCCGATCAGCGAGGGGGCGCGGCCGGGGATGCCCTGGGCGCTGAAGCCGTGGCAGTAGGAGCAGCTCGCGACGAACAGGTCGCGGCCCTCGCTGACAGGGCTGGTGTTGGCTGTGCCCGGGGTGCCGGCCGCGAGACCGGTGCCCGCGGGCGTGGCCGAGCCCGTCGGTGCCCGGTCGCCGGCGGCGATCCCGGTCAACCCGAGGGCGCCGATGGTGACGGCGAGCGCCATCATCAGCCACCGTCTCATGCTGGGCCCCTCGCCGCCGCGTCGAGCGTCCGCGGAGTGTCCGCCTCGCGCGCGGCGTGCACCTCGCGTGCCACCGCTCGGCGCTCTTCGGCCACCAGCGCACGCCACGCGATGCTCAGGCCGATGACCCCCATCGCCAGCCCGGCCGCGATCCACATCAGCGCGCCCGCCAGGCGCTGGTCAGAGAGCGCCGAGACGCCAAGTCCTCGCGCGGGCGCGAGGTATTGGTTAAAGCGCGCCGTGGGGTCAGCTTCCAACACCACGCCGACAGCGCTCATCAGCGGCATGCCCACGCTCAGGTAGAGCACCTGCGCCATGCCATCAACGCGCCGGACCGGGGGTCCGGGAGCCACTAGCACCGCCCAGAACAGCAGGCCGCAGCCCAGATAGAGCAGGTGCTCGGCGTCATGGACCAGAGGATGCTCGAGCGCCCAGCCGTAGAGCGGAGTGAGATGGGTGAGTAGCATCGAGATGCCCAGGGCGAGCAATCCCGTGCCGGGGTGGGCGAGCACGCGCGCCGTGGGGCCTCGCAGCGCGCGGGCCAGCCACCGGCGGGGATCGCGCGGCAGGCTTCGCAGTGCGAGCGTGACTGGGGCGCCGGCGAGCAGCAGCGGTGCGGCCACGAGCGCGAGCACCAGGTGCTGGACCATGTGGATCGACAGCAGCTCCGCGGCGTAGCCGTCAAGCCCTGACTCGAGCGCCACGGCCACGGCGGCCAGACCCGTTAGGAACGCGACCGTCCGGGTCAGCGGCCAACCGCTTCGGGGGTGGCCGCTGCGCCGCCCAGCACGCCGCACCCCGAGCAGGTAGAGAGTGACGGTGAGGGCGAGCCCGAGCAACAGCCCGGGATCCAGCTGCCAACTCTCGAGCACATCCAGCCAGCTCGGCGGTCTCACATCACACCGCCGCCCGCTTCACGGTTGCTGCTCGCCGACCCCGCGACGCTGCGGGCGCGGCGCTCGGCGCGCCGCTCGCGCGCCAGCCCGCCGATAGCCGCCGCCAGCCCCAGCCCCCCACCGACGATCAGCCAGCTGCCGACGGCCGCGCCGCTGAGCATCGCGGCGATCGAAACTGCCGCCAGCGTGGTGGCGATGCTCAAATCGGGCACGGTGCGCAGGCGGGCGGCGCGCCGGCGCTCGATCCGCGCGGCGAGCACGACAGCCACGGCGAGCAGCCCCGTCGCGGCAGCCGCGCCGCCCTGTACCAGCACTGGCAGCAGACCGCCGCCGAAACCGGCCTGCACACCGGCGAGCACGCCGAGCAGAAGCGCCCAGAATGCAACGGGCGCCGCCGCTGGACGCCAGCCGGCGTTCCCGCCGCTGTGCTGCACGTCAGGCTCGGTCCTCAGCGGTCGATCGTTCATGGCGCTGCCCCCGAGGCGGGCGTGCGCTGAGCTGCCTCGCGCTCGTCGAGCAGCGGGGCGTGGGAGCGGATCGGTGGCAGCGCGTCGAAGTTGTGCCGCGCGGGCGGCGAGCTGGTCGCCCACTCAAGCGTGTGTCCGCCCCAGGGGTCCGGACCGGCCGCCTCGCGGTCGCGCAGCGACACGACGACGTTGACGATGAACACGAGCACCGACACCGCGATCAGCGCGGCGCCCGCGGTCGACAGGTCGTTCAGAGTCTGCCAGCCCGGCGAGGACGGATAGGAACCCACGCGCCTGCGCATACCGTCATAGCCGAGGATCAGCATCGGCAGAAACGTGAGGTTCGTGCCGATCGCCATCACCCAGAAGTGCAGCTTGCCCAGACGCTCTCGGAGCATCGCGCCCGTGACCTTGGGAAACCAGTGATAGACGCCGGCGAAGAACGCGAACACGCTTCCCGCGAGCAGCGTGTAATGAAAATGGCCCACGATGAAGTAGGTGTTATGAAGGTCGTAGTTCAGCGGCGGGGAGCCCAGCAGGATGCCGGTCAACCCGCCGATCAAGAACTGGGCCATGAACGCCAGCGCGAACAGCATCGCGGTGCGCAGGAAGATGACGCCCCCCCACAGCGTGGCGGTCAGGTCGAAGTACTCGATCCCGGCCGGGATGGCCAGCATCGTCGAGGTCAGCGCGAAGTAACGGTTCGCCACCCGTCCGGTGGTGAACATGTGGTGCGCCCAGACGCTCGTCGAAAGGGCCGCGAAGGCAAGCAGCGACACCGCGAACGCCCGGTACCCGAAGAAACGCCGCCGGGCGTGCACCGAGACGACCTCGGCCACCGCCCCCACAAACGGAAAGAACATCACGTATACGACCGGGTGGCCGTAGAACCAGAACAGGTTCTGATAGGCGATTGGCCCGCCCGCGCTACTAAAGACACCGCCGAACTCGCGCTGCACCCACAGCAGCCCCATCGCCACGACCAGCACCGGGAAGCTGACGATCACCATCAGGCAGGTGATGAGCATCGTCCAGGTGAACGGCGCCAAGCGCAGCATCGTCATCCCAGGCGCCCGACGCGCGACGATCGTCGCCAGCACGCAGTAGGTCAGCAGTAAGCACCCGAGCGTGGCGAGCATCACGCCGAAGATCCAGAAGTCCATCCCGATGCCCGGGCTGTGCGGTGAGTCAGACAGCGGGTCAAAAGCCGTCCACCCCGCCTTGCCCGGGCCGTTGTCGGTCAGATAGCCCGACCACATGATCAACCCGCCCGACACGTACAGCCAGAAGCCCAGCAGCGACACCCGCGGCGCCGCGATCTCGGCTGCCCCCACCTGCAACGGCACGAAGTACACCCCGAGCGCAATCGCCATCGGCACCACGAACAGGTAGACCATCGTCGAGCCGTGCATGGTGAACAGCGCGTCGTAGGCATCAGCCCCGAACAACCGGGTGCTCGGCGTGGCCAACTGTGAGCGCACCAGGAGCGCGAGAACCCCACCGGCGATGAAGAACGCGAACGCGACCGCTGCGGTGCGCTTAGCCACGCGCTTGTGATCGGTCGAGCCGATCAGGCCCACCACGCCGAGCGACGGAGCGCTAAACGCGGTGCTCACCGAGCGCCTCGATGGCGCTGTCGCTGTGCCACCCACGCCGCGAACGCCTGCGGGGTCAGGACGTGGACCTCGAAGCGCATCTGCGTGTGACCGAGGCCGCAGAACTCGGCGCAAAAGCCGCTGGTCTGGACGCCCGGGCTCGGAAAGAGCAGATCAAAGCGGCTCGTGAGCTGCGGCGTCGCCTGGCGCTGGAAGTGCTCATAGGGGATAAAGAACGCGTGTAGCACGTCCAGCGAGCTGAGGTCAAACTCGACCGTCTGGCCGGCCGGCACGTAGAGGTCGGTCGGGGTCTGCCCCTGGCCGACCTCGGAGATCCCCTGCTGGGGGTAGTCAAAGCGCCAGCGCCAGTCCGAGGCCACGGCGTCGATCCGCAACGCCGGGCCAACCGCCACCGCGTCCACGCGCGACTCGGTCCTGTAGGTGACGGCGAGCAGCAGCACCACGATCGCCGCGACCACGGCGACGAAAAGCAGCTCGAGCCGCGGAGCGTCGCTGCGGGTTGAGGGCACACGGCCCGGCCGGGCACGGAAGTGCACCACAACGAACACCAGCAGCCCCACCACGATCGCGAAAACGCCTAGGGCCACCGGGGCGTAGAGCCCCAGCAGATGCTGAAACTGCTGACGTATGTCCACCGAGGCCATCCCGCGCGGCGTCTCCGCTCATGCTTCGACTCCGACCGCCGATCCAACGGTCAAGAGCCATTTTGACGTGAGCCTATCGCTCGGCGGCGCCACGTGTTGGCAAACCCGACGATTGGTCGTGACGTCGACGACGTCGAGCGGGGCCGTCACGTGAGAGAGCCCAAGCCGTTGACGTCGACGCTCACCGTAGTACCGCGGCCTTGATCCGAGGCGCGCAGCGCACGTCTTCGAGCGGGATGTTGACGCTCGAGCGGACACGGCCGGAGGCGAATTCGATCACCGAGGGCATGCCGACGCCGACCGCGGCGACGTCTCGGTCGCCGGCCACCGCGCGTACCTGAGGGCGATCTGGGCGATCAGCTTCTCGGCGCCGTCGCAGTCGGAGGGCGCGAGCACCGGTTCCTCGCCTAGGGCCGCCCCCGCCACCCTTGTCCCGCCGACATCCACGCCCATCACAGGCCGCTCATCGGGGACCGTCGTGCCGGCGCGCGCGGCCGCTGCGGTGAGGTGGCTCGGCGGCTCGGACAGGGGCGAGTCTGCCGCGGCCACCTGGTCGTGACCCCCGTGCACGCTCGGCGAGCCATTACCGGTCATAGGCTCGTCAGGACGTGCTCCGGGCACGCCGCAGGTGCGCTCCGCGTGTACGCTCGATAGGCTGGCCGGCGATGGACCGGGACAAGCTATCCGTGGCCGGGGCAATCGCCGCTGCCTGCTGATGCTGGGCGGCGCCGCAACCCGCACGGGCGAGACGGTCCGCGCCTGCAAAGCACCGGGGACGATTGGATGAGCATTCCAGACAAAAGCAGCGTCAGCGGCACTGGCACCGCCCGCAATCTGGCCCTCGAGCTCGTGCGGGTGACCGAGGCCGCCGCGCTGGGTTGCGCCCGCCTCGTCGGGCGCGGCGACAAGGAGGGCGCCGACCAGGCGGCCGTCGACGGCATGCGCCATGCCCTCCGTTCGGTCTCGATGGACGGTGTCGTGGTGATCGGCGAAGGCGAGAAGGACGAGGCGCCGATGCTTTACAACGGCGAGCAGATCGGCGACGGCTCGCCCCCGATGGTCGACATCGCGGTTGACCCGCTCGAGGGGACGACGCTCGCCGCGCGCGGGATGCCGAATGCGCTCGCGGTGATCGCTCTCTCGCCGCAGGGCACGATGTTCGACCCGGGTCCGTGCTTCTACATGCACAAGATCGCCGGCTCGGCCGAGATCGCCGACCTACTCGATCTCGACCGGCCGCTCGCCGAGACGCTGCGGCTGATCGCGAAGCGCAAGGGCAGCGACATCGGCGACATGATGGTCGTGATGCTCGACCGCCCGCGCCACGACGAATCGGTCAGGGCCGTGCGCGAGGCCGGGGCCCGGGTCCGCTTCATCACGGACGGCGACGTCGCCGGCGCTCTGCTCGCCGTGACCGACGACGCTCCGGTCGATCTGCTCTGGGGCTACGGCGGCACCCCGGAGGGCGTACTCTCGGCCGCGGCGATCAAGTGCATCGGCGGCTGCATGCTCGGTCGGCTTTGGCCGCGTGACGAAGACGAGCGCCGGACGACGGTCGACGCCGGCTACGACATCGACCGGGTGCTCACCCATGACGAGCTCATCACCGGCAACGACGCCTTCTTCTCGGCCACCGGCGTGACCGAGGGCGACGTCCTGCAGGGGGTTCGCTTCCAGAACAGCGGGTCGGCGACGACCGAGTCGCTCGTCATGCGCTCGCGCTCGGGCACCGTGCGCCGGATCCAAGCCAAACACGATCGGGCCAAGATGGCCGAGCTCCGCGAGGGGTAGGGCCGGCGGGGACGCTGAGGTCGGCGCGGCTGTCAGCGCTCGGCGGCGGCGGCGGGAGCCTGCAGCTTCGCGTGCATCGCACGATGAACGGTCGACGAGGCGCTCACGACCCCGGCACCCGCGCAGGAGAGCGGGCAAACCGTGGGAGGGAAGTCGTCGCGCGAACGCGGCGCACCGTGGCCGTCGCGTCCCTCTTCGTCCCAAATCGTCCGGTCATCGAGACTCTGATCGAGATCACGCCGGCTAACGCCTCAGCCATCCATGCGCTGCAGGCCGCGGTGTTCAGGCAGCTTGCGGGGGCCGACGGACGCGACCACCTCGATGATGCGGTGGCTGATTGCGCAGAAAGCGATGTCGATGGCATGAAGGTGGCTAAGGGCTCGTCCATCAATTAGTTGGGGTTGAATCGCCCTGGTTTTGGTGGAGGCTCTGGCGTTTTGTTTTTAGGCCGGGACCTTGTGGGCCTGGCGGCAGCGTAGAAGCTCTGTTGAGCTGTTTCTAGGCCAGCTGATGGAAGCCGGGCTGTTGCGCGGCAGCTTTGTGGCACCCAAGCCGCAGCGCAGGTTGCGAGCGTTGACCCGGTATCGCAAGACGCAGATCGCTGAGCGTCAACGCGAAGCC
>JAABUY010005085.1_pt1 | contig 13432 bp, 12 predicted proteins | sample 5560271 | NCBI WGS metagenome assembly JAABUY01 (sample SAMN10711886, study PRJNA513374) | rock metagenome | isolation source: Antarctica rocks | place: Antarctica: Victoria Land, University Valley
ATCACTTCTGCGGTGTTCGGGACCAGGCATCCTTGCCTCATCAGCAGGTGCAGAGGTCACCAGAGCTACCTCTGTTTTACGCCCCAGAACACCGGCCGGGAAGAATCACCAAATGTGCGCCAGAACCGTAGGAATGTCCGGTTTCTGCAAAGTTGAAATGTCCAAACTACCCTTCCGAGGAGCGATTTCGGAGGCGGAGATTGGATCTTTTTACGATGAGCAGACACGAACTGCAACGGATAGAAGTTCTATCTGAGGTTCTGGCAAGGAGACGCACTGAGGTGTCGGCCGCGGCGGTCCTGGGGCTGAGCACCAGGCAGACACGCCGGCTGTTGGCAGCATATCGCGACGGTGGTGGCGGCGCGATGATCCACAAGGCCCGTGGACGCGCTTCGAACAACCGGCCTGTCGCTGGCGTCCGTGAGTACGTCATCGAGCTGGTTCGGTCGCGCTATGCGGACTTCGGACCGAGCCTGGCGGCGGAGGTTCTGCTCGAGAAGGACGGCGTCAAGGTCTCCCGCGAGACGCTGCGCAAGTGGATGATCAAAGACGGGCTGTGGCTGTCCCGCAAGCAGCGAAGGAGCTTCCATCAGCCGCGTTTGCGGCGAGAGTCTTACGGTGAGTTGATTCAGATCGACGGCAGCGAGCACCGCTGGTTCGAGGATCGCGGCGTGCCTTGCACCTTGCTGGTCTTCATCGACGATGCTACGGGCAAGTTGATGCAGCTACGGTTCGTGTCGAGCGAGAGCACGTCGAGCTACTTCGACTGTCTGCGCGGGTATCTTGATGCTCACGGCTGCCCGGTTGCTTTTTACTCGGATAAGTACACTGTGTTTCGGATCAATCGAGACGCGAAGGTGGCCAGGGCATGACGCAGTTCGGCCGCGCCCTGGCTGAGTTAAACATCGAGATCATCTGCGCAAACTCGAGCCAGGCGAAGGGCCGCGTGGAGCGCGTGAACCGCACCTTGCAGGACCGCCTGGCGAAGGAGCTTCGGCTCGACAACATCCGCGACATGGGAGCTGGCAACGTCTTCCTGCCGGGGTTCCTCGAGCGTAAGTTCTGAACGGCTCAGCGATATCCTGTGCCACCGAGAGCATCGGCATGTGGGCCAGCAGTTGACCCTGGCCTCCGATCGCAAGCAGCTTATTCTGAATCGCAGTGTTGTCTCCGAAGGGTTGGGTGGCCAATATGTCGATCTCTACGACTTCGGCGATGGACACCTGGAGGTACGGTGGAACGGGCAGGTACTTCCCTACCGGATCTTCGACAAGGACCAACGGGTCAGCCATACTGCCATCGTCGAGAACAAGCGCCTCGGTCATGCGCTGGCGATCATCAAGGCACAGCAGGATCTGAAGTACGCTCCGAAGGTGAAGACAAACAGTGAAAAGGCCGGTTATCAAAAGCGCGAACGAAAATCAGAAGCGGTGGAAATGACGGCCTGATGGAAAGGGTGGAACGATGAAGCCGTCCCACCCTTTCCACAGTCCTTGGAAATCACCAAAGAACGGTGATTTCACACATTCCCACCGCACGACTCCTACGGACACTTCTACTTTGCAGAGAGTTGGACAAACGAACTTTGCAGCAACACGGCGTGTAGGCGCTCTTTAGAAATGGCTCTTCTTCTCTTTGGTGAAAATGAGAGCTAAAAGGGGCGAGATTCAGTATTCGTCGTCGGCGGTGCGCTTCGGCGACGCCTCAAGCCTTTGATCATCAACATCTACCTTTCACTTGAGCTCGGGCCTGGAAAGATTCGGGTCAATGCGATCAATCCGGGCATGGTGAAGACAGAGGGCCTCCACTCAGCGGGCCTCGCAGAAAGTGACTTCCGCAAGACACTCGAAGCAAAGCTCCACTGGCCGCATCGCGCAGCCTGAGGATATCGCGTGGGCCGCAGTATTCTTTCCGTCTGATGATTCCGGGTGGGTGAGCGGACGGACACTCATCGTCGCTGGCGGTCAACGGCAGAGACCCCGGGGCGGGCTGGCACTGTTGTTAGTTGCCTGCCCGTTTCTCCGCGATCGAAGAGGTTTGCGATGGGGGTAAGGGATCCGCGGCCCGCAAGGGTGCAGGAGAGATCACCACAGCGTTAGACTGCATGCGAAAAGCTGCATCGGTCACGCAGCCCAGCACTAAGTGAGCGACTAGCCCGCGGGCATGAGCTTGCCACGGGTAGCCCGAGGGAGGTCCGGCAGTACCGAGAGCAGTGTTCGCCAGTTCATCTTCGATCAGGAACATCGCCAGCCCATAAGCTAATCCTCGTCCTGCGCCGATCGCCTCGAACCGGTTGCTCAGAGCACCATATAGCGCCCCGGGTATAATTCCGAGGCCGTAATGTACGGCCGTCCCGACTCGATCCCGCTTGGCCCCGGTAAGAGGGACTCCGAGAGTCTCTGCCGCGGTCCCCGCCATGACGTGAGCGGGATCCTCTCCCCCAGGCCGGTTAGCAATCGTCTGATCGCGTGTTTTATGGCTTTCCCGGTCATACAAGAACCAGTCAACGCGGTCCATCGCCCAGACACCAACTGCTCCGGCGACAGCCCCTTTGAGAAGATCGTGAGCGAGGACATTCGTTCCTGGTTTAGCCATATTCCCTCCGCAACTACAGTTGGTTCGAGTAAGTACAAGTTAGCATCCCGACAAACGCTGGAGCAGCGCCGGGATGATGTGCTGGATGTGCATGTAATCGGGCTCTGGCGAATCTCGGCAAGCCCCAGTTCAGATAGACTGCCAACTCTTCGCCTCAAGGTAGCTTGCTGAGGATGTCCTCGGCCGAGGTACGATCTCCGTGACTGTGGCTCACTTTCTCAAAGAGCACCGAACCCTTGCGGTCGAGGATGAAGGTAGACGGATAGGCGGTTTCGTGCGGCGCATCCCAGCGCAGCCCATACCGGTTCGTCACCGTGTAGTCCGGGTCGACGACGAGTTGCACGTTCTGCGGCAGCTCTGATTGCTTGATCAGAAAGTCCTTTGCGTGCGCGTCGAGATCTGCAGGCGGTCCTGGATATACGAGCAGGACGTTCGTATGTTTCGCCGCAAAAGCCGGGGCGTGCTCGACGAAGTCGTGTACCTGCTTCTCGCAATACGGGCACTGGTATCCGGGAAATCCACGCAAAATAACCAGGACCACGGCTTCCTTGCCGGTCAAGTCCGATAGCTGAACTCGCTGGCCAGTTGGTGTTGAGAGCGTGAAATCCGGCGCCTTGGTTCCAACCTCCGGGATAGCTGCGAAAGCTCCCACGCCAACGAGGAACATGGAGGCGAAGACTACCACCTGTCGAGCGAGATCGCTCCTACGTCGAAACCCTCTGTCTATGATGGGGGACATGCCACGAACCTGAGCAAGCTTCATTCAATCCTCTTTCACTACATTCTCTGACGTGAGATGCCTGGGCGATGTGAAAGTGACAGACCGAAAGAGCCGCGGGAGTGATCACCACCTCCGACGCATAGCGAACGAAAACATTCCTCCCCTCACTTCTCACTTTCTGACGAGTCTCAAGCGGTTCCACACGTCCGCCCACACGGCATAGCTTCTTGAAAGACTTTTGATAGGCACTGATCGGTGTCGATGGTTCAATCGGGGGCAGTGGGGAGCCGATAGGAGCCGCTGCAGCTTTGCTCTGTCGCAATCCGGCGTGAGGGACGTCTGGTCCCTCCGCTCTCCGTTCGGCCCGCGCCTGTTGTCTACTGCTCACTTCCGAGCCCGCCTGGACGAACTGTTCGTTTCCGGTTGTCACTTTTGCGCGTGTAGCGAGTCAGATACCCACAAGCACCTCAGAGTAAGGGCCGCTCCTGCGCCGCAGTCGCGCCGCTTCGGGAAGAGGGAATGAGTTCAAAGACGATGCAGTCGCGCGATGAGTCGGAGCTAATCCGCCTTGTCTGTACTGGAGAGAAACAGCTGTTCCACGCGTTGGTTCATCCATACGAGCGAGCTGTCTTTTCTGTCGCCTTCAGCGTTGTGGGAGACGCGTCAGATGCTGAAGATATCTCGCAGGAGACATTTCTCAAAGCGCTTCTCAATCTAGGCGGCTTCCGGGGAGAGTCGAAATTCAGTACGTGGCTTGTCCAGATCGCGTTCAACGAAGCCCGTATGTTCCTGCGCCATAAGAGAGGTAACCTTTATGAGTCGCTCGACGGAGGACGGCTAAATGAGCAGGGCGACTACATCCCGAGAGACTTCGCCGACTGGCGCGATATTCCAAGCGAATTGCTTGCCAGCAAGGAGCTTCGCCAGGCTCTACAGAAAGCAATTGCCGAGTTAAAGCCAATTTATCGGACCGTGCTCATGCTGCGTGACGTTCAGCATTTCAGCGTACTGGAGACCGCTAACATCCTGGGTGTTTCCAGTAACGTCGTGAAAACCCGGCTATTGAGAGCCCGATTGCAACTTCGGGATGCACTCGCACCAGGCTACGACGGAAGTTGGAGCCATGAGTCGGGTGGGTACCGAAAAGTGCGGCCATGGTAGGGCCAGAGGAACACCCAAGAAGGGAGAGAAATCATGCCAGCACTGATCATTGAGATGAGTTGCGTCGAAGCATGGCGCGAATTGTCCGAACTCATCGATGGAACGCTCGATCCGGAGATGTACAGTCGCCTGCAGCTGCACCTTCAGCACTGTGCCCATTGCAAAGCTGTGTACGAGGGCACACGAAATGTGGTTCGACTGGTCGGTGATGATCGAGCTTTCGATCTGCCAGACGGGTTCAGCGACCGGCTCTTCCGACTCCTCTCTTCTGCGGCATGTGGATGAGCGGTTCAGGGTCCGCCAAACTCACCAACAGGTTAGCCGTCACTTGGGAGCTTCCGCTCTTCGAGCAAGCTTTTCCAACAGTCCTTCCGCCAGAACAGGCGGATGATCGAGGTTATCTAGGACGAGCGCTATTCTCCACTGTCCTGGTCGCCGCCCCACGACCTTCTTTGTTGTTCCTTTTACTTGCATCCAGCGGACAACGACCCTGTCCAGATATCCCAGGGAAAACGCTGGACGAAATCGTAAGCTTCGTCTAACAGGCCAGAGGCGTAATGGACAGCAACGAAGACAGCCAGATGGTCCGGGTAGCCGTCGTGCAGGCTTCACCGATTCCTTCCTCGCTTGGCGGCACTTTAGCGAGGGCTCTTGCCCTTGTCAGTGAGGCGGCAAACGCGGGCGCGCAGATCATCTGTTTTGGGGAGACGTTTCTACCCGGTTATCCGGCGTGGCTCGACTACAGCCTCGGGGCGGCGCTGTGGAACCACCCTCCCGTCAAAGAGGTCTTTGCCGAGATGCGGGCCAACAGCGTGGTCGTGCCCGGGCCGGAGACCCGGGCGCTTGCGGAAGCGGCTGCCAGGTTGAAAGTGGGTGTCGTGATCGGCGTCAGCGAGCGTGTTCGGGACGCTCCCGGTCACGGGACCCTTTACAACAGTCTGCTGTTCTTTGGTGAAGATGGGCGACTGCTTAATCATCACCGCAAACTGATTCCTACCTATTCTGAACAGATGGTGTGGGGCAAGGGAGATCCAGCGGGACTGCGTAACGCGAAGATCCAGGATGTGAATGTCTCGGGGGCGATCTGCTGGGAACACTGGATGCCCTTGGCCCGGCAGCATCTGCACAATTCAGGAGAGCAGATCCATGTTGCCGTTTGGCCAACCGTGCATGAGATGCACCAGGTCGCGAGCAGGCATTATGCCTTTGAAGGACGTTGTTTCGTGCTCGCGGCAGGACAGATCATGCAGGCATCCGTGTTGCCATCTGCGCTTTCGCCAGTGGAGGGATTGGAGCCGCGCACGTTAATTGAACGAGGCGGGTCTGCGATCATCGCTCCGGACGGGCGGTATCTGGCCGGGCCGGTGTTCGACGAAGAAGTGATCTTGTATGCTGGCCTCGATGTGCGCGAGATCGAGCGGGAGTCGATGACCTTGGATGTTAGCGGGCACTATTCGCGGCCAGACATCTTTCAACTGAAAGTTGCGGGGTGTGACCGCAAAGCAGATGGGATATAGCTTCAGATTGGTCTTGTGTCGATGCCCATGACGGCACCGAGGCCACTCTGCTGCGCGAACAGGACGAGGTGATGACCCGTGCTGGAGTTCGAAAACGATGGCGGCAAGGACAGGGTAACGGAATGCTGTTCGGCCTCGTGCAGTGCACCAAGAGGAGTGAGGGCGCGCACCACGGCGACATGCACCAGATCGCGTCCGGAGTTCTCTCCGAGCAGGACCTTCGATCGGTCCATGTCGTCGACCAGCATGGCGACGAGTTGAAGCGAGCCCTTGGCCGGGAGGTCCGATGCCGAGTAGCTGAACGTGATGTTCTTGTCTGTGACCTGGGCGGAATCGATACGAAGCTGTATCTGTTTGCGCTTAGATTCGGCCGCGAGCGCGGCATCAAGAGCGCGGCGATCGCTGCCGACGAATTGTTCGCGACCGTTGACGATCATCTGCGGTGTGTACACGCTGGCTAGCGCGAAGCGAGTAGCATATTCGTTCTGGCGTGCGGTATAGAGGTCGGACGAGAAAGGGTCTCTCCATCCGAGGCCGTTCCAGTAGCTGACGTGCTCGCTCAGCCCAACGATCAACTGTCCGCCGACGTCCTTGCGTCCAGTCACCTGCCGCAGTAGCTCATCGGCTGCCGGACAGTCTGAACAGCCTTCTGACGTGAAGAGTTCGATGAGTACCGTCGAACGAGGCGAGCCTGGGGTTGGGGAGATGGTTGCCTGCGACCAAAGCCTGGTGGGCAGGCAACCTGCAAGCGTCGGGAGGGCGAGCGCTGCAATGAGCGTGTAACGGGAGAATTGGAATGCCATTGTTATTACTCCGTGCGGTTTGAAAAGCGTAGAGTACGGCTTGTGGCGAGGCAAGATCGAGCTATGTCCCGGGATGTGAGAGAGCATTGAGCACGGCAGACCGCGTCAGCAGTTCGGGCAGGACTTGTAGCTGACCACTTGTCTGCGCGGGATAGATGACGTAGGTAGGCACGCCGCTGCGATTCACGGAGGCGAGCTCCCTCGTGATCTCCGGGTCATATCGCGTCCAGTCGGCTCGCAGGAGGACATAGTGCCTTGCGTCGAGTTCGCGTTCCACAGACGCGTCGTGGAGAACGGAGCGCTCATTCACCTGGCAGGAGAGGCACCATGCCGCGGTGAAGTCGACGAAGACAGGATGGCCCTGGGCGCGCGCCTGTTCGACGGCGGCTGGCGAAAAGGCCTCCCACGTCAGCCGATCCGCACCGGGAGACGTCAGCGAAATTGTGAGCGAAGCAGCAACGAGCCCCAGGGCCGCCATCTTGCCAAGCCGCTGCGCAGGCCACCTGGCAAGCGTCCACCCTGCGATCGCGAGCACAACGAGGCCGATCAAAAGCCGCGCGATATGATCGGAGCCTTCGCTCGCAGTGGAACTATAAAGCCGGCCATAAACCCACACCAGCCACACGACTGTGAGGAGCAGCGGCACGGCTGTCAGCTGCTTCAGCGTTTCCATCCAGCGGCCAGGACGCGGCATACGCTTTGCCCAGCCGGGCTTGAGGGTAAGTAACAGATAAGGCAGTGCGAGTCCAAGCGCCAGAGCGGTGAAGATTGCAAAGGTCACGGCAGCCGATTGTGCCAGGGCGAAGCCGATCGCGGCGCCCATGAGGGGGGCAGTGCAAGGGGTTGCGACGACAGTAGCGAGCACACCGGTAAAGAAGCTGCCAGCGTAGCCGTGCTTGCGGGTGAGCGCATCGCCCTTGCTGGTGAGGCTCAGGCCAATGTCGAACTGTCCAGCGAGCGAGAGCGCCATGAAGAACAGAAGAGATGCCATCAGAACCACGAAGGCCGGCGACTGAAGTTGAAAGCCCCACCCGGCCTGCCGTCCTCCGGCCCGCAGAATCAGCAGCACCGCAACGATCGTCCAGAACGATGCCAGGATGCCGGCCGTGTACGACAATCCATGGAGTCTCTGCGTGCGACAATCTTCGGCCGCGCCGCCTGCCAGGGAAAGTGCCTTGAGGAACAGGACAGGGAAAACGCACGGCATCAGGTTCAGCACCAGACCTCCGGCTAGCGCGAGCAGGATAGCCAAGCTGAAGCCTAGGCTTGCCGTGCCTGATCCGTTCCTTGTCGCCGCCGACAGCGGCTGCACGGGCACATCGACCAGATAGGCCCTGCTTCCGCTCAATTTGATGACTCCTTTCAATCGCGCGGGTAGCGTGTCCGAAATATCACCGCGCTCTACCGAGAGTCGTGCTCCGCTCGTGGTGGGCTCTGTTACCTGCGCGGCCGCATTGCGCAGAACATCTTCGTCCAGCGGATAGAACTCCGCGCCGGACTCGCGCTGGCCGGTGTCGATCGTCAAGATCAGGTGATCTCTTGTACCCGAGACCCGGACCGATTCCTTACTGGGCAGCGGAACCGGCTCCGACCTTATTACCGCTACGATGAGGTTTGCGGAAGCGCCACTGCTTTGAGTTGCGTCTCGTGGAAGGTCGAGACCGAGGAACGCCTTACCGGGCACGCATACCTCGCGGCACACCAGCCAACGCACGTGCGCCCCAAGGTGGGTGACAGAAGCGCTCTTGGGGCTTTGCGCCGAGTAAGAAGCAAACAGGTCCTTGTCCAGCTTGAGTTCGAATGGAAAGACCGCTGTCCCTTCGTACCCATAGTCCATCAGGGGACCTAATGGCAGCCTCTTCGGAGTGGGGAACTGCATCCTGCCAACCGTTACGCCTGCTTGGTGTAGCCAGTCGACGCTCGGTGCTTCTCCCGAGTCTCCGGCATTGATCCAGTACACATGCCACCCGGGCTCGAGGTTCAGGACGAGAGCGATGTGGGTTGTGGCTCCCGGTGATGTGACCGGAGCATCTGCAATCAACTCGGCAGTAACGTGTGCTGCCTTGACCGGGCCGGTAGAGCCGTCCCCCACTTCATGTAGCTGTGCAAAGGCCACCCCGTGTAGAACAAGCCACCAGAACAAGAACCAACTTCGCCGAAAAAGCTTCATCAGATATCTCCGCTCTCGTACAGATATCGAGAGGCCCAGCTGCAAGCGCGTATCTGATGCACAGAGCGCTCCAAAGGTTACGCCGCTCTGCCGATCGCCTCCCGGTTTTCTCGGAACGGCCTGGTTGTAAGCTTTCGAGAATTGCAGATCACGCGAAGCTCACAGTTCTACATTTGGACAGAAGCAAGGCCACATGTCAGGATCAAAGTGCAGTGGAAGCATAGGTCTTTTTCAAGCTTCAAAGGTTCGTAGGGGCCTGAATGCACCTTTGCGGAGGCGTCCCGATAGAGCCCAGACCCAACATTGAAGCTGCTGACGTGCAATCAGGTCTGCCTGTCAGGCTGGCATGGCCACTACCCGGCTACTTGCGGGGACAACTCCAAAAATACGCAACGCCACCCATGAAGGCTCTTCCCTGCATCGAGACCTGGGGAACCTCTTGGTAGTCCGTATTAGAGAGATTCGTCAGGCGGAGATAGGGGCGGATATGACCGGTGGGGCGGGCGAGTGAAGCGTCCCAAAGCGGATAGGCGGTGTGGCCAGTTCTCTGGACAACGCCGACCTGGGTATAAGCAATCAGCTGGCTGAACTGCGCTGTCCAGGAGAAAACGGCATTCTGCGCGGCGTAGTTATACGCGTACTTGGAGATGAGTCCAGCAGGGGGCGAAGCTGCTTGGACGGCCGTGTAGCTGAGCTGAAGCTGTTGGGTGCCAGAGAGGCGAAGACGGAAGCTGGCCTCGGCGCCGCTGAGGTTGACATCGTTGATGTTGTTGGCCTGCCACCTGTCGGCAAGCGAATATTTCGAGTAGTCGATGCTGTTTTGCTGTTGAAGACGAAAGCCGGTGGAGGTGAGGGAATATCGACCGCCAGGATTCCAGTCGATGCCCGACTCGTAGCTCCAGGATGACTCGGGTTTGAGAAGTGGATTGCCGATCGTGGTGGGGTCAGAGTAGTAAAGGTCAGTGTAGGTGGGCAGACGGAAGCCGTGGCCGACGGAGGCGCGAAGGCGCAGGTTCTTCGTTAGGGTGAAAGCAGCGGCGAGGTTCGGAGAGAAGACGGAGCCGCCGTCGGTGAAGACCTCTTCGCGCGCACCAACGGTAAGTGAAGACCGCCGGAGTGAGCGCAAGGACAGGTTTGCGTAACCAGAGCTCTGATTTCTGCGGTGATGGCCGAGGTTTGAGCTGTCGATGCCATCGCCATTCGCCTCCAAACCATAGGAGAGATCGGCATTGGGACCGAGTTTACCGCCAAGCGCGTCAACGCGACGAAGTGCTCCCTCCCAACTCGTGGTGACGTGGTTGTTCTCATACAAGGAGGGTCTGCCGGTGAAGAGCACGAAGAGGTCGGTATGGCGCAGATACCCGACGCTGGCGGCTGTTTTCGTGCCGAGCTGCTGTTGGACAGAGGCAAACCAGGTCTTGGTACGCTCCGAAGAGTCATAGGGGCCGTAGAACTGGTTGGCGCCAAACGGACGATCACCAACGGCAAGCAGAACGTCGGTAGTGCCGGGCTTAGTTCTGAGCCAGGTTTCGCTGGCGAGGGCGTTGGCGTGGTAACCGCGGTCCTGGATGAACCCGTTGGAGGTGTCGCGGCTGCCGGTGAACTGCTCCGCAAGGCGTTTTGTGGTGTAGTCGGCCTGCAGGTGCTGCTCCTCCGCACCATAGCTGCCGAAACCGGCCTTGGTGAAGACGGAAGCCGCTGTCGGCGGGGCGGTGATTAGATTGACGGCTCCTCCGATCGCGTCCGAGCCGTAGAAAGTCGAGCCAGAGCCGTGTAGGACATCGATCCGCGAGATGGCCTCCAGTGGTAGGGGAATGTCAAGATTGAGGTGGCCGCTCTCAGGATCATTGAGGCGAAAACCATTGACGAGGACAAGGGTCTGCTCGAAGGTGGTGCCACGGACGGAGAGGTCCGTCTGGACGCCGTTGCCGGCGCGCGCCTGGATATTGAGGGAAGAGTCGAGCCGGAGGTAATCGGACACGCTGTTGAACAGCAATGACTGGTAGCTGGTTTCGAGAATATCGATCGAGCGGTCGTTGGCGGAGAGCGGCATTGGCTCAAGGGTGGTAGTGACGTCAATGCTTTCGGAGACGGTAGAGGGAGGCTGTTGAATCTGAGGCGCCTGCTGGACAATCTGCGCGGGGGTGTAGCGGGCTGGAAGATCGAGAAGGCTAAGGAAGAGGAGTGCCAGGTGTGCTTTCATTGCTCTTTTCAGGTCCGCTTAACGATTGTCAGGCGAACTTTGAAGGACGGAACGCAGTCTAGTATCCTGACAAATAGTTGATGGGTAAATCATATGCGCTGGCAGATGCGCATTGAATCCTTTCTGAAGCAAAGCCCTATCTTCAGGTCAATCGGATCGCACCCTTTTTCTCGAAAAAGATCGCCGCCAAGATCAAGGATTCGACCGCCGTCAACTCTTCGCATTCCAGAATCACGTTCAGCGAAGCGCCCATCTGCCGTGAGATCCGTAATCTACGTTGCTTTAGGGCGGCACCTCTACCGTTTCTGATATGTTTCTACCGTGCCCAGGATCTGACGTCCGAGCACCCGCGAGAGGACGCCACATGGCGGAGAGCTCCTGTTGCATCTGAGCCGCCCGCGCCTGCCACGTTCCATTCTGGCTTTCCTCCCACCGGGCCGTAGTGAGCCCGTCATCGAAACCGATGGCCTCCAGATCAGCGATTGCCTTGGCTGCCTGTTCCGCCGTTTCGATGAGGCGAAGCAGAGGCACTTTCCGGGTCAACTCCTCGAGACCGGATGTGGCCACCATGGGCCGGCATGCAGCGAGATGCTCGTAGAAGCGTGTGCTGCTTCCTGAGTAGGTAGGCTCGCTTCGAAGGTAGGGCAGAACGGCGACATCGAACGCACGTGCGTACCCGGCAAGTTCACCGTAAGGCTTCGGACCCGCGAAGCGCACATTTGGAAGCTGCATCACGTGCTCGCGTGCACGGCTGTGCACCCGATCGGTAATAGCCATGGATGTTGGCCCTATGAAGGCCCAGTTCACGCCTGCGCAACGCGCAACGAGTTCTTCCAGCAGGACCCAGTCCATGTTGCCCGCGAGATTGCCGATGATGCCGGCAATCGGGCGCTTGAGGTCAGCAATGTCCTGCGGGAGCTGGGCAGGTCCGTGCGGGGGAGATGGAAGCAGGTTTGAAGCGCGCGTGGCATTCGGAAGCACGCGTATCTTGGACTCGGGACACTGGGCATGGTCCATCAAGTATCGCGCGAGTCTTTGGGAGTTGGGACAGACCAGCGTAGCGGCACGGCACATACGTTGGTCCAGGCGGCGGACGGTGGCGGAATCAGCACCGCCGTAGCTCTCGATGAGGTCGGTAAGCCAGTAGATGACGGGACCGGGCCAACGTTCGGCCACAGCGGCGAAGTACGGAATGGTGCAGATGAGAGGAGAGTTCCCAGGGTCGGCCGTTTTCCGCAGAAGTCGCGCGCTGACGGCGGCACCGGTGCGAGCGAGGACCGACCATGGAAAGCGCGCGTATCCGCGCATGAGTGGAAAGCGCTGAACCTCCAGCGGCGGATCTATGATCTCGCGGACAGCCGAAAGCATGCCCGGGTTAACGCCAGGCATGAACGTACGGACAGGCTCCCAACTCAGCAGGGGAACACGCTCGGCCAGTGCAGTGCCGAACGCGATGTCGAGAACGTCGGAGATTTGAAGGAGGTGCCAGGTCATCAATAATCCGGTGTGGTGGTCATGTGTGTTGACTCTCTATGTGGGTGTATCCGAGAACAGAAGTCTCTATTTCCGCTGATCACCCGCAGGAAACGCTTCTGTTGAGCTTGCATTTCTGGCTCTTCGATGGAGGATTAGAGCAGGCGGTCAAAGTGTCTCTTCAGGGTGGCGGCCTTGGAATTTGACGTACACGCTACAAGCACGTCAGCAGCCAATCGCGAAGCGTCCCGTCCTCTGCTGGATTCCATGAAGTGAAGATGCTGATCTACAGGGGCTACGTGGGCGATTCGCGCAGCAGACGTGCACCGGGTGGGTGTGACACCTTCAACAATTTAGGCAAAATGCCTAGATCCCCGCACGCAACCTCTGCGTATTCTGGTATCGCTTCCCTGCGACCGCGAGGACGATGAGAAATATTCTTACATCCCGAACGCTACTTTTCATCATGATTGCCCTTCTCATGTTCTTTTGCATCGCTCTCGTCTGGCGCTTTGCTGTACACTCAGGAGCTTATTGAAATAGCCATTGTTGGCTGAGTCGCTCACCGGGCTAAGTGGGTATTGCTGTCCCGGACTTCTCTTTTTTCGTTGGGGTTGGCGGGGTGATAGTGGAGGCCGTAGAGCACGGGCGGCGCGCAGTTAAACAGGTCGACCGAGATTCAGGAGCATTGCTCCTGAAGGCTTCAGCAGGTTGGTAGGTGCGAGCTCGATCAACAACTAACCAGTCCTGATCATCTCGTTTCAAACTAGGACGAAAAAGCCGAATGCA
>JAABUY010005090.1_pt1 | contig 13427 bp, 19 predicted proteins | sample 5560271 | NCBI WGS metagenome assembly JAABUY01 (sample SAMN10711886, study PRJNA513374) | rock metagenome | isolation source: Antarctica rocks | place: Antarctica: Victoria Land, University Valley
CAGGTGCCATCAGCATGCTATGTACACCTTGGCGCACATGCATGCAGCCACCAAGTGTTTAGAGCATGGCGCCGTCATCACTCAGCTGCCCGTGCGGTGTAAATAGCTGCTGACCGCCAGCATGGTCCGGTGTAGACCTCTGCTAGAACACATGTACTGTACATAAAACAGCAATCCCCGGCTGTGGAATCCCCATGCCTGCTCACATCCCAGCAGCGCCACGGACTTGGCGCTATTGCGTGAGCATGGCCGAGCCACGCACACCTCGCCGCTCTTCTCTGCCGCGACACAGGCGTGGGGCTGCAAGCGTGCCTCCTCCTCCTAGCTCATGGCGGATCGTGGTCAGAGCAGACTCCGTCACGCCCTCCGCACTGCCGCAACCGTGCTGGATCTGCACTCTACGGCATGCTTCATGCATGGCAGCGCTCTGGCTGCGTGCGATGCCGTGCACCGCGCCCGAGCTCAGCTCAGTAGCGCGCGCACGGAAGCTGTCTTCACTCCAGAGCTGCAGTAAGACCCTCCCGCGCTTTGCTGCGAGGCTGTGCTATCTGCACCTGTCTGCAGACGCCCAACACTTGCCCAGGCGTCGTGTTCAGAGCTCTGGAGCTTTGTCTATTGCATGACACAAAGCTTGGTACATGCAAGGCTGTCGAGCAACGGAACGTCCGATGCTGGGGTCGCATTGCAGAGGGGACGTGGCCGCCTGTTTATTTGCGCTTCCGTCACAGCTAGGCCCCAGCTAGCATACCCTAGCGAGCCCATGAGGCCCCCAAGTCTCAGGACTTAACGTCAACCTGTATCTACATCACAGTTGACGGGACGCTCGTTAGCAGACAGCCCGCCATAATCTCAAGCTAGCACAGCTCGCGTCTGCCACCATGGCGCCCACTCGCAACGTCCTCATCTCCTCCCTGATGCTGCTCCTGGCCGTGGGCCTGGTGTTTGCTGCCACTGCTTCGGCCGCCGACCTCCCCCGCCGCATGCTGCCCGCGGTCGCCTGGCGCAACGGCTACTCGTGCTGCTGGAATGTCTGCCGTGGCTCATGTGCGTCACTCCTCCCTGCTCGGCAGCAGTACGCTGTGCTAGGCCAGCCTCCTGCTTAAGGGCGCCCGTCAGCACAACGCCAAAGCACCGGCTAGGATGGAGGCGTGAAGCACTCAGCGCTCCTGCATTGGGAATTATGTGTCAGCGTGAAGCTTGCAGTTGCTCGCATGCAGTGCTACAGGGATTGCTTGAACGCCTCCTTGCCAGGGGTGAGAAGTGGGTTGCGTACTGACGCCTGCACCTCCAGCTGGGGTGCCGCAAGCTTCCAGCAAGCTCTCGTTTGTTAATAACGCCGGGCGCGCATGCTGTGCCTGATCGGTCCTGATGACTCAGGCGTGGTATTTGCTGTCCTATCAAGGTCGCCTGCCGCCTACAGCCTGCCTGGCTGGGACTGCAGGCTTGAGTAGCGCTGGTCAAGGGTGCGCACCCGACTTGAGACTGGCTTGAGACTGGCTGACACGGAGCGCTCACCCTGCTCCGCAGGCTACCACGGGCCCGACTGGAACGTCTGCACCGGCCACTGCAACGGCTGCGACCACAACTGCTAGATCATCACCGCCTGCACGCAGCACGGCACGAACATCAGCCTGCAAGGCACGAACTAGCTGGATAAGGGCGAGGCGCATCGAGTGACGTCCAAGGCCTCCATCAGCCACGCGTACATACTCTTCTTGCACTCCTCTCTCTTTTTAGAGGTTCTGGATGACACTTTGCGGGCCTGATGGACCGTATCATTGTGCATGGACTCCCGTTGAGGAGACCATTTGACTGGTGTGGTGGCCCAGGCGGTGGGGCTAGAATATGAGCGTTGTCCAAGGCCTCCATCAGCCACGCGAACATACTCTTCTTATGTTTGTCTCTCTATCCATAGAGATTTTGAGGACACTCTGCGGGCCTGATGGACCGTGTCATGATGCATGATTACTAGTTGAGGAGAGCTGGGACATACGGCAGGCGTGGTGGCCCAGGCGTCGGGGCAAGAATATGTGCTGTTGAACAAAGCGAATGCTGGTAACTTCTCCTTTTATGAGCTATCTCTAGCGCATAGTGCTGAGCCCTTGTTGGGCCGTACACTGCTTGCCATGTCGTATGTGCGGGCGCCAACCTTGCCTCATTTAGTACGTATGATCACGTGCCTGCATGATGTGCTTTGCATGCTGAGGAGTGTTATCTTGGTAGGTACATGCTGCTGTTCTGATGTGGGCGCGGACAACACCAGTATTCAGCTGACACGACCTATGCTGACATGCAAGCTCGTATTTAGTTGTGCGTACTTGCATGGGACAGAGTATTCGGCGCGTTTTGGTACCTATTGCATGGAGGCACGTATTCAGAGCAAGTTAGTCTGGTGTTGAGATTCGAATGCTCTAGTCGAGGATACACTTGCAACGGCCACAGCTGCAGCTCTTGTAACATTCCATGCCAAGCTTACATGCTGGCTTGCAAACAGGTACACAGCTAGACGAACAGATTGCAGATCAGCACTGGTAACTGCACGCTCGTGAATGCTGCTTGCATTGTTAAATCTCACAGTGTCTGCTATCCTGTGGTGGGTCATGCCCGCTCGGCGTTGCTGAGAGCAATGCTACAGCTGGCTGTGTACCCTGGGTGACACACACAGTACGGTGCCAGCTGCAGGTGCATGCACTGAGATACGTGACCAAGTAGTCCTTTAGCTGCATGTGCACAGCCTGTCCAGCAACCCGACCTTCAGTCTGGGCGTTATGTGGGTCGAACACGCCTCCCAGCAGGAAGGTGGGGAGGTGCAGCAGCCATCAGTCACAGTGCATGAACAGCTGTAGCCAGCCAGCTTAGGTGGTGTTGTACAACGCGAAGGTGCAAGGACTGAACTTGCTGTAAGCTCAAAGTGAGAAACCTTGGAGCCCTAGGACAGCTGGCCAACGGTCAGCGCTGCGCCGGCATCATTGGCAGATAAGAGATCTCGCGCATCTCGCTATAAAGGATGCTTGTTGCTCAATCCGCAGACAGCAGCAGCCAGCTCAAGCCTCTCCTCAAGCCAGCACAAGCCCTCCAAGCTCCCTCACTTGCAATGGCTGCCACTCGCAACATCCTGATCTCCTACCTGATGCTCTTCCTGGCTGTGGGTCTGGTGTGCGCCGCCACCGCAACGGCTGCTGACCTCCCGCGCCGCATGCTGCCCGCGGTCGCCTGGCGCCCTGGCTACTCGTGCTGCTACGCCGTCTGCCGTGGCAGCTGTGCGCCCCGTCTTCTGCTTGGGAGGAAGCTGCTGTGCCACACCTGCGCTGTGCTCAAGCACGTCACCAGAATAATGCTGATGCGAGGGGTTAGCCTGCGGACGCCCAGCACGCTCAACGCTCCTCCCTTGTCCATATCAAGGATATGACAGTGTGGGCAGTGCTTTTGCACAAGGCCATGGGCCTGCCGAGGCGTTCCCGTGCCCTACCTTGAGAGGTGCCGTGCACGCTGATGGCTCTTTATTGCTGGGGCGCAAGACCGCGAACCATATCAAGCTCTTGTAACATGGCCTTATCGTGCACGGGGCTGTCCGTGCCTCCCAGGATAGTGCGGAAAATTTTTTGAGGCGCCGCCCTAAGGTGGTGCAAGTAGCCGCATGCCTGTGTGCGTATGCTCATGCACGCCGCCCGTCTGCTTTCGCACAGGCGCAGCAAAAACCCGTGGGTGCAAGCCTGAGCAGCCCTGTGCGCTATCTCAGGCTGTCGCTGAGCAGGTTGGTTTTGCCGTGCGCAGGCTACAACGGGCCCAACGTGAACGTCTGCTATGGCCACTGCGACGGCTGCGACCACAACTGCTAGGCTGCTCCTTCTGCAAGCGGCGCGGCGCCGCTGGTCTGCACTCCGGGACACGCGCTGGCTGGTGTGGACAAGGCGCCTGCCGCCAGCGACTTTGAAGACCTTCGAACAGCATGAGGCAGCTCTTCCCTTCTTGTACGTGCATGGTATATTTGCAGGGCCCTGATGACGGACTGCTTGAAGCTATGCTTTGGTGCCTACTTCACGCAGTCAAGGAGAACGTGGGTCGTATCGTAGCGTTGACGCTCCAGGCTTTGCAGCCGAGCTGAGCTGGTAAGTATTTAGTTGGTCTGTGTTTTAGCGCCGTTTAGTGCATGCAGTATATTGGCCGCTCCTCGTTGGTTGGCTAACTGGTTTGCTGTGTTGGACGCGCACTTGATTTGGTGTGGTTTGTGCGCGGTTTCACTTGGCGCCTGCGTTTCTGGCTTTGCGTGCTGCTGAGCACTTGGCTCCATGTATGGGTGTTGTTTTCGTGCGAGTGCAGACGTATTCAGAACAATTTTGATGCATTGACGTATATACCTATACAATACTGACATGCCAAAGAGTGCAGTAGTTGTGCTGGTTGCAGTAAGGACGCGCGTCAGGCATATAGTCCTGGAATGTAATACAGGCGTATATGAGATCATGCTGCCTGTGCACGCCACGGCTGTTGTGGCCTCGCTCACTTTGGTAAATTGCCCCGTGTCTGTGATAACATAATACAGGAAGGTGTCAATGAGCGGTGATGCAAAGCCTAGCAAAGCACCCAACTCATGTCCTCTATGCATGTGTTCCTGCAAAGTCCACTGTGCACATGTGTGCCTGCAAAGCAGGCTGTGTCCTTTGCCACCCAGCAGGCCTTGCTGTGGTGTGGGGTGTAGTAACATATCCGGCTGAGCTGGCTGGGTCGCTTGACTTGTGCTCGCTCCCCCTTTGCACAGCGGGGCTATGCCATGCGCGTTGCGACATCCCACACGATGTGCACCCACAATGAGTGCAATGATGTTGCACTGCAACAGTTGCAGGCTCCCTGGAGTTTGTAATGGAGTTTGCCCCCTACTTCGGGCTACCCGCCAACTTACTTTTAGCTCAGAGCATCGACTGCACACATCAAGACGCTCTGCCTCACCGTGATTGCAACACCCGAGACACGCCCTCGCTGATCGGGACCAGTATCTGCGGCGCATGCGACGCAGCCAGGAGCATGCCCAGCCCGCTGGCAGACGCGGCGGACGCCAAGAGTGCGCGTAAGAAGTTTGTGAACAAGCTCACCTACGGCCTGCTGGACTACCGCCACCACGCGCTCGCCAACCTGCACAAGTGCGTCGAGGTGCTGCTGGCCGTCTGCAGCAACGTCGTGAAGGAGCCCGGCGATGCGCGCTTCAGAAAGGTAAGCATGGGCAAGTCCGCTCGCCAAAGAGCCAAGCTTGGCGTTGCATGTTGCGCTGGTGCACACAGGGAGCGTGTCCATGGGACTCACCCCTCCTCGCAAGCCCGAGCTCATTGCTCGTCATGCTCTACATGCGCCAGGTCACACAACGTCAAGCAGTGTGTGCAGCTACCAAGACCACTGCACTCAGCGTGCGTGCTGCCCAGGTGCGCGCCAGCAACAAGCGCATAGCCGCGGCGTTCAGCGCGCACCCGGCCGCGCCCGAGCTGCTGCACATTGCTGGCTGGCGCACCAAGGTGGAGGCGCTGGAGCGCTACTGGACCTTTGATGCGCCCGCCGGCAGCCAGGGCATGGAGTGCGCACCTGCACTCAGCCTCAGCAAGTGTGACGGCTTTGGCAGAACTGGCAACAGGCGGCCAAGCACTCCGGTCCAGCGCTGAGGCACAGAGCCCGTGCAGGCTGCTCCAGTTCGCCGTCGAGCAGCTGCAGAAGGTGCTGGACGAGCTGGAGGCCAAGCAGAGCGTGCGGGCCCGCTCGCGCCGCCCTGCCCTGCCGCGCTGAGCCGCTTGATGCGCACAGGCAGGGCCTGTGGCGGGCCGAGGCGAGCGCTGTGCACGTGTGCCGCGCAGGCCAACGGCTTTGACAAGAAGGCGGCGGACGCGGTGGAGCGCGACAAGGTGCGGCGCGCCGCTGCCGAACCTGACCCGCCCTGACCCGCCGCGCACGCTCTCCTGGCTTGACGCGCGAGGTGAAACAGCGTGACGCGGGACTCTGTAGCGTGGAGCGTGTGCATGCCCTGGCCATAGCCGTATTTTCAGTCTCTGGATGTTGCGGGCATGGGGCTGATTGTGGCTCTGACGTTGACGGGGGCTGGTCTTGCAGGTTCTGCGCAGCATCGAGGAGGACCGCAACGAGTACCAAGAGAAGCTGGCGCGGCAGCGCGCGGCTGCCGCCGAGCAGCCCGCGCCACCGGCCGCCGATGTGCCACCGGCCGCCGATGTGCCGCCGGCCGCTGATGTGCCACCAGCTACCGATGAAATGTAGCGGCCTCAGCGCTGGACGCGCGCCGCCCTGCAGGGCCTCTGCCTGTTGAAACTGCCGGTGCATTGCGCGCGCTAGCTATGTGAGATGAGCGCAGCATGCAAGCTTAGGGCATGGGGCCTGCTGTAGTCTGTTGTCATTGCCCTGCTTCAGGCATTGCTCATGAAGCAACGAAGCAGGGTCATTGCAATGCTTGCCGCACTGCTAACGAGGCAGCCCAAGCAACAGAGCTGCACGAAGAGTGAGCTCATGCCACCTACATCCCAGCGCCGCCTGGGTATGACCCAGCAGCAGCGTGTTAACCGCATGTAGGATCCATCATGCACAACAGGCCAGCGAGCTGCCTCGCTTAGATAAGAAGTGTGGTGCTGCTGCCAGCACGTACGAGCCAAGCTCTGAGCGCGCATGCCAATGTAGCATACGGCCCAGCATATAAGTACTTAGGTGACGACCCGGCCGAGCACAGCAAGTGCATGCGTGTGGCCCCTCTCGCAGTTTGCATATTTGCTTGCTGCTCTGCAGCGCCCAGCCGAATAGCCCCAGGCGCCTCGCGTCCTGCTGGGAGCACAGCACGCACGGCGCCCTGCCTGGGCGGCTTTAGCCTGTCCTGGCGGGGTGCTGGCCAAAAGCGGCCCCGCCTGGTGTTTGCCAGGTCGCCCAGGCCATGCGCGCAGCCCTGGCCGCCGGGACGACCGCCATATACCAATCAGGCAGCCGCCACCCTGGTGAGCTGCCGGCCGACCCAAACGCGCTCGCGGCGGCCCGGCAGGGCTGCGCCAGGCGCCGGCCAGCAGCCGCCTGCGCAGCCTGGTCGGGAAGCCCTAGCCTGGGGTGCCCGCGCAAGCCTGGCCGGGCGGCCCTAGTCCTGCGCCGGGCGGCCGCCGGGGGGGATTGCTTATCATATGTACCGCGCCGTGCCCGCCTTGCCCACCGATAGGGTAATATACCCTAAGCGCCCGCCTTAACCACCGACTTGCCCTTCTGCTGCCCCTTGCTGGCGCTCGACACCAGCAGCCCGGCGAACACCAGGCCGACTGCGAGCCTGGTCGGGCTGCCCTAATCCTGCGCCGGGCGGCCGCCGGGGGGCATGCTTATCATATGTACAGCGCCGTGCCCGGGCCCGCCCGCCTTGACCACCGACTTGCCCTTCCGCCGCCCCTTGCTGACGCTCGAGACCAGCAGCCCGGCAAACACCAGGGCGACCGCGGCCCACTGCTGCGGCAGCAGCGGGTTGCCGTTGAGCAGCACGCTGAGCAGGATGTTGAAGAACTTGCGCGTGGTGCACACGAGCGTGTTGGCCAGCGAGCCGAAGCGGCGGATGGTCGCGAAGATGAACAGCTGCCCCACCGCGCCGCACAGGCAGAAGAGCGCCACGTCCCACGCGGCCTGCGCGCGCGCGGCGCCCCTTGACACACACCATGAAGCATATAGGGTTGGGGTAGAGTAGGGTGGGATACAGGGTTTGCGCGCGGCCGCTCGACGCGAGCGCGGGAGCCTGGGGCAGCCCCTCCTGGCACGCCGGGAGCCGTCCGTCGTTTGCCGCTGCTCCCTCCTGTGCTGCATCATGCCGCCGCATCATGCAGCACGGCATGCATCTGATAGATTGCACAAGCGAACGCGGCGCGGCCTGCGCCTGTTCCCAGAGGCCCAGGCCGGCGGGATGACATACACAAGCTGGGGTCACATGTGCGCTGCGCTGCGCAGTTGCTCGCCGCATGCACGGAGCTGCACTGTGGCGCGCCCGCGCAGGCAAACATGCATGCGCCCAGCAGGGACCGCGGCCGGGCTGGCCATAGAGGGAGGATGCAAGGGCGGGCCCGGCGGCGAACACGCCTCCGGATAGCGCCGGCAGAAGGCGGCGAGCTCCCAGCCGGACGACGTCGCGACAAATAGGTACACCAGGTTGTACGCGCCGCACCAGAAGTTCATCCAGCACATCGTCCACAGCGCGCTCGTGTCCGCATAGCGCTTGAAGATCTCGTCCTGCGCGCGCGGGGCCGCCCTAGATTAGGCGCTGTGAATTTGCAGTGCACTGGCGCAGCCAGTGGCACTGCCGAGAGCATTTTGGGAAGCGGGCAAGGTTGCGGCGCCGCCTGCACAGGGCAGCAGTTCCCCACACCAGGTCGGAGCGCCGCCGTGCAGCACCCCCAGCTCTGTCCTCGGCGGCAGGGCCTGTGCGTGCATGGTGCGGGGGGCTCGGGGTCTACCTGCGCGGCGTTGGTGTAGCCGTCAAAGACGACATACCCTAGGCAGCAGGGCCTGTGGGCGCGACGCGCGTGGGCCTGGTGCCTACCTGCGCGGCGTTGGTGTAGCCGTCAAAGACGAGGTTCAACAGGCACAGCGCGTAGCCCAGCGGCGCATTGGGCGCGGCCAGCTTGCTGGTGACCTTGCTCGAGCTCTGCTGCGCGAACAGCGAGATGCCGGCCGCAATCATCAGCGCGCACGCGTACTCCAGGCCGCTGTAGAACTTGCCGCCGATGAGCGTGCCCATCAGCATCACCGGGATCATCTTGCACGACTTGGCCAGCACCTGCGCCCGGGCGCGCAGTCGCTCAGCCCCCCGCATGGACGCTCGCCGTCCGCACGCATGCTCGCGACGCGCGCACAGCCTGGTCACAGTCCTGGGCCCACCACAGCTCCGGCCCCAGCGCAGAGAGATCCTGCACCACCAGGGGGCAGGATCACTCAGGGCGGGCGCGCCGCGGGGGCGCGCCTGCGCCGGGTAGCTGATGTTCTTCAGCGCCTCGATGCCCAGCGCCGGGCCGATGCTGTTGGTCACCCCGACCTTCCAGAACGCGGTCACGGGCGGCAGGCGCGCGCCCTTGGCCGGCCGCGCGACGAGCGCGAGCAGCAGCGCGGCCCACGCGAAGCACGCCACGCTCTGCACGCCGGCGAGCGCCTTGAGGCCCTCGAAGCGCTCGCGGCCGGGCCCGAAGCGCTTGATCGCGAGCGCCTCCTGCACGACGCCCTGCGTGAGGTAGGACGCGTAGATGCCGCCCGCGCACACGGCGAGCGTGGCCGCCTGCCGCAGCGACGGCATCCCGGACGCGCCCCCGCCCCCCCGCCCGCCGAGCGGCTGCGGCCAGGCGCGGCGAGAGAGTGACTTTGTGGCTTTACGCTGTACTCTGTACAGGAGGATCTCTTGTGGGACTCTCCTTTCAACCGGCCCAGACCGCTCGTATTGAACTTGTCACCACCCAAGCCTGCCTTGTCCCGTGCACAGCTGCTGTCTACAAAGGTTGCTATAGGAGATGTTCACTGCAAATTGCAGCCTGCAATCAGTCCAAAGTCCCACCTGCGTTTTAAATTCGACCTGATTGGCTCAGCTAGGCTCAGCATGCAGAGCAGGCCCTACGGTCGTGTGCCCCACATCCACAGCTCGCGCACATCAGGCAAGAGCGCCACCGCCCATCGCCCCGCCCCGCCCGCCGCCGTCGTCGTCGCTGTTGCCGGCGCCGTCAAACAGCGCGATTCGCCAGTCGGTGCCCGCCGGGGACGCGCTGCCCGGGGACGCGCCCCGGTCCGCCGGGTCCCTGCCCCCGGCCTCCGCTAGCGCCACGCTGTTGTACATGCTCAGGCGCTGCACCGTGCTGGGCGACAGCGGCGCCGCGACGGGCGAGCCCTGCGCCGCGTCGGGCGCGCCGCCGCGCGGCGCGCCCCGCGCGGCCCACAAGGGGGCGGCACCCGCCGCGCCGATCGGCATGCGCAGGTCGACGGGGCTGTAGCGCTGCGTGCTGCTCGCCGGCGCGCCCACCGAGGGCGAGGACAGCGAGGGTGAAGCCTGGGGCCCCAGCTCCAGGCCCGGCAGCGCGCGCGCCCGCGCCGCTCCGGCCTCGCTCGGCGGCTGTCGCCCCGCAGGCGGCCCCCCGACGGGGTCCCCCGCAGGGCTGGACTGCACTGCAGGCAAAGCGGCCGTGCCGCCGCCCGAGCGCGCGCCTGCGGCGTCATCGCGGCCTGCCTCTGCCAGCGCCGCCTCGAGCGAGCGGCGCAGCGTGTGCGCGCCCTGCGCGGGCCCCGAGCCTGGGCTGGCCCGCCCCGCCGGCGCCCGACTCAGCACCTCCGGCGACAGCGCGGGCGCCGGCGGTGCGACGCCCCAGTCCGCGGAGCGTGCTGCTTGAGCCGCGCCCGGGCTCGCGTCCAGCGTGGCGCCGGGGCTGACAGGCAGCGACGGGCCGTCCCAGGCGTCCACCTCGGCGAGCGCGGCGTCGAACGTCAGCCGCAGCCGCGGGCTGAGCGACGGCGACGACACGAGCGAGCCGCGCAGGGCGGCGTGCACCGCGCCCGCGCCCTGCAGCGCCTGCCCTGCGGCGCCCTCGCCCGGCGCGGTCTCGGCCGCCGCCAGGTCCCCTGCGCGCCCCAGGGCCTGGGCCACGCGCGCCGCATCCTCCGCCCACGTCTCCGCCCAGGCGGGAAGGGCGTCGGCGGCCGCGGCGAGGTCGGGGCTGGTCTCAGCCTCGCCGGGCTCCGCCGGGCTGGCCTCGGGCGGCGAGAGCAGCGGCAGGGCGCCGCCAGCTGGCGCAGCTGCCTGCGCGATCCTGCCCCGCGGCCCGTCCACCCGCCCCGCACCCGGCCCCACCCCAGCGGGCTCGGCCGCCCCGGGCGCTGCCGCCCCAGCGTGCTGCAGCGCGGGCTCGCCGGGAGGCAGCAGCAGCTCGTCGCCCAGCTCTGCCAGATCAGCACCCCTCTCCGTAGCTGCGGGTGCGGGAGCGGCGGCGGCTGCCTCAGGCCCAGCGTCAGCCGGGTTGCGCGGCGCGGCGCGGACCGGCGAGTGCGCGGGGCTGCCGAGCTCTGGCAGCGGGCTGTCGGGCGGGGCGCCGGCGTGCTCGGGACTGGCCTCGGGCCCTCCAGGCGCCGGCGCGCCCGGCGGGCTACGCGCCGCGCCGCGGCGCACGCTGGTCGCCAGCAGCAGGTCCGCCAGCGCGCCGCCCGGGAGCGGGGACAGCAGCAGCTGCGGGCCGCCGGCGCGGCTAGGGTTGGTGTAGGGTCCGCCTGCACCGGCGCCGCCGCGCTGCTCCGACCCTGCCGCCGGCGTGGCGGCCGCGCCGCCGGCGGGCGTCCGCTGGGAGCTGAGCGGCGCGGCGCGCGGCGCGCCCGACGCGTCAGGCTCATCGCCGCTGACCAGGACCCCGTCCAGGGATGGGCCGCTGTCGGCGCACGCTTCCAGCGCGCCGGGCGCCGACAACGCGCCGCTCAGCGGGCTGCCGGCGGGCGGCCAGCAGCTGCTAGGGTCTAGCGCCGCGGCGGCGGCGGCAACGGCGGCGGCCGCGCGGCTGAGCGCCGGTGACCCTAGGGTTTCGGGCAGGGCTGGCAGGGGGCTGGCCAGCAGCTCCTCCTTCTCCGCGTACAGGTTGCGCAGCGTGCTCTGCAAGCCGCGCGCGGGCACTGAGTCAGCTGCCAACCTGGGCCGGGCCGTGCGGTGCACAGGCGTTGCGCGCCGTGCGCAGCTACATGCTGGTGCTGGAGCGTGGAGCGGTGCTTGCACACGAGGCTGCTGTCATCATCGCCAGCTCTGATCAGGGACACATCAGTTTGCTAGGGGCAAGCGTCGATGCATGCCCTCCTCAAGGCCTGACTGAGGATGTGCATGCATTCGATCCGTCTTGCCTTGCCTTGGTCGGCGAGCACGCATGACACGTCTGCTCTGAAACGGGCGCTGAGCACAAGGGGTGCTCCGCGGGGTGGTGCTCCGCGGGGGCCGGCCGCGCCTGGATCTCCTCGTCGAAGGAGCCCCAGTACCAGAGCTTGAAGAGGCGGAAGGAGATGCGCTGGCGCGTGACGCAGCCCGCGACGCGCGCCACTGCGGCCCGGTGCTCCTGCCAGGCGCCGTGCCACCTGCGCGCGCGCGCCGGCCAGCGTTGAACCAGCCAGGGTTTGCTCGGCCGCACATTCCCCCTGCGGGCGAGCAGGCGGGAGGCACGGCATCCCCGCCTTTCTCGGCAGATCTTGACTAAGGAGAGATAGAGTGGACCATGTGACGGCATTGGTGGACCGCAAGGTGAAGAGGCAGAGCTGCTGAGCGCTGCAGGCGCCCGCCGCACACAGCAGGGCGTTTGTCGCCGCATGCGCCCCGCTGGGCCCTGCTGGGCAAGCTGTCAGTGGGGACGACGCCACACCATGGCTCAAAAGTCCAGCTAATTGTAAGCCGCCTCAACCCCCTGCCCATGTACTATAGACCTTTTGTTTCTTCACCAATGCACCCCCATCTCTCGCCTCTGTCTCTCTATACCGCAGTGAGTGACCCGCAGCGCACCGCGCAAATGCGCCGCGCACGCACGCCAGCCGCGCCCGGGCAGCGAAGCGCTGCAGCGCGACGCGCCGTACGCGCAGCGCAACCGCGCGGGCGCGCCAGGCGCGCAGCGCGGCGCGCTGCAGCTGCGCCGCCCGCCGCTCCAGGCCGCGGCGGAGGATGACAAAGTGACGCCGCTGCGCCTGCAGGGCGGCGTGCGCTGCACTATGTTACGTCATAGGGTAGGGTCTGTCATAGGGCAGGCATGCGCTGCACTGCGTGACGCCATTTCCGCCCGTTAGCAACACGGCTGAGTGCGGGGTTTGCAGGCAGCTGGGAGCGGCTTCATGCCATGCCAGGGACGCCAGAAGCGCCTGCAGGGCACCAAATGGCGGCACACAAAGCAGGGCAAGACTATGTTCTCAAGCGCACGAGCTGCACAACATGCGTGACTAGAGTGATGTATGTCAACGTGTTGCCCAACACAACATCGGCCTATGTGCGACGCAGCGAGCAAGGGCATGCACCATGACACAGTACGAACTGTAATGCATGCAGGCAACAAGCACAGAACATGCGCTTGGGCTGCCTCCGTCCGTCCACAAGGCCACAAGCCTGGGCCGGTCCCAGTGCAAGGCACACTCCGTGAAAACAGCCGCGCGCCTGCACATGCGCCCGCCAGGCGGTGACAGCCGCCAGCTGCAGCGCCCGGCCGTACGCGCTGGCGGCGATGCGCGGAGCGCCTAGGTCGGCGGGCGCTGTGGCGGGCAGGGCCAAGGCGGCGGGCAGGCCGCACGCGGCGAGCACGCCGCGCGCCGCCGCGCGGTCCAGCAGCGCCGTGGCCGCGCGCCGCGCAGCCAGCGCGCCGCGCCAGGCCTGCGCGCCGTCGTGCGGCGTCTGCAGCTTGCACGCTGATGGGTGAGCTGAAGCTTGAGGCGTGCGGGAAAAGGAA
>JAABUY010005091.1_pt1 | contig 13427 bp, 16 predicted proteins | sample 5560271 | NCBI WGS metagenome assembly JAABUY01 (sample SAMN10711886, study PRJNA513374) | rock metagenome | isolation source: Antarctica rocks | place: Antarctica: Victoria Land, University Valley
GACCTGGCCCGGTCCCTCGACGCGACGGCGGGGCTGACCCGCCTGGGCGCCACCGAGAGCCAGACGCTCTGGCGGGTCCTTCCCCGACCCTCGGCGGCGGTCGGCGCCCCCGCCGAGCCCGTCCCCCCGTCACGCGTTCGGCTCATCGACGTCCAGGGCGGCCAGCTCCAGTCCGTGGACGTCGTCGGCCCGCACGGAGCCGTCGACACGATGATCGGGGCCGGCCAGGACGGACGCCGGCTCGTCTTCGCGGAGGCTCCCGAGTGGGCGACGCACGCCAAGGTGATCTTCGACGGCGCGCTGCTGGCTCCGGACCCGTCCGGCGGCGCCCCGACCTACCTCCTGCCCCGCACGGCAGGGCGGCTCGTCGTCGACCTGCCGCCGGCCCAGCAGGAGTGGTTCCTCGCCCAGCTGGCCCTGCTCGCCCTGGTCGCCTTCTTGGCCATCCCGTTCGGCAACCGGCGCTCCAGGAGGCTGGCATGAGCCTTCCCTGGAGAGGCGCGCTGCGTGCGGTGGTCACGGTCCTGGCCGGAGGCGGCCTCGTCGTCGCGGCGGCCCAGGTGCCCGGCACGGTGTCGCTGGGCGGTGCGGTGGCACCCGTCGTGGACGTCGGGCCGCAGCTCGTCCCGGTGCCGTTCGCGACGCTGTCCTGCCCGGGACCCGAGACGGAGGGACTGCAGGGTGTCCCGCCCACGCCCGGGACGTCATCGGTCGCCACCGCCCTCGCTCCGGTGGAGGCGCTCAAGGACGTCCGGCTCGGCACCGGACCGGGCGCCCTCCAGGTCGTCGTCCGGCCCGCCGCGACGGTGCTCGGCCGGTCCGAGCAGCGCACCCGCGGAGTGGTTGCCGGGGTTCAGGGCCCCACGGTCGCCGAGGTCACGGCGACCGGAGCTCTCGCCCCGGGCCTGACCGCACTCCAGACCTGGCTCCAGAAGGAGGGTGACGACCGCGCGCTCGTCGCTGCGCCCTGCACCCCGGCGAAGCCGGACCTGTGGCTCGTCGGCGGCGGGGGCGAGAGCACCCGGCGGGAGCACATCACCGTGGTCAACCCGGGCGCCAACCCCGTCTCGGCCGACGTCACCGTGCTCGGCACCGGTGGTCCGATCGCCTCGGCGAACGGCAAGAATGTCGCCGTCCCCCCGCACGGCCGGGTGACGCTCCTGCTCGATGCCCTCGTCGGCCCGGAGAAGACGCCCGTGGTCCACGTGGCGGCCACGGGGGGCGTCCTCACCGCCGTGCTCGAGGACAGCTGGGTCGAGGGGGCAGTGGGCCGCGGCGCCGACGACGCCGTTCCCGCCCTCGATCCCTCGACCGAACAGGTCCTTCCCGCCGTCTTCGTCGCCGGCCCGGCCCGGCTGCGGGTGGCTGTGCCCGGCCCGGACGAGACGGTCGTCCGGGCCCGCCTGCTCACCGCCACCGGTCCGCAGCCCCTTCCGGGCGAAGGAGTCGTGCGGGTGCCCGGCGGCGCCGTGCGAGACATCGACCTCAGCTCACTGCCCGCAGGCGCGTATGCCGTGCAGGTCCAGGCCGACCACCCCGTCGTCGCCGGGGCGATGCTCGAGCGGCGGGGCGACGGCAAGGGCCAGTCCGACTTCGGCTGGACCACGTCGACGGCTCCGGTCCCGGTCGTGACGGGGACCCCGCTGCCGGAGGGGTTCGTGGGTTCACTCATGCTCGTCGGCACCGGCGACCCCGCCGGGGCCGCGGTCGTCACCGTCTCGCCCGCCGGCGTCGTTGTTGCCAAGAACGTCGCGGTGGCCGCCGACAGCGTCGCGGTCGTCGACCTCGCCGGGGCCGGGCAGGTCTGGGTCCGGCAGACCTCGGGCACCCTGCGGGCAGGGGTCTCACTCTCCCTGGCCGACCCGGCGGCGGGCACGCCGCTCTTCAGCATCCTGCCCCTCGGGCCGCTCGCGGTCAGCGTCATGCAGCAGCCGGTGCGCGAGGTCCAGCGCTGACGCCCTGGTCGTCGCTGGCCGTCCCTTCGCTGGCCGCCCTCACTGACTGCACGAGCGGCTGCCGACACGCTGGCGCCGTCGCCCGGGCTCAGTCGTCGGCGGGCCCCTCGTCCTCGTAGCCGGGGTCCAGCTCCTCGGGCGTCACACCGAGCAGCGACGCCAGCTGCTCGGTGACGACCTCGGCGACGAGCGCGGACAGCTCCCGCTGTCCCTGCACCCGGGTCTCGACCGGCCGGCGGTAGAGGACGATCCGGGCCGGGCGGCGCGCGTCGGCGCCGAAGAGCCGGCCGAGCGGCACCTCGGAGTGCTCCCACGGCGCCGGCTCCGACGGAGGGACGTCCTCGACACCGAACTCGACCGGCGGGAACGGCTTGCCCCACGAGTCCTCGAGCCGGGTGGCAGCGTCGAGCACGAGCTCGTCGAAGCGCTCCGCCCTCGTGCCCATCGCCGGCACCGCGGGCCACGCGAGCGGGCCCCGAGGACCACGTCCGCGCCGGTCCCGGCGACGCGTCGCAGGCTGCCCGGTCCGACGCGTCGAAGTCACCTCGTCACCTTACGGCGTGCCCTGCGCGCGCCGGTGGAGCCGCCGACTAGAGTCCGCCTGTGGGTTTGTCGAGGCAGTGCTCAAAGACCGGGTGCACCGGTGCCGCCGTCGCCACCCTGACCTACGTCTACGGCGACTCCACCGTCGTCCTCGGGCCGCTCGCGACGTATGCCGAGCCGCACACCTACGACCTCTGCGCCCAGCACGCCGAGGGGTTGACCGTGCCACGGGGCTGGGAGGTCGTGCGGCTCAGCGGTGACTACGTCCCGGCGCCGCCGACGACCGACGACCTGCTCGCCCTCGCGGATGCCGTCCGGGAGGCGGGCCGACCCCGAGAGAGTGCGGTCGCCCTTGCGGCCCGCACCCGGGCGCACCTCGAGGCGCACCTCGAGGCGGACACCGAGGCCGTCGAGGTGGGACGCCGCGGCCACCTCCGGGTCCTTCGCGACTCCTGAGCAGCCGTCCCGTTCAACGATCCCGGGCGGGCTCGTTTCGGACATGCCGAAGGCTGAGTGCCTGGCGACCTTGACCTACTCATCCGCGTCTGACTGCTCCGGTGGAGAAACGTCATCGGGAGTTCTTGGTGCCATACTGGCACCATGAGGCGAATGAACCTGCGCGACGTACCGGACGAGGTGTACGCGGCCCTGGCGGATGCGGCGACTACGCGACGCCAGTCGTTGAGCGCCTACGTCGTCGACCGGTTGACCGAGGTCGCGCAAGCAGCCGGGATCGCCGACTACCTCGCGGCCTACGAGCCGCCACGAGATACCGGCGTGAGCCTGGAGGATGCCACCGCCGCGGTGCGAGAAGTCCGCGATGCATCGTGAGCCTGTCCGTCGTCGACGCCTCGGTGCTGACGGCTTTCTACGTCGCCGACGACGTCCGCCGCACCATCGTTGTGGCGCGGCTGGCTGCCGGCGATGCGCTGTTCGCACCCGCCCACCTCGATGCGGAGGTCGTGTCGGCTCTGCGCGGCCTCGAAAAGCGGGTTCCGGCCCTGCACACCGCCGTGCCTGGTGCCTTGCGGCACCTCGCGCACATCCCGATCCGGCGTATGCCCCTCGCCCCGCTGCTGGAGCGAATGTGGGAGCTACGCGCCAACGTCACCGCCTACGACGCGGCCTATGTGGCACTCGCCGAGCAGCTGGGGGCTTCAGTGGTCACCTGCGACGGCAAGCTCGCCACCGCCAGCGGTCCACGCTGCGAGATCGAGCTGATCGCGGGACGAGTGCCACCTGTGCCGTAGCCGGAGCCTTCATCGGTCCATGGACTGGGAGCATCTCGGGGCGAGTGCCCTGGCATGCGCGGCGCGAGCGCCATCGGCGAGCCCCCTCGGGTCAGCGGCACGGCAGTCCAGTACATGCCGTGCCGTACTTCCTGCTCAAGGCTGCCCTCGGCGCAGGGAAGGCGCCCTCGCCGCGACCGGTCTGGAGCGACGGCGCCGAACCGGTAGGACGCCGCCCTCGCCGGCGCCAGCAGTCCGCACGGGCGGGTGTCGACGATGAGAACCCGATGGGGATGGCCCGTGGTGCTCGACTACAGGTCGAGGACCAACGCGAGAGCCTCGTCGACCCGCTGCATCTCCTCGATGGTCAGGAAGCCGACCGGCTCGGTGAGGCGATTGAGGTCCACGGTTGGCGAGCTGGTCACACATGACCAAGGTCTGCCGCGACGACGGCTGATGGCCGGAAGCTGGTCTCAGGTGCGATGGTGCTGGTGAAGGCGACGATCCACGTGCTGAGTGTGAGCCAGTCCGGCTGCACCACCACGGCATACCGGCGGCCCTTCTGCTTGTGGCCCTTGCCTCGCGGTGGCAGTCGGTAGACCTCACCCCTCATGCAGCGCCGCCATGTCGTGCTGGATCGCCTGAACGCCAGCAGGACGGCCGGGTCGTCCTTGATGGCCCGCGCTTCTGCGGCGGCGACCTGTCGGCGTTCGACGCGCTGCATCGCTGCCAGAGCGGCCAGAATGACCTGGTCGGCGCTCTGACGCCGGGAGGCCCCGATCTGGAGGACCAAGAAGCCGCGGGTGCTGGTTTGGACCCTCACGGTGGTGGTGTTCAGCCATGACGGTCAGCTTCGATTGACATGTCCGATTGTGGCGCCGTGTCGAAGCGCTATACTTTGGCTATATGGCGACCCAGACGAGCACTATTCGGGTGACCCGCGCAACGCGCGATCTCCTCGCTGAGCAGGCACGCGAGCGGGGAGTGTCGGTGGCGGCGCTGCTCGGCGAGATCGCCGAAGAGCGTCGACGCGAGGCCATCTGGCGCTCGGAGCGCGAGGCCAACCTCATCGACGAGCAGAATGCAGACTCACAAGCCGAGCTCCGCGAGTGGGAAGGCACCCTCGAGGATGGGCTCGACTGATCCGCCCCGCCGGGGGGAGGTCTGGCTGGTGGCACTCGGTGCGGGTCGTGCCGGAGAGCCGGGCAAGACGCGGCCCGCGATCGTCGTCTCCGCCGACGAACTGAGCACTGGCGCGCCGGGGGAGTTGATCGTCGTCGTTCCTTTGTCAAGTTCGTCGGCTCCGTCGGCCCTGCGAATCGAGATCCCGCCTGCCGCGGGCATCGAGCGTTCGAGCCGCGCCGTCTGTAGAGCAGTCAGAGCTGTTGTCCGCTCGCGGCTCGTACGCCGAATCGGCAGTGTTGACCCGGCGAACCTGGAACAGGTCGACACTGCCCTGACACTGGTCCTCGGACTCGGACGAAGAGTGTCGCCTGCATAGGGAGGGCCGCGGCACCGCGCACGTAGTCAAGCAAGATCAGCGCGGCAGGACAGCACCGCCGCTGGGCATGACTGAGCGGCACAGCCGATCTGGGCGAACACTCACTCGGGGACGACCGCATCTTCCACCCCCTATCCTCACTGCTGTGACCCCACCACCGACGCCGGTCCTCGCGGACTTCATCAAGGCCTACGACGTCAGAGGTCTGGTCCCCCAGCAGCTCAACGAGGACGTCGTGCGGGCCATCGGCTCGGCCTTCGCCCAAATCGTCGCCCAGCCCGAGGGGGCCTCACGGGTCGTCGTCGGTCGCGACATGCGGCCGAGCTCGCCCGCCCTGAGTCGCGCCTTCGCCGAGGGTGTCGCTGCCCACGGGCTCGACGTGACCCTCATCGGCCTCTGCTCCACCGACGGGCTCTACTACGCCAGCGGCGCCCTCGACCTGCCGGGCGCCATGTTCACCGCGAGCCACAACCCGGCCCGCTACAACGGGATCAAGCTCTGCCGCAGCGGCGCGAGGCCTGTCGGGCAGGACACCGGGCTGGTGCAGGTGAGCGAGCTGGCCCAGGCGCTCATCGACGGGGAGGACAATCGTCCGGTCGCCGCCGGCGCCGCCGGCGCCAACGACGGCGCCGCGGCCGAAAAGCGGGGCTCGGTCACCGAGCGCGACCTCCTCGCGGACTACGCGGCCTTCCTGCGCTCGCTCGTCGACCTCAGCGCCGGCCGACCGCTCAAGGTCGTCGTCGACGCCGGCAACGGGATGGGCGGCCACACGGTCCCCGCCGTCCTCGGCACCGCCGCCGGCCTGCCGGCGCTGCCGCTCGAGGTCGTGCCGCTCTACTTCGAGCTGGACGGCACCTTCCCCAACCACGAGGCCAACCCGCTCGAGCCGGACAACCTGCGCGACCTGCAAGCAGCGGTCGTCGAGCACGGCGCCGACATCGGTCTGGCCTTCGACGGGGACGCCGACCGCTGCGTCGTCGTCGACGAGCGCGGCGAGCCGGTCAGCCCGAGCGCCGTCACCGCCCTCGTCGCGACACGCGAGATCGCCCGCGAGCGGGCCGCCGGCACCGACCCCGCCGACGTCGCCATCGTCTACAACGTCATCTCCTCCGCCGCGGTCCCCGAGATCGTCATCGAGCAGGGCGCCCGGCCGGTCCGGACCCGGGTCGGGCACTCCTTCGTCAAGGCCGAGATGGCCCGGGAGAGAGCGGTCTTCGGCGGCGAGCACTCCGCCCACTACTACTTTCGCGACTTCTGGTTCGCCGACACCGGCATGCTCGCCGCCATGCACGTCCTCGCGGCCCTCGGGGAGGCCAGCCAGCCCCTCTCCGGCCTCACCACGGCATACAGCCGGTATGCCGCGTCGGGGGAGGTCAACAGCACCGTCACCGACGCGCCGGCCGCCACCGCGCGGGTCCGCGCTTGGGCGCAGAGCCAGGACGGGATGACTTTCGACGAGCTCGACGGCCTCACGGCCAGCCACGCGGGCGAGCCGATGTGGTGGGTCAACGTCCGGGCGTCCAACACCGAGCCCCTGCTGCGCCTCAACGTCGAGGCGGCCGACCGTGGGACGATGCAAAGCGTGCGGGACACCGTCCTGGCACTGATCAGACAAGGACAGGAACCATGAGCGAGACGAGCATCGAGCCCTGGCTGCGCCAGATCCTGCGCTGCCCCGCCTGCCGCAGCGAGCTGGTCGACGGCACCGGCCCCACCGGTGCCGAGCTGCAGTGCACCAACGCCGAGTGTGGCCGGGCCTACCGGGTCGACGGTGGGGTCCCGGTCCTCCTGGTCGACGAGGCGCGCTCGACGCGCGACTGACCGGGCCCGACGATGCCGTTCCTCGACGAGGCTCTGCTCGACGACGAGGACGCGGTCGCTGCCCTGGACTCGCGCCGGACGCTGCGGTCGCTCGCCACGGCCGGCGCCCAGGTCAGGCACGCCATCGACCTGTCCGCCGAGGCCGGGCTGCACCGGGTCGGTGGGGGCGAGCGCCCCCGCTCCGTGCTCGTCGCCTCGCTCGGTGGGTCGGCCGTGGTCGCCGACGTCCTCGAGCTGCTGGCCGAGCGGGGGTCGCCGGTCCCGGTGCAGGTGCGCCGCAACCTTCCCCTGCCCGGGTGGGTGGGGGCGATGGACCTCGTCATCGCCGTGTCCCAGTCGGGCCGCGCCGAGGGCCCACTCGCGCTGGCCGCGGAGGCCGCCCGTCGCGGCGCGTCCCTGCTGACCGTCGGGGCGCCGGACTCGCCGCTCGCGGACGTGTGCGCCCGGGCCCGCGGTGCCCACGTGGACATCCCGCCCGAGCTCACCTCCTCGCGGACCTCGTTGTGGGCCATGCTCACTCCGGTCATCCTCGCGGCCGGGGAGCTCGGCCTCGTCCACGCCGGCCCGGAGGTTCTCGCCCGGGTCGCCGACCGGCTGGACCTTCAGGCGGGCATCTTCCGTCCCGGCTCGGAGTCCTTCGTCAACCCGGCCAAGCTCCTCGCGGCGGAGCTGGCCGACGGTGTGCCGGTCGTGCTCGGCGACGGCCCGCTCTGCGGGGTCGCGGCGGCGCGGGCGGCGTCCATGCTCGCCCGGACGGCCCGGATGCCGGCCACCTGCGGCGAGCTGCCCGACGCCGCGTCGCAGGTCGTCGCGTGCTTCGACGGGCCCTACGCGGATTCGGCGGCCCAGACGGCGGGCCGTCCGCGCGGCGGCGATATCTTCGCCGACCCCTACCTCGATGCCGCGCCCAGCCCGCGGCTGCGCCTGCTCATGCTCCGCGACGCTTACGCTCCCCCCGCGGCGCTCGAGGCGGCCACGCTCCTCACCGATGCCGTCGTCCAGACCGCGCAGGACGCCGGGGTCCGGGTCAGCGAGCACACGACCGACCCGGGCCACCCCCTGGAACGGCTCGCCGGGCACTTCGCCCTGACCGACTTCGCGGCGACCTACCTCGCGCTGGGTCTGGGGATGGATCCCGGCCTGTCGCCCCACGTCGCCGACCTGCGCGACCGCACCACTGACTTCTAGGAGCCCGAACCTGCTCGACGCAGCGTCAACCCCGCTGAGATGAGCCGGGCTGGGGATGGATCCCGGCATGTCGCCCCACGTCGCCGACCCGCGCGAGCGCAGCACCGACTGACTGCGCGCCTCAGCCGGCGATCCGCAGGCTGCGGGCGCCGGCCAGCCCGAGCAGCTCACCGGCCGGGACGAGGATCTTCGAGCGGCGCAGCCCACTGCCGATGACGACGTCGCCGGCGGCGGCGACCGCCTCGTCGACGAAGATCGGCCACTCCGCGGGCAGACCGACGGGCGTGATCCCCCCGAACTCCATCTGCGTCAGCGCCACCGCATCTGCCTGCGGCGCGAAGGAGCACTTCCGCGCGTCGAGCTCGCGGCGGATGACACCGTTGACGTCCGCGCGCATCGTCGCGAGGACGAGCACCGCGGCATGCCTTGTCACCTCACCGCGGCGGCCGGCGACGATGACGCAGTTGGCCGAGGCCTCCATCGCAATGTCGTATGCCGTGCAGAAGGCCGCGGTGTCGGCGAGCGTTGCGTCGATGCAGGCGACTCGGGCTCCCGGCAGCTGGTCTGCCGCGGCTGCGACGGCCGGCGCAACGAGGTCGAGGTGGTCGAGCAGGGGCTGCCAGTCAAGGGTTCCGGTCGCTGAGCTCACGAGGTGACCGTAGTGCAGCGGTGTGGACCAGCGAGAAGCATGCCCAGCCGAGGTGCGCTGCATCAGGGCGTTCAGCCGGCTCCGAGCCAGCCGTTAGGGTTGTCGCCATGTCGACCGAGGGTGGGACCAGGGCGATCCTCGCGGCCCTCGCGGCGAACCTCGGCATCGCGGTGACGAAGTTCGTGGCCTTCCTGCTGACGGGCTCCAGCTCGATGCTCGCCGAGTCGGTCCACTCGGTCGCCGACTCGAGCAACCAGGGCCTGCTGCTGTTGGGCGGCAAGCGCGCCAGGAAACAGGCCACCCCGGAGCACCCGTTCGGCTACGGCCGCGAGCGGTACTTCTGGGCGTTCGTCGTCTCGATCGTGCTCTTCAGCATCGGTGGGCTCTTCGCCCTCTACGAGGCCTACCACAAGTTCCAGCAGCCGGAGGCGATCACCGACTGGGTGTGGGTCCCCATCCTCGTCCTCGTCGTCGCCATCGCCCTCGAGAGCTTCTCCTTCCGCACCGCGATCGTCGAGTCCAACCACGTGCGGGGCAAGCGCTCCTGGGCCCGGTTCATCCGCAGCGCCAAGGCGCCGGAGCTGCCGGTGATCCTCCTCGAGGACTTCGCGGCACTCATCGGCCTCGTCTTCGCCCTATTCGGCGTTGCTCTGACCCTCATCACCGGCAACGGCGTCTGGGATGCCGTCGGCACCGCCCTGATCGGCATCCTGCTCGTCGTCGTCGCCATCGTCCTCTCGGTCGAGATGAAGTCGCTGCTGCTGGGCGAGTCGGGGTCCGTCGAGAAGGTGCGCGCCATCGAGGCGGCCATCGCGGACGCGCCCGGCATCGAGCGGCTGATCCACATGCGAACACTGCACATCGGGCCCGAGGAGCTCATCGTCGCCGCCAAGGTCGCTGTGGCCGACTCCGACACCGGCAACGTCATCGCCGACGCCATCAACGTCGCCGAGCTCCGTGCCCGACAGGCCGTGCCGGACCTCACGCTGCTGATGTACCTCGAGCCGGACATCGACCACGGCGCCCCGGCCGAGCGTCCCACCTGAGACTCCGACGAAGGCTCCGCTGCCTGAGCAACGCTCAGGCAGCGGCTTGTGCGCCGTCTCCTTGATACGCTCCAGAACATGCCCGACGACCAAAGCATCAGGGAGCGGATCGGCGACCTCGTCCAGGAGGAGCACCGCCTTCGCGAGCAGCTCGCCAGGCACGAGATCACCCCGAATGAGGAGCAGGCGCGCCTTCGCTCCGTGGAGATCGAGCTCGACCAGTGCTGGGACCTGCTGCGCCAGCGCGCCGCCAAGCGCGAGTTCGGTGAGGACCCCGAGTCGGCCGAGGTCAGGTCTCCCGACGTCGTCGAGCGCTACCGCGGTTGAGGCAAGCCGGGCCGTTCCCGCCCGGTAGACTGGGCGGTACGCCGGCGTGGGTGATACCCCGCACGCTTGAGACTGCGCCCAGATGGGCTACGCCGGGTCAGCACACCAGACAATCAACGGAAGCGATTTCACCATGTCCTTTGACTACAAGGTTGCCGACCTGAGCCTCGCCGAGGCCGGCCGTCACCAGGTCCGACTGGCCGAGCACGAGATGCCCGGTCTGATGTCCCTGCGCGAGGAGTTCGGGGAGTCCAAGCCGCTCGCCGGCGCCCGCATCGCGGGCTCCCTGCACATGACCGTCCAGACCGCCGTCCTCATCGAGACGCTCACCGCGCTTGGTGCCGAGGTGCGCTGGGCCTCCTGCAACATCTACTCGACCCAGGACGAGGCCGCCGCTGCGGCCGTCGTCGGCCCCAACGGCACCGTCGATGACCCGCAGGGTGTCCCGGTGTTCGCCTGGAAGGGCGAGACACTGCCAGAGTACTGGCAGTGCACCGAGGCGATCCTCACATGGCCCGGCGAGGGTCCGAACATGATCCTCGACGACGGCGGCGACGCGACCATGCTCGTCCACAAGGGTCTCGAGTGGGAGAAGGCCGGACAGGTCCCGGCCACGACGGAGGAGGACTCCGAGGAGTTCGGCGTCTTCAAGGAGCTCGTCCGCAGGACGCTCAAGGCGGACGCCCAGAAGTGGACGACCACCGCCGCGGGCATCAAGGGCGTCACGGAGGAGACGACCACCGGTGTGCTGCGCCTCTACCAGCTGGCCGAGGCCGGCGACCTGCTCTTTCCCGCCATCAACGTCAACGACTCGGTGACGAAGAGCAAGTTCGACAACACCTACGGCTGCCGCCACTCGCTCATCGACGGCCTCAACCGGGCGACCGACGTCCTCATCGGGGGCAAGGTCGCCGTCGTCTTCGGCTACGGCGACGTGGGCAAGGGCTGCGCGGAGTCCCTTCGCGGCCAGGGCGCCCGGGTCATCGTCACCGAGGTCGACCCGATCTGCGCCCTGCAGGCGGCCATGGAGGGCTTCCAGGTCGCGCGTCTCGAGGACGTCGTCGAGACCGCCGACATCTTCATCACGACGACCGGCTGCTTCGACGTCATCACCGCCAACGACATGACCAAGATGAAGAACAAGGCGATCGTCGCCAACATCGGGCACTTCGACAACGAGGTCGACATGGCAGGCCTGGCCAAGGTCCCCGGCATCACCAAGACCGAGATCAAGCCCCAGGTCCACGAGTGGACCTTCTCCTCGGGCACCTCGATCATCGTCCTGTCCGAGGGCCGGCTGATGAACCTCGGCAACGCGACGGGCCACCCCAGCTTCGTCATGAGCAACTCGTTCTCCAACCAGACGATCGCCCAGGTCGAGCTGTTCACGAAGAACGCGGAGTACACCGCGGACGGCAACGGCGTCCACGTCCTGCCCAAGCAACTCGACGAGAAGGTCGCCCGCCTGCACCTCGACGCCCTCGGCGTGCGGCTCACCGAGCTGACCAAGCCGCAGGCCGAGTACCTCGGCGTCGACGTGGCCGGGCCCTACAAGTCGGACCACTACCGCTACTGAGCCCCCAACCTGTGAGACCCCGGTGGGTTGGCTGAGGTTTGCCGCAAAGCGGCGCTACGGGGCCTCGCGTGTGCTCATAATGGTCCTCCGATGGCGTCCTCACCCCCTGGGAGGACGCCATCCGCATGCCTGCAGCCGGCACGGCTTGACCGGCCCGGTGTGTGATGATGGCTAGGCTGAGCTCATGGGGAAAGGACTACCGGCGTGAAGGGTCGCGTGCTTGTCGTCGATGACGACCTCGCCCTCGCGGAGATGCTGAGCATCGTGCTGAGGCAGGAAGGGCTCGAGGTTGCACACGTCGCTGACGGATCGGCCGCGGTGGCCGCCTTCCGCGACTCACGTCCGGACCTGATCCTGCTCGACGTGATGCTGCCGGGTCTGGACGGCATGGAGGTATGCCGCCGCATCCGCGCCGAGTCGGGGACCCCGATCATCATGCTCACGGCGCGCACGGACACCGTGGACATCGTGGTGGGGCTCGAGTCCGGCGCCGATGACTACGTCGTCAAGCCGTTCAAACCGCAGGAGCTCATCGCCCGGGTCCGCGCCAGGTTGCGCCGCGGGGACGAACCCGAGCCGGAGAAGCTGGAGATCGGCGACGTCGACATCGACGTGGCCGGGCACTCGGTCAAGCGGGACGGCACGGCACTCTCGCTGACCCCGCTCGAGTTCGACCTGCTCGTTGCGCTCGCCCGCAAGCCGTGGCAGGTCTTCACCCGAGAGGTGCTGCTCGAGCAGGTCTGGGGCTACCGACACGCCGGGGACACGCGCCTGGTCAACGTGCACGTCCAGCGTCTCAGAAGCAAGATCGAGCACGACCCGGAGCACCCGGAGATCGTCGTGACCGTCCGAGGGGTCGGCTACAAGGCCGGTCCGGCCTGAGCCGATGAGTGCGACGGCTTCGGACCGGACGCCCGCAGGACCCGTGGGCCCGGCGGCATCCATCTCATCGCGACTGCGCGCGGGCCTGCTGCAGCTAGGGGCTCGCCTGCGCAGTGGTCTGCGTCTGGTGCGCTCGCGCTGGCGTAGGTCACTCCAGTTCCGCGTCGTGTCCGTGACCATGATCCTAGGCACCGTCGTGCTGGGCATCGTCGGTTCCTACCTCTACCAGCAGGTGGCCAGCGGCCTCGTGGAGGAACGACGCGCCACAGCGTCCTCCGAGGTGCTGCAGCTGACGAACAGGGCGCAGGCGTTGCTCCAGGTCACGGACAAGGTCCAGACCACCGACGAGCTGTACGCCGGGGCCCAGAACGTGGTTCAGGAAGTCGTCGGCACCGAGCGGTCCCGATACGCCATCCTCGTCCGGGGGGAGGGCAACAAGGTGCAGGACGTCATCCTGCCGCCGATCCAGGTCGGCGAGGTGGGTGTGACGTCGTTGCCGACCGAGCTGCGCCAGAAGGTCGCCGAGAATCCGGGTGTCCAGCAGACGCAGATCATCACGGTCAAGCTGGCAGGGGAGGGCGACGCTGTCCCGGCGTGGGTGATCGGGCAGCAGGTCATCGTGCCGCGGGCGAAGGAGTACGGCCTGTACTTCATCTATCCGATGACGCGCGAGCGTGAGACCCTCGACATCGTGGGACGGACCTTCCTCT
>JAABUY010005092.1_pt1 | contig 13424 bp, 13 predicted proteins | sample 5560271 | NCBI WGS metagenome assembly JAABUY01 (sample SAMN10711886, study PRJNA513374) | rock metagenome | isolation source: Antarctica rocks | place: Antarctica: Victoria Land, University Valley
ACGGAGAGTCGATGGCTTACGAGACGGCTAACGAGATGTGAGGAGTACGACGGACTGAGTAAAGTAGGGGATAAACAGGAGCGTACACTTTTTAGATCGGACGGCTCAAGAAGGTTGATGATTCTAAATGACTTGAACGAAAACAATCTATTAGTTCGGGCAATAGTGTTCTCTCAGAAAGGTCATCTTGAAGCAAAATCAGAGACTTATTAAGAATAATCGCAAATGTGTCTCTGACTTTTGACACCATCCGATGTTCTTCACTCTTACTTATATGAGCAATGCATCCATTTTAAACATCTCTGCTGATCTGTAAGCGAAGATTAGGTTTGATAGGACGGTATCTGTGTTGACAACGCCTGCTCTGAGACGTTTGAGATTTTCAAATGCGGGGGATACGAGCGCTGAATTGGCTCTTTGTTGCTGTTTGTCCGGTCACTTTCCGTTTAGAACAACTTCACCTAAATTTCTTTGTCGGAGTACATGAATAGAAACGATTCAGAAGGACAAGAGTGAGAGCTTGCTCATCAGGTTAAGGTGAAGGAGCAGAATAGATGGGTGCCGATAGCGAACGGTTAATCACTCATGCATACCCGTCCTATGACAATGTCGTTCAAGACACAGTAGCTCCTGTACCCTCTTGCTAACATTTGTAATTCCGCACCAGTTACTCGGATTATGAAGAACGCGTTGCCAAACAAGGCCAAAATTGCAAAAGAAGCTCAGGAATCCATGCAAGAATGCATGAGCGAGTTCATCTCTTTCAAAATATCGAGAAGTAAGTTGCTTTCCCGTCTCCTCTATCTGCATGTGCTCCCATTTCCTGCAACATTCAGAGTTTCTGATAGTGCGGTTAACCTGTTCAAGGCTCAGTCCTCCAAAGGAGAGAGTAAGCAACGGTCAGGTAGCGAATACGGATCAGTAGGGGGCCAATAAGGTGCAGGAAGTGGCAGAGGTGAAGGTGATCCGAATGCTTCTCATCATCGGCAGCCCTATCATTCACAGGCGTGTGAACAACCTCCTGAATCCTCATGGCGTTAACATCACGGTATCCTTAGAGCACTTGCAAGAACAGCGGTGGTAGCGAGACATTCTAAGCCTTTGATTTTCATCTACATTAGGGGTTTCGAGGTTATATTGTATCTTATCATTCTTCATAGGGAGCGAAACCTACCAGTTAAAAATATAAATTTCCTACCAGACTATTTAGTAGTCCGTGTCCGCCAAACCTGCATTGCTAAGGACGGTGGCCATTGAGGCATCCCAAATTTCAAGAGAATATCCATACTTCTCTCCCGAAGCTGCGCGGTCTTGTTGTACCAAACTTGATCTCGTTGCTGCTGAAAGTACTGAACAGTATACCTAAGCAGCTGTCGATCGATCGATGGGTAAAGGATGGAGAAGAGCCACACTGGGTTCTCTTTGTAGTTCAATGCTTGATCGACATGATTCTGTAATAGTGTGAGTATCAAAGTCTTAATCACCGAATTTAGATTGCTGGTACCGTAAATTCCTCCCAAGAAAGGTTGCTCTTAGAATACTTGACCATCGCCTCGTACGTCTCGATCACTTTGCCTTCAAGTTCTGCATCAGACGACTGTAGGCTCATCAACAATACATCGGGATTCATATGAGAGTAAAGGCTCACCAAATAGAGATATTCAGACGGGATGTTCATTGCGAAGTAAGCGTTTGACTTACATAACCATGATCCAAGGTATCCTCTCTCAAGGTTCTGTTAAGCAGCTCATTCGCCGGTTTCTCATCGCCTGCCAACGTCAAACACTTTCAGCAACCAAGAAGTCTGAGATGCACACCTAGATCCTATAGTTGCCACACCATATGAATGTTGCGTGTGCGAACCTCCTTGTATCAGTTCTTTGAGGAAAGGCAACTGTGCCGCGATCCCAAATCCGGTGACCACCATCAAGACTTTTCTGTAGTCCCCAATAGGCAAATTCGAGGCGTGTGGCCCACTGAAGAAAGCTATGCAGAGATCAGAAGGCTCCGGGCTAACCCGAAAATTCCCGGCGCCACCAAAATGACTCTGATCGATTTCATCTGCTGCGCCTATCCGCGATTCAATTACCTCTTCCACTCCTCTTGAAGATACATTCCCCCCTTGATGTTCATCGGCGCGGTTGAAGAGCTTCCGCGTGAAGCCGTCCCTCGGTTCTATCAAGAAATCTAGGCTAGGGTTATTGCCCTCGCTCCAGGAGGCAATGGTGAAAGGATGGCTCTGCAAGGACGACCACAAACTAAACGTTAACGTATTGTCCGGCCTTGACTTTCCACGGTCGGGGGGTAAAGATTGTCATTCTCACGGCGCCGTATTGTCTTGCAATCAAAGCTCGGGAGCAGCCACGATGGAGGGCGACGTTTCTATATAGAAGGGCCAAGCACTGCATCACAAACGTGGTCAGAAAAGTGCAACCAGAAATGAGTAGGTATAGGCCTGGGAGTTTCATGCTCGACGGAAGATGTCTCCAAAGGGCGTAAGCTGCGACAAAAGCCAATGCCTGATGGCAGCGGAGGAAGAGTTCATAGGAAACCCGGCGAAACAAGTGCGAGGATAGAAGAAGTAGAGAGACCATGGATATGATTGCCTGTATTAGAGGTTAGCAGGATTTAAATTCCTGGGGAGCACAATGACCAACTATTAGTTCAAACAACGGCCCGGAACCGCTCCTGCTAAGACTTGGCTTACCAGCCGTGTGGATGATGACGTGAAGCAGGCCAAGAAGAACGGACATGGTTCCTGTTGATGCATGGAAAAGACGGTACAGGGGTAGCGAAACACCGAGCAAGTCGCAAATAAAGCTCAAGTGGAATCCAAAATACGCCGGCATCATGTTAATTAGCGATAAGTTTCCCGCGCGAGTAGCCGCTTCACTCGCAGTAGATACCTTGAAGCAAGTACAAAAGACATTGCCTCCGAGATAAATCAGTTGAAAGGCCACCTGAGCACGAGTCCAAGGCCCCAAAAGACGATGCCGTCGTAGGAGCAGAGGATATACAAGGTGCTTTCGCAGCAGTGTGTCGCAGAGTTTAATGAACCGACTCAGACGGATTAGAGAGTGAATGATAAATAAAAGAATAATGCAGCCGCTTGCGGCAATAGCATAGAACTGCGTCACGTCCATCTTCTTTTAAATAGGTTGGAGATGTCAACGGAATGCTATAAAACGTAGTGACTTAAATCGTCTTGTTGTAAAAGCATCTACTCTGAAAGGAAGGAAACAGGATGTGAACATTTCTCGACAGTACCGAGGGTTGTTGTACCCTTGTCCCTTGAAGAGAGCCAGGGAGAAGTCATGAAGGGGAAAGCCTATCGACTAAAGACTTGCAGGTATTTCGTTCTGCGGATCGTTCCAAATACCATTTGACAAGCTTCAAGCTGAGGAGCTTCCCGAGAACTTAAGGCAGCGCAACGACAAGGATATCGCTAGGTTGCTGAACGAGTTTAGTGCGGAAGACCAGCGCCTTGAACCAGAAAACCACGTGCTCGCGCTAGTATCTCGGTTCGCTCTGCCCCAACCCAGCCGCCCACGTGGCAACATTTTTGAAGAGCCACAATGGTTTATCCCGGAGTCTACTCTACAAGTTCTACGCGGAGGACGCCTCCTGGAAGCGGCGCGCAAATTCTTTAAAGGGAGCAACAGATGGTGGGTGGCGGATCTATATTCTGAAGGTAGGAAAGTCCGCTTTTGGCTTCGAGACGGGTTCACTGACAAATTCAGACATTAGCTTCCAGGTGAAGAACGGTCTACGAGAACAGGACCCCAACTTTTCGAAAACCTATGACGGAGACACTGTTCGTCAAATTCGCATATCTACCCTGGGTGACGATGCGGCGAGGAGACGGAAATGGCTCGCCAAGTTTTCAGAAAGCAAGCAGAAGTGTCTTCTGCGGCTTGAGGCGTTGCTTGAGAAGTTTGTAGAAAGCCTGGATGCCCTAACTCCAGTCGCAGGGCTATGGCTAGCCGTACAGATAGGCACCTTCCCTCGACTCTGTAATTTACACTGCCCTGAGGTTCGTGACTCTTCCTCAACAGCCTTTTCTTTTCTAAACAATAATAAAGGAACTGACCCGCTGCCTGCGCCGAGTGAACAACGCTTGGACTCGAATTGTTGGAAACAAGAAAGACGACGTACTTCAACTTGATGCAAACACGGTCGCTATACTACGAGGTCGGTGTCCCTTCGGATCGACGGAACATCGCGCGTTCGTCCAAATGCGGATGCTTGCCGGTGATATCTTTCTCGCCATCAAGACGGACGGCCAACGATCAGCGATCTTCGACCGTATATGCTCGATAGAGTATGTCATTCCGTCAATCCATTTTGTTGTTGAGAATACGAAATACCTTGAGCCTTGCGCCAGAATTTTGAAGGAGCTAGCTGCTCAAGACTGAAGCCTTCACCGAAGGCAGCATTTGAGTCATTGACGTGTGTGGTTGATGTAGTAGAAGGGCCTGATTCTGCAGAAGGTCGAGTCCGTCTTTCAGCAGGATTATTTTTATTGGTGATTTCGTTTGAACCGTTGAACGTGTGTGGAAGAGCAGGAGCTGAAGGTTGTCCCTGTCCTTCAGAAGAGTTATTGCCATCGCTAGCTTCGCTTTAGATGTTTGACGTGCGCTGAACAGCAGAAGACTGTATTCCAGCAGGGTTCCGGACAGCGACGGTGCCGTTTGACCCGTTTGACGTGCGCGAGACCGTAGAAGATTCAGCCCGAGATGCTGTTGATGCAGAAGGTTGGGCCTGACCTTCAGCAGAATTGTTGCCATTGGCGGTTCCGTTTGAGGTGTTTGATGTTTGTGAACGAGAAGTCATAATTTAAGAATCTGAGGAAAGATGAAGACTGGTAAGGCTTTATAACATCAGATCAACTGAATTGTTTTGAACGATGTAGATACGACGGCAGTACTTATAAGAATTCTGGCAAGGGCACAACTGTCGATTCCTGCTCCTTCTGGCGTCAATTTTGGTTCTTTTGTCAGTGTTGTCGATTCCAGATGTCAAAGCGTAGCATTCACAACCGGCTTCAAAGAATCCGAAAATAAAATTTGGCTTGAAAAAGAAGTTTCCTTCTTCGCATGCTTTTGCACTGCGTCGTAAAGACAAAAACAATGCAATTTCTGACATTTTTGATCATGTGGATCGAGATAGCGTGAGTACTGCGAGTATAAATCAATCGAAGCTAACGAGTGAATCATCAGTCAGGCAGAGAATACACGGGAAATCATCAAAATCGAGATTGACATACTACCGAGCTCATCCGTCGTATATTCAAATTCGAAAGCGCAGACCAGCTTCTCGAAAGCGTCTTCCAATACCAAAGCAATGAGAGGCTGGGCTGACACCGGGGGTCAAAGTCCGAGCATGTCCACATCAGTCAATCCTCAATCCAACGTAGCATCGTCCGTTAAAGCTCAGGTCGACTCTCTTGGCTCCATCAATAAAGATTCTTCTACACTGACGGACTTATTGGGGACTGGCTTTTGGGACTTGGCTGGTTCGGCTTCGACTGCAACCCCAGCCTCGGGTATGTGGCGTACGAACAGCAGTATCTGGCCGACTGGTATCATGGCCCCGACAGCACACGGAAGTTCCGCCATTTTCTCGGGAAAGGCAGGGGCATGGAAAGTTTCTCAAGAGAATCTTGGTCTGCTTACAATCCTTTGCTGCGTTACAGGACTTTTACTCCATAGATAGACGTAATTAAATGAAAGAATTCGGAAAAAAAAAGTCTATGCGCCATGGTGCCATGCAACAGTCTAACAATTTCCAAAAACAAAGAATATCACAACTGTGCTTGATGATGTAGACATGTAGAGCGTACTCGCGAACCTTTCATGATGGGTGATCTTTGCAACACAGGGGGCTTGGGAATTGAGAATATTCTTCTGCCCTGCCCTGAGTGATTGTCGCACTCCCTCTGCCAACGTTGCCTGTAGTTTTCGTCGGGCTTGACGGTTGGTCGCTCATCGGTGTGCTCACTCTCTTCGGTCTGACTCTTCTTCCTCTTGATCCTCTTTCTCTTTGTCATAGTCTTTCGGACCTTTGTGCGTTGGAGCGGGATCGCAATTCATCTAAGAGCGATCGATGAGTCATGTGGATTTGTGATCAGGAAGGGCAGCTCACCATGTCTTCTTCCGAAGCAGGCCAACCTAGCCAATCGGTGGACTTGAAGGTATAGTATCGGTTTCTTGAAAGAACGGCTATGTAAACATCTGCCCCTGTCATTCGTGACAATTCGTGGCCTTTTCCAAAAAGGGTTCTGGTTCGCTTTCGGAATTTTTCTCGTACGTTTCTTGACGTGGCCATGCAGCTAAGGATTGCTCAACTTTTGCGACCGAGCTGAGAATGTACGGTCAATAACGACTGCGTCGTAAATGATGCTGCTTCTATTAATTGTCGTATTCTGTATGAACTCAGATGGGCTATGGGAAAAGAATGAACGGCACGGTATGCGGCTTCGAAAGAAGTGAATGCTTTTGGCTTCAAATGTGGAGGTCCTATTTTTAAACACAAGATACATGCTTGGCGTCGTTTTTGACACTTTGTCTAGGGTACAGTAATACATTACAAGAACCAGTTTCATCAAAGATCAATACGAGCTGAACTCTCGACAATCCCAGAGGAAAAAAGGAACATTTCGACTGTCAGAGACGTTGAAGGCTTCAACGGCCTTCAAAGCGCAAGTCTTACCAAGCTCTTCTATTAAAGCAGACTTGTACGGCCTTGTTTAACATGCTTAAATACTTGGACTGATGGCTCATTCATATTCAGTGCCATGGTGAAGACTGAGAATGGGCCCGAGCAAATATGCTTGCAACGCGAACGTAGTAATTACAAGCTGCCCGCTATCACATCGTGTTAATACATTCGACTAGGAGTTTCTTGCATGCCCATTTCTTTTCCCATCCTTCTGCTTCTACTATCTTTGCGCTTTCGCTTTTGCTGCGTACGGCATTTTCTAGCTTTACTTGTAAACTCAACGACATCGTCCTTATCAGAGAGCGGGCGAGGGGTACATAAATATGAAAGGTACACAAGTCCAAATACTGTATAAATTAGAAAGTAGAAATTAGAAAGTTTAATACAGTAACCATGAGCCAGAGGGATCTCGTAAGTCCCTACACGAATCTCCCCCAATCTACGATATTCCACCCACGACCTACAACTCTACCATCCACCTTCTACCCTCCTACGACCTACTAAGGTGTAAGCCATGTGTAAAAGAGCTCCTAGCAACAAGTTGCACTCTTTCGAGAGATCAGCACTACTACTAGCCCCAGAAGATTGACGCTAGTCGGCCGCAAAGTGGTGTAACAAACTTATGACATCGGGTTCGCCATAGTGTATTGTGCAGGACAAACGTCAATTCATGTACCGCCGTCCTTTGCCAGCAGCAGCTTCGCTACCTCTTCATGCCCGTTTCCTGCGGCCAACGATAGCGGCGTTTGACCATTGTTATCCTTAGAATCCGGGTCGACGCTGGCCTTTGCGAGCAGCAGCTTGACCACCTCTTGATGCCCGTTCCCTGCGGCCCACCATAGCGGTGTCTGATTGTTGTTATCCTTAGGATCCGGGTCGACGTCGGCCTTTGCGAGCAGCAGCTTCACCACCTCTTGACGCCCGTTCCCTGCGGCCCATGATAGCGGCGTTTGACCGTCGTTATCCTTAGGATCCGGGTTGACGTCGGCTTTTGCGAGCAGCAGCTTCACCACCTCTTCCTGCCCCATTTCTGCGGCCCGTGATAACGGCGTTTGACCGTTGTTATCCTTAGGATCCGGGTTGACGTCGGCTTTTGCGAGCAGCAGCTTCACCACCTCTTGATGCCCGTTCCCTGCGGCTCGCGATAGTGGCGTTTGACCGTTGTTATCCTTAGGATCCGGGTCGACGTCGGCCTTTGCAAGCAGCAGCTTCACCACCTCTTGATGCCCGTTCCCTGCGGCCCGCGATAGCGGCGTTTGACCGTATTTGTTATCCTTAGGATCCGAGTCGACGTCGGCTTTTGCGAGCAGCAACTTCACTACCTCTTGATGCCCGTTCTCTGCGGCCCGCGATAGCGGCGTTTGACCGTAGTTATCCTTAGAATACGGGTCGACGTCGGCTTTTGCGAGCAGCAGCTTCACCACCTCTTGATGCCCGTTCCCTGCGGCCCGCGATAGCGGCGTTTGACCGTAGTTATCCTTAGAATCCGGGTCGACGTCGGCCTTTGCGAGCAGAAGCTTCATCATCTCTTCATGCCCGTTCTCTGCGGCCCACCATAGCGGCGTTTGACCGTAGTTATCCTTAGGATCTGGGTTGACGCCGACTTTTGCGAGCAGCAGCTTCACCACCTCTTCCTGCCCCATTTTTGCGGCCCACGATAGCGGCGTCTGACCGTTGTTATTCTTAGAATTCGGGTCAACGCCGGCCTTTCCGAGCAGCAGCTTCACCACCTCTTCATGCCCGTTCTCTGTGGCCGACGATAGCGGCGTTTGACCGTATTTGTTATTCTTAGAATCCGGGTCGACGTCGGCTTTTGCGAGCAGCAGCTTCACTACCTCTTCATGCCCGTTCTCTGCGGCCCACCATAGCGGCGTTTGACCGTCGTTATCCTTAGCATCGGGGTCGACGTCGGCTTTTGCGAGCAGCAGCTTCACCACCTCTTCATGCCCGTTCCCTGCGGCCCACGACAGCGGCGTTTGACCGTATTTGTTATCCTTAGAATTCGGGTCGACGCCCCTCTCGAGCAACTGCTTCACGACCGCCTCATGCCCGAAATACGATCCTACCATGAGGTCGGTAAAGTTTGAAGGGGGCCGAGAGTGGAATCCAGTGGTAGTCCAGTACACTTGGAACCAAGTTATAAAACGCTTGGATCTAGTATCGCAATTTTCCAAGGCTAATTCAAGAATTGTTCTCTGCTCGGATTTAGCTTTTCGGAAATGAGTGGCCCAGTGTTTTGCGGAATAGTCAAGTAAGTCATGCTTAGTTACGTCTTCTTCTACTTGCTTCTCGATATCCCAAACTTTGATTTCATCTAAGACTAATGAATCATTTTTAAGTTCAGAAAACAGGAGATACCGGATGCATATCTCTGCAAGGACGAGATTTGATTCCGTTGGTCCTAGTGAGTGCTTCCAACTTTCATTGCCAGAACTAACAGGGCTTATAGGCTCTTCAATAGCGTTTTCATGAATCAAGAACTCCTTTGCCGTTTGATGAATGAGATAAATCCTCTTATGCTGTATGCTTATGAAAAGACCACAGAGATCTCTAACTACGTTCCCGAAAGATTGTGACGGTACTAGTGCAGCAAAACAACCATTCTCTTTGATCGATAGTGCCCGGTTCATCTCCGTGAGTGTGAGTGGTCGGGAAGCCGCACAGACAATATGAAGTAGCCTTCTGGCTTTTTTACCGTCAGTGCTCTTCGATAAGATCTTCTCGTAGGCTTCATCAACAGTTGAAGGAATGCGCTTAACAGCTTTCAGCAATTCATCCTCCGCGTATTCTATCATCTTTTTCAATTCCGGAAAGACAAGGGCCATCCAGAGATACGTTCGGTTCTCAATGTTTTTGAGTTGCTCTCGGACGGCGACGTCTGCGTTATCGTCAATTCCATACGACGAGAATCTCTCTTTCTTGAAGTCTTTCACTTTTGCATCGATAACCAAATCAATCTCGGCACAGATCTCTTCCATTTCGAGTTCATTCTCTCCCATTAATTTAACAGACGCTAGATCCTGATTATATTGTGAAAAGTTTTCGGAAAAAACGCGTCTGATGAAAGAATTCGGACGACTGGTGATAAGAAACTTGATCTTCGTCGTTCTGTTCACATTGGAATGAAACTCTGCTAGACATTTGATGAGCTGTTCACAGCTTGATTCGGCGCATTCATCGAGGGCATCTATGATGCAGAAAATACGATCACTACTAGAATCTGCTGCAGCTTGTAGAAGTATGCTCCAGAGTGATCCAAAGAGCAGGGGGAGCTTGGTTCCATTGCTGTTGTATTCGGCCATGGCGTGCTTTAGAAGCGCATGATTCTGTATGAAGAGCTGATGCAAAATTGCACAGAGAGCGTACGTTGCGCTCCTGTTCTCGCCACTGTCGTCCTTGAAGAAGAAATAGCAGACAGACGTATCTTTCCACATCCAGCTTTTATAGTCGTTGATCAAGAATTTTGATAAAACAGACTTGCCGCATCCCGGATCCGCGGTTACCCAAAGCAAGTCCGATGCAGTATCATTCAACCACTTGCAGTATCTCGGGTTCTGCAAGAACCATTCACAGGTTCCTGATACGCGATCTGGATTCTTTTCCATGGTATCCTCGTAAGTGGTGGTCCGAAGGCTCTTATGGCAATCCATCTCCTCTTGAGTCTCGAATGATGCCTTCTGGTCTTTTCGCATAGCCTTTATTTCCGCTAATAGCTCTTCATCTTGACCGCGAGAAACTTTCAGCAGCTCATCGACTTTGCGAGCCTGTTTTTCAAGCATATTCCCCAATCGTCTCATGCGCACTCGCTGATCTTCTGCATCAATTACCTCTTTGAGTCCATCACAGGCTACTTCTGATGTCTTTATGTTGTCAAGGATACTCTCCCAGCTATCCGCGCCGACAATATTTCTCGCTATTTGAAAGGCGGTGTTTCGGTTAAATTGGCATGCAGCTCTGGCTTCGTATTCCAGTATCTGCCTGTAAAGCTTCATAATCGCAGCTTCAAGATCATTCCGGAGCGCGGGTTCTTCTCCCTGAAGATAAATACGCTCGATTTCAGTGTAGCGGCGAACCAATTGCGAGATAAATTCGAGTCCCTCAATTGCGGCAGAACGCTGCTTAGTATCATTCACCACCAGCTGCAGCCATGATAGTTAGCCTTTATAGTATTGACAGTAGAAGCTCGAGATCACTCACAGGAAGTAACATGCACACTCCAGCCCAGGGTAAACCAGCATGAACGGGGTCCATATTTGCAACGGAAGAAACAAAGTCTTTTGCAACAAGCACGACCTTAACAATCCGGTCCACTTGCTCTCTTACCTCCACTGATCTTCCGCACACTCTAACTCTCCACTGCCTCTCATTCATGGCCGCCAGCTTCTTATCCACAAGCGCTGACATCTGCTTCTCCCGCTCCGAAGGATCTTTATTTCCCATGCTTAATGTTGGTTCGATTACGGGTTTGGACATCAACATCTTTTCAAAGGCATCAACAAGCTCCTTTTTCTCCATACGCAAATCCTCGTATGCCCGGTCCCAGAGGCTTTGACAAGGTTCAGCTTTTGGTTGCGGAGCCTGACATGAACATTAACCAGAATTCACAGCGTTCAAGACTGGAGGATCATATACTTCCGGATGGTTTCCAAGTCCAGCTTCAGCCTCATTTGCCAGGTTCGACCTCGACGGTACGGCGATCGACGAGGCTTTTGGGTTGGGTTTCGAGTTTCCCTTTGTTCGCATCCATGATGGGCGATGCATCTTCGGGAGATGCACAAATAGATAATAGGTGCTGGAGTGCACAGAAAGTACTCTGGGATGCGTAACTCGTTTTGCTCCATGGTGGGCTAATAGACAAAGGTGACGTGCAGCTTCGTCCAATAATATTGCGCTATCTACCTCGGCTAAAGCTAGGAGTATTCCCGGCCCGATGCACGTTCCGGTCCCGTGCACACCCTAAACCCGATTAGCAACCCATACTTTTTTTATTATTATTCAACCACCATTCATAGAATCAAATTGCAATTAATATAGAGAGTTGTCGATATCTATATGAAGCTTCCAAGCTATAAGAATCAATCATCAAATCGCTTAGGAGCTTTGAATTGCCTTCCAGCTCGCGTAGACCTGATTTGACTTGGCCCCCTTTCCACCTCCTCAATAGCAACAAAATCAGTGAATTGCTGTACTTCCACCTCTTTAGACTTCTTCTTTTGCCCTTTCTGAAGCTCTTTAGCCTTCAGCTTTTGCTCCTGAATTAGACGTCGTTGCTTCAATTCCTTCGCCCGTAGTTTCTTTTTCCGCTTCGCTTTCTCCTCTCGCTCCGCCTTCTTTTTTTCTCGTTCCACCTTTCTTTCAGCTATTAAACGCTGTTTCTCTAGCTTTCTAAGCTCCCTTTGTTCCTTTTCTTCCGCCTTTTGAATAGCAGCTTGCTGTTTCTCTTCGATTCTTTGAATTTGACGATCACGAGCCGCCTGAATCTTATTAGGACTAAAAAACACCCCCTTTGCCTCACCATTAACTCCTAAATCGTCAAATAAAGGCTTTTCACGTCGTCTGCGACTTCTCTCAATACGTACTGTTCGTCGAAGACCTTCATTTTCTGCTTTCAGAAGAGCAACATCTGTAGTAAGCTTTTCAATCGTATTGTTCAACTTACGAGCTTGCGAATCAATTGCTTCTTCTACAACTGACTTCATTAATCGTTGAATCTTTCTTCAATCAGCTTCTGACAATGCTGAAGAAGAAGAATGGCTTGAAACAGGTCTAGCGTCCGATTTAATCTGCTTTATGATCTGTGACGAATTGAAAGGCAGCAATCCTGTCTTTTTCCATTCACTTTTGATGTTGGCAGACGTGAAAGCAGCTTGATATGCAGGTCAAAATAGGTCAAAGAAGTCTCTTTTCGATATTCGAGAAAGTTCTTGACTCTTAAAGATTCAGTCGTTCAGGTTTTGCGAGTAGTAATTGGTCAAAGGGTTGAATAAGCTGACATTCAGAGGTTGAAGACGATGCGTAGAATGAGAAGAATATAAAGTCACGAGCACCTTGTTCTGCTCACACCAGTCAAGGAACTTCATGTTGATATGACTGTCATGCTCGTCAACGAATAGAAGGCGATAATCGCGTGAATTTCTGACTTTTGACCTCGTATTTCGGTCAAATACGGTAGTGAGCCAAGAGTAGACCAATTCATCGTTAGTTCAGCCAGTAGCGAAGAAAGCAAAGAAGCAGGATTGCTCTTTGAAATCATATTCAGTAAGTCAGCTGTTCTGAATATTGCCTGATATCGCCTGATAAATGATCGAAGGGAGTATATGAGTCATATTCATGCAAATGATTGCAATCAAGATAATTCATTCTCTATTGCCGTCTTGACCAGCACTCAGCAATTTGCCACTGTCAAGATGCTTTAAACTAAAGACTCTTCGAGTCTTTTGAAGAAGTTCAAGTAGAAAGTTCTTTTCGTTCATATTGTATGTGTTTGAAGAAAGAACCTTATATTCTTCGATTTTTTGCTTTATCTACCCTTATATTAGTATGAAACTAAACGTAATGAAGACACTTACAAGGTCAAAATTGTTACGATCCTAGCTACGCACCTATGTTGGTAGCTATGTTGGTGGCTATGTTGATGACTATCGCCGGCCGCTCGCCGCTAGGCTATAGGGTTGTTCCGAGGCCAACCCTATTCAGGGTTAGCT
>JAABUY010005097.1_pt1 | contig 13416 bp, 22 predicted proteins | sample 5560271 | NCBI WGS metagenome assembly JAABUY01 (sample SAMN10711886, study PRJNA513374) | rock metagenome | isolation source: Antarctica rocks | place: Antarctica: Victoria Land, University Valley
AGGAGGGGCAGGGGAGTCAAGGGGGAGAGGGGGGGAGGGTGAATACACGCAGTTCATATCAAGAGGTATGATTCAGAACAAGGGGGAACCATAGGCGAAACAGTTGAGGGAGAAAAACATGAAGCGAAGTTCGAACAAGAAACCGGGTCGATAGCATGAGAGAACGAGACGAGAAATGAGCGAGACATCGAGACGGAATGGAGAGATCACCAGCAAGACGTAGCCGTTAGCACAGTGTCAACCGCTCAAGATTCCGGCTCACAGCGTATCCCGCAACAGCCCCTACAATCGGTTTACGCACCGCCGACATCCTCGCCCAAGAGCTCAAAAAGTTGCCTTTATACACATCCGCGACTATCCCTGTATCAGCCCAAACCCCACTCCCAAATCCTCAGCATTCGGAAGCGGACCACATACATTCCTTATCCCTCATCTCCTTGATATCCGCTCCTGCCGCGAACACCTTATCCCCACCGGTAATCACCACCGCCCGTACCCCATCATCATTATCAGCCTTTTCGAGTTCCGCGTTGAGCTGCGCGAAGAGAGGGGATGAGAGCGCGTTGAGCGCTTTGGGGCGATTGAGGGTTAGGATGACGACTTTGTTGGAGACGGAGCGGGAGGTCAGGATGAGTTGCTCAGACGGGTTTGACATGGCGCGGGAGAAGTGGAGTATCTGGCTTAGATTGTGAGGGGCGATCGAGCGGAGGATGGGGAGGGGATGAGTGAGGAGCATTGCTTGGTGGTGGAAAACAAGACGGGGAGATTCGGTGGCCGCTTATATTATAGAGCCGGTGAGAAGGCGCCACGAGGAAGCGGAAGGTAGAGGAAGGGAAAATCGCCGGAATCCCGGTGGACACGCGAGATTTTGATTTCCACCGGCCGTAGATATAGAATTCTTTGTTACTCCAATCACTTCGAAGCCCGACCAGAACAGCTGCTCTCGGTCAACACCATTTCACGTGAAGGTTTTGATCAATACGAGTTTCCGTTCGACTTTCAGCTCTCAGCTCCTTTACCTTGCTCAGTTGACTCAAACCGCAAATTTCCCTCGACCTAATTCCGGCACACTCGAAGGAAATCAACCGAGTCAACGGCTTCACTACGCCTCTTCTGGCCTGGTCCACCATTCTCTTCACTTGACCGGTGCACGACTCGCTCAACATGCCGCGATTCTACGAGAACAAGTATCCGGAAGTGAGCATTCCCCAATCTCACCCTGATCCTTCGCGCATACCCGTCAACCTTTGCTGACTAGCCGTTTCTCAAAGGTGGACCAACTGGTCATGGTCCAGGTTGTATCGATAGAAGACATGGGCGCATACGTCAAATTGGTACGCCCACCAAGTGATCGTATACTTCAATCTGACCCCTCATTTAGCTAGAATATGACAGCGTCGAAGGGATGATCCTCCTCTCTGAGCTCTCGCGGAGACGTATCCGGTCGGTGCAGAAATTGATCCGAGTTGGGCGGAACGAGGTGGTCGTGGTGATGCGGGTGGATCCTGATAAGGGTGAGTAAGGCGAGGCAATGGGTGACCTGCTCCAGCAGCCGTAGCGTGCTGTCTCGAAATGATGGTACTTGTTGCTGTTGCTAAGCGTGATGATCTCAGGATATATCGATCTGTCGAAACGCCGAGTATCAGCCGAGGAGGTCGTCCGGTGCGAGGAGATGTACGAGAGAGGAAGAGCGGTGGACTCCATCCTTACCCAGGTGGCCAAGAAGCGGAACATGTCGACGGAATCGCTGTACGAGAAGATTGCATGGCCATTGCATAAGAAGTACGGACATTCTTACGAGGCGTTCAAGCTCTCCATATCGTCAGTCCCACTCCGCTTAGACTTTGACAACCGCTAAAGGTAGTCTAGCGAACCCGAAGCCGTGTTCTCCACCCTTACCCTTGAACCCGACACCCTCGCCGAGCTGCGCGGTACCATCGCCCGCCGACTTACCCCTAAACCCGTCAAAGTCCGCGCCGACATCGAAGTGAAATGTTTCGCCTACTCGGGTATCGAAGCAATCCGCAAAGCCCTCCAAGCGGGAGAGGGACTCTCAACCGAGGACGTACCCATCAAAGTGCGATTGGTTGCGCCGCCGCTTTACGTGATGAGTACGACGAGCACGGATAAGGTCGCGGCGATTGAGGTGATGGAGAAGGCGGTGAATGCTATCGGGGAAAGTATCGGGGAGGAGAAGGGGGAATTGGTCATCAAGATGAAGGTGGGTTTCAGAAACCCCAGGGTTTAAGTGTTGGAGTGTACTGATGATTGGTGCTTCTCAGCCGAAAGTGGTTTCGGAGACGGATGATGCGGAGCTGAAGAAGCTGATGGAACAGTTCGAGGCGGCGAATATGGATGTCGCTGGGGACGACGATTCGGATGTGGATGAGGATGAAAAAGTAGGATAGGCATTGAATCATGCATCCCTTCGTCACCACAGCGATTCCGCTTACGCACCTAAGGACCGTAAGTCCGGTGGACCTGTACACAGCACTGCTGAGACGAGTAGATCGCGTGGAACTTGAGACACCGCAAGGAGATCAGGACGGGAGGCCTTCTGCAAGGTATGGAAGTCTCCGGTTCCCGGTGACTTGCCTCACTGAGTATTCAAGCAGTTGAAGCAGGCATCTCGGGAGAGAAGAGGCCAGAGCTGGAGTCCACCAATCTCAGGCAACGGCTAATTTTAATATAGGCCAATCAAGGAGAACATGCCTGGGTGTGCCGCGCATATGTCCAACAGGTAGGTGCATGACTGCGCCGGCAGCTCCTGTCTGGCGAAGTATATAATTCTTTTCTTTCCTCGGGATCGGAAAGCAAAGCTGGGTTTCTAGCTCACCTGGTAGAGCACTCGCTTCGCATGACTCCGATGAAGAATGCGAGAGGCACGGCGTTCGAGTCGCCGGAGATCCACATCTCCACCTTCTTTGAAGGTCGCGAATGACCCATTCTTTTTCGGCTCCTTTCCCTTTTCTTTCTCAGTTCAACTGAATTTCTGTCCACTTGCTTTTGAAGCTAGGACGGTTGTGAAGAGCGTGGATATTCCAGTCAATTGCTGTGCAGTCAGAGTGACTGCACAAGACTGCTTAACTTGGTATCATTTTGTGTGGGGAATTGTCACGGTGCTACGTCGACCAGCAAATAGGCCCGACGCTCAGCTCCTAGAATCGGCGACGGTCGTTTGAGCTTCGGCAAAGTTGGGCTACCGTGGTCGAACTTAGCTGGAACAACTCGAGGACACGCGTGGGTGTAGCCGAGTTAAGTGCCGGTCGAGTAGCGTGGGCTAGAGATGCAGAGGCTATGAGTAGGCTAGGTAACTATAGTGACTCTAAATGACTTTCAGTGACTTTCAGTGACTTTCAGTGACTTTCAATCTCGAATCGCTGGTTCTCCCCGACTCTCAAGTCCATCCCTTTTATACGTCTTCCAGGCCTATCTTCGGTCCTTCTCGTTTCGAATTCAATGGTGTTTCGTCGTCGGCGAGGGGAAACGTAGCGAGGACAATTGAGGCGAGCAGAGATAATAGGCGTTCGAATACTGACAGTGATAGCCTCGTTTCGTAGTACGATGAACAAGGTTGCACCCCGTGTCAGAGTACAATGCCGGAGACAAGCACTGTTTGCTTATTGTCGGCGATGTTCGGCGATATTATCCGAGCTTCAATTCACGATCGTGACACCTTTTGGCCGCCAGATATCATGGCTGTCATTACTCTTCCTGGCCATGATCCCCGTCAGCCTTGCAGCATCTCTCCTCTGGAGGAAGGCCAGAACCCACTACTTGCAAAGCGGTCATTATGGGAGGCTACCGGTGATAAGCACAGCAGAGGATACTGATAGAAGCTGCTTAACTTCCAATGTTTGGCGGAAGTTGGCGACTTTGGGCGAGTGATTGCCTTTAGACGAACAGCATACTGGAAAACTATCGGGGACATCTGCAAACGTAGCCAAAGTAGCCACTTGCCGGGTATCGAGGTCGATGCAGAGGCAGATCTAGGATACTACAAGGTGACTTAAATCTCGAAAAGCTGAGGCTATCCCTCAGCGAGCTACTTGGTAGGGCTGAAATGGGCGAGCTTCGGTGACTTCTTGACTCTTGAAACGCCATAAGGGAAGAAGAGGCGCGTCACAGATTTTGACCATGAAGTATTTGGATGAAGATCGACAAGGATAAACCAATTAGGCATCTATTGGGCTCATATCGTTATAGCATCGTGACAGCTTCGTCTGAGAAGCACTGCTGAGGGGCGTAGGTCTTCAGTATAGTCCACTTGAAGACCTATCAGGCAGATGGATTTCTCATGTCTCCCTCTGATCCTTTCTTCTTATTCTTTGCCCAATTGTTGCCTCAGCTTGATTGGGGAATCTCATACAGGCGAAGCATAGAGTGGCGAGCAAGACATCTTCAACGGCATCATAGAGCCCAGTTTGTATTGCTGGGCAAGGTTCAAACTCGCTGTGATACCCCCAAAAAAATCACATTTGGAAATTAGGAGATTGTATTTTGTCTCCGTTGAGGTTTTGACTGGCTCTACTCGCCCATATATTCCGCATATACACATTTATGGGAGCGTACGCCTTTTCTGTTCGATCCAAGCAAGCCCTACTCCCAGTACTCGCCAGCGGTCTAACGGACGCGATCGAGGCGTTCCGTTTTGCCGATGTACCGGTGTTCCCGCCCGCGTTCTTACCAGTCGATGTCTCCGCGTGCTCATTCGCCGAATTGTCGACGGAGATGTTCCAGAAGCGTGTGGATCGAAGAACGGCAAAATCAGCAAACGGAGAGTCATAGAAGTGACGGTGTGAAGATATCGGTATCGGCGCAGGGTAAATCGGATTGGCTACTTGTAAAGTCCCCGCTTATGGACGGCGCGGATGAACATTGCGGTGGAAAGCCTGAGTCTGCTGCGTCGACTACGTCACAATAACGAGTCAATTGGTTTTTGACCGGGAAAGAGTGAGAAAGATGAGTAATCGAATCGCCGGTCCAAACAAGGACTTGCTGGAAATCGTCCGATGCTTGATTGAGGGATTGGACCACGAATGAGGTCTTCGCCGCATGTAGCTCGGTGAGGTGGTCGATACGTCCATTGAGCGGCTTGTCTTCCGCCCTTGAATGGCGCAGGTCCTCGTCAGCGTCCACATTATCCTTCGTCGCTCTGAGGTCCCTACTATTATTCGTATTGGCTGTCGCCCTTGCCGAGAGGCCGTGCGAAGACCTGAGTTGTTGAGGTCGTACACCATTTGCGCCGGAGGAAACAAGGTGATATCCTGCTAACAGAGCCAGCTCGCGAAGGAAAAGGAGCTCACGGTGATCGTAATCCAGGCTTGAGAACGAAGCGGAAAATGCGCGTCAAGATGAAGGCAGTCTGCCGAGTCATATCCGGCGAATGTGTCGAGAAGGGGAAAGAGGATCGCGAGTACCTCATCCTTCGAGCATTCGGCAACCTTGGCAATCGCGATGATCCAGGCGTTGGTTGCAAATAGTACTTCTCGGCTCGCCTGAAACCGGACGCCGTAGCCTTCCTCCACCCATACACCGTCTGCCGGAGAGAAGTGTTGCACCGACGATGGCCACGAGAGTCTCATTCACTTGGTGGACAGCGCTCAACCTTGTTCCGGAGCGTACTTGGGGTCCGATCCGTACTCGTCCGACGCCGGTTGGCCCATTTCTTCGCAGAGCTCCCGGAGGTAGCAACCGGCTTTCATCCCGTCGAAGGTGTCGTCGGCTTCGAGGTCCTTCTTCGTAAAGACGAATGTGCGTTTCGACCTTCGAAAAGTGTGACACCCTCCCGAAGGCGTCGTGCCTTCGTATCTGCCACGACTAGCCTGTTGCAGACGACTGGCTCACCGTATACAATGACTCCGGCCCTACATAACACAATCGTATGTCAGTTGACCGGGGCGATGCCGTCATGCATGCGAGCCAGAGGGCTCAGATCCGTCCTTCGTCCTGGAACGATGCGAGGCTTTCGGACGCGGAGTAGGGACCTGTCGAAGACGGGTGATCCTTTGTCCTACGAAGAGCGTCTGGAGGTATGGTTGAGACCCTGTACCCGCCTACTCCGTCCTCTAGCCATCGCCAGTGCATAGAGGTCGCTCTTTGGTCGTCACCAGGGTGAATGAAGTTCATGATGAATGGCTGTTTGATCCGCTCGACTGCCCAGGAGCTCGAGATGAGGTGAAAGACGGGCGATACCCAGACAGGCAGTCGGTACGATTTGGTCGGCATTCCCGCATGATAGACTTGACTGAGAGGTGGGAGGGCGTGAAAGATGGTTGGGTAGAGATCGTCATTGAACTTCGCCAGGGAACCGAAGTCGAGATCGGAGAGCGCACCGAGGCTTTTGAATCATCCGAACCGTGTATGGTGCCCCGGAACGTTGGGGGCATCTGCCCCGATCGATGGCCTTGGTTCGATGTCAGGTCTGCAAGATGGCTGAGTAGGCGGAGTCGGTTCCGGATTGCGCGGGGAATCAATGGCATATCGTAGTGCTGGTAGGCTGTGTCGGACGAACTGGATAAGAGGGCAGGACGCCGGAAAGAGAGGTCGGTAGTTCGGTGGGAACGGATAAGTAGGAGTGACTAAATGGCCAGGCGAGCGTCGAAAGCTGGCTAGCGAAAAGATCTTCCCGTCCAACTTGCTCTAAATCCCACGCTTGCGACAAGTCAATGACGATGGAGTCACCAGCATCTTGACTATCGTGTGCTTCGCAACGAGCGGGAGCATCGACCGAGTGGATGTAAGGGTCGAGAAGTCGTCATTCTTGCGAGTCGGTTTGACAAATCGTGGTCAGCAACCAAGCAGAGAACACGGAACCAAGAAGTTTAAGCATCATCCTCGCTATCCGAGTCCTATATGTTAAATATATCGGCGGTTTCGTCCCCGGATGGAGTGGAGAGTGAAGTGAGTAGGTCGTGAAGGGATTCGACTCGCCGCAGGCGGAACTCCCCGCTGGATGAATCCGTCGGAATAATCTCGCTTGTAGCTTCAGTACTCGACCTGTGTATCATATAGTCAAGCTTTCTTGGGACGAGTACGATGGGTGAGCGAGCGATGGAAGGCATCCTTCGGTCAAGGCCATCATTCGAGCAGCTCGGACTTCTTGACCCTCCTTTGGGTCGGCGACCCTCCTTTGGGATTGGGACCTGATCCCCATGAGCTCGTCAGACGAGTGGGTCAAAACGTTTCTCATAAAACATTCAATCTCGCAGCTGAGAACAATGACGCCCAGATCCTTCCTACCCCAGATCGTCGGGGTGAGTGATACCCCCTTCATCCCAAAGCTAATGTCCAGCTCTTCTATGCGACCTTCGACCCTAAACTCGGTCCCACCGTCCTATACCAAGTCCCGGAGAACCTCATCACTTCCCTCTCCCTCTCCGAGACATCCCGTTCCCGTTCCCGATCCCGTGACTCCACCAACTCTCACAGCCCGACCAACGCACTGCTCGACTTCGCCCCCATATCCGAATACATCATCCCCAAGAAGAGTCTCCATGGGAAACTAGTCACTCTCCTCACCACGGGTCTGGATGATGGTGAGAGGGTGGAGTATCGCGTGATGGGATTCCCGAATGTCTTGGCGGGTGAAGGGGGTAGGTATCAGAGGAATGAGTATATGTGGAATCTGTGTTTTGTTTTCGAGGCGGGAAGTAGTTTGGAGGCGTTTGAGCCGATCGTCAGGAAGTGTGCGAGGATACTATGTAGTGCCGAGGTAGGTGACCCGGCAGAGTCGTGGAGCTGATGACAGCTTGATTCGGCGTATTTGTCGGCGGCGAACCCGGAACATACACCTTTGCCTGCCGTGCTGGAACAGCTTTTTGAGGATCTCAACTCGTACTCGGAGACGTCTATACCGCTGGACGGGTTCAATTCCTTGGAGCTCAAGCTGTTCCCTTTCTTCCGTAGGTCGAAATGTAGGAAGCACCGCTGACAGAAGCCAACCCGCCTGACTGCGAGGATTGGCACGTCCCAATTGCCCTGGTGGATCTCAACGCGCTCAAGGACGATAACTGGGATATCACCGCAGCGAGGGTTGCACAGCACATCAACGGGGTGAACCATGTTCGTCGGATCGCAGAACTGGCAGACGCAGATCCAGCTCTCACCCGGGAGACGCTGAGACATTTGCTGTAGGTGGTCAAGCGTGAATCGCGCTGATAATAGGTACTACCAAGTGGTCATGATGGTGGACATCTTCCAGTATTCCAATATGTATACACTCAAACCCTCCATCACCCGTCTCGCTGCGGACGATACCATCACACATGAGTGCGGGAGCTACGTCACTCGCCCAGGTATTACCGTGCCGTCATGGCCGGCGCTTCTTGGCCTGTATAGCAACCTGATACCGGGTGTGGCGGTACATGACTGGATCGAAGCGAATGATGTACTCGATCTCGGGATCGATCCTCGCCGCTTCGTCTCTTTCGGGATTATAAAGGGTTTCCTGCGAAGGGTACATCGATGGCCATTCATGCTTGAACGAGGATCGCCACTCATCGAACAGCCAGAGCCCCGACGACGAGTAGAATTCGATAGATCCACCCGAGTTGGTTCCGGCGCGGCTTTATCCACCAGAACAGCAGGCGACTCCAGTCTTGCCCGACAAGGCGAATCGACACTGACGCTCCGATCCATGGGCTCCAACGCCTCTCTCGGACTGGGTATCTCCCCATCGCGTACTCCCCCAAGCGTGAAATCCCCTGCTCGCCGACCAATCGCCTTCACCTCGATGCGCAACTCCTTCCCGCGTTCCCTCGGGTCAGCCGGGGAGTCCAGTCGGCGGACGCACGGGATGATGCGGTCTGGTGCGTTACGTGTGAAGGAGGAGCAGAATCGGGCGCTGGAGGAGGAGCTGGTGAGGTATTTGGATGGGAGTCATCACACGGATGAGATTCAGGTTAGGTTTGGGATGGGGTGGGGTCAACTTGAACGGGTGCTGGGGCTTGAGGAGCTTAGGGAGGGGAAGGGACGGAAGGGTGTGGCGTTGGTTTATCGGTGATGCATCTCTTGGACACACACATAGCTGCATGGAGGGCTGCAAAGTGTACGAGTACTCGGACAATCGTTGGCGCCACGAGCCGACGTCATCGCGCCTAACTTTGCCACGCTACATCACACTCGAACGTTTTCTTCCAGTCCCGCATCTTTTGTCCCCCTTCAACTGCCAAGTATGGCGCCCAAACTCCGCGTCCTAGTGTCGAGCTCCTCCGCTTACCCTCCAACCACAGAATGTACTGTTAATTCCCCCACTCCGACACCGATAAAGACAGACTCCTTCGAAGGCGACATCTCAGTCTGGATCAAGGATTTCACGGGGGACAACAGTGGCGGGGACGGGCACGAGTACTTCGATAAGCGTCCGGGGATGACGTATGGGATCGTGGTAAGAGGTGGGTCATTCTCCATCATGATAACTGAGGCAGGTTGGAGGATGGATGGAGGAAGGAAAGGCTGATGGGTGATGGGCATAGGGAAATTGTTGGAAGAGGTCGACGCCGATGAGATGGTTTTTGGGAATCGGTTCGAGAGGTCTATCAGGGATAATCTACCCTGGGGAACGGCGGTCGCTGTGAGGTTCATCAAGTGGGTCGACGCGACTCTCAGCCTTCACTTCATACCTCGAACCCGCTTTTCACTCTCTCTGTCACTTTCACTCCCTCATTCTCACGCCTCATCTTGCTCGATTCTGAAACTCGAGCACAAACTCTTAATCCCACTCTCACTCTCACTCTCTCACTCTCACTCTCACTCTCACTCTCACTCTCACTCTCACTCTCACTCTCACTCTCACTCTCACTCTCACTCTCACTCTCACCAACATAGCCACTCAAATCTCACGCTCCCCTCACACTCAGTCGCAACTCGTATCGAATATAGGTGCAGACGCGCTGACGCGATGGTCCGCTCAGCTACGTTGAACCTACAGTCGAGCTCGATCTCTACTCTGAAAAACCCTACGCCTTCTCCCCAACTCTCGCAAGCATGAACCACATCTCCCTCTCCTCCACACCCATCACCACTCCCTCTCCGGGTCTAGTGACCGAGAACTCGTTGGATGAGCTGAGGAAACTTTATTCTGGAGGTGAGTCCATCCGGATTGTCAAGCTGGACGAGTAAGACGTTCTTGTGATGAAAGTTGTGGCGGCCACAGAATCACCTCCCCCGGAGATTGAAGGCGATGCGAGAGCCGAAAAGGCTGCGAGACGAAAATGGATGAGTGCGAAGGAACACCGGACGGGTGTGAAGTTGCCCAAGGGGATGAATATGGGCATGGAATTCTGTAATGGTTATCTTGGTACGTCAACCCCTCTCTTACATTCACACACTGATTCCTCCCTCCCCCTTTCCCCCCTCCATCGTTTCTCCCCTCCCCCCTTTTCCCCTCCCTCCCTTTCCCGCACGTCCTAGATTTCAACACGCTCTCTTTGACCTTCCCCCCGCCATTCTACCTCCAAATCCCCCTCCTCAAATACTGGGACGGTCAACCCGTCACATACGTCTGTACGAGACGGAGCAAGGATCCGGTGAGCGAGGACGGGGTCTTCTGGAGTGTCGCATTTGAGATTGTGGATGAGGAGTTGAGGAAGGGGTTGAAGGGGAGGGGCGGGGAGGTTTTAGAGCTGGATAAGGTGCGTGGGAAGGAGAAGGGGGGTAAGGTGGAGGGGGGCGATACTGGTGAGGGCAACACCGCAGGCGAGGGGGACGAGTCGGATGGTGTGGATTGATGTGTTTGGATATGCTTGTTGTTCTCCTCCACTCGCACTCGGGGTCTCGCTTTCTTTCGCATGACTAGGTTTGAAGAAGGGTGCGAGGTATGAATGCCGGACAATGGGTCACAATGGGAAGAGGGCGATCAGACTGAATGCAAGGCGAGTATAGCCAATAGTGTAGATTTTCGCGTAAGTTATGTGGTGCGACCGCATCATCCTGACCTCCCCTTCCCGAGTGATTCGCTTCGATTCAGCCTCCTGTTCCTGAGTTCCATCTCGGTAAACGGCAGCCTAGCTTGTCCGTTGATGATGCCGAAGAACGCGTATCAGGTTGGCTTCCTCACCCGCCTTGTCGACTTTTCGGACAACTCGAGGGACTCGATGGATGCGGAGTGGTTGCTCAAACAAGTGCTCGACCCGCCGCTCACTCCGGCGTATCAACCTATGGCGATATCGGCCAAGGTGCAATACAGGGGACTCTTGCCGGCTTATATGTATCGGTAAGTCCTTGAAGCTTTGGTCTGTCTTGGATCTCGAGTATACATCTTGGTTGGGTCCCTCAGTTGGCTATGGATCACGCAGAGATCATGCTCAAACCCCCCGTCCGACCGCACAGGTATCTCCTGGATCGATCTGTGGCTTGGGCAAGCAGGGTGGAGGGCGAGCCGGTGTAAGGTATTTATCTTACGATAAGTTCAAAATGGAGAAGAGCGAGACGAGGGAGGACCACACCGAAGACTAACACGTATCAGATGATGCAGATGGTGCATGATGCTCGGTAGATGTCACTCCACCTTCCCCTTCCCCTTCCCCGACTCCCTCGCTTTCTTCCTCAACGCCCTCTTCCTGATATCCCGGTGCATATAAGCAATCACCTTGATCGCGGCAACCTCGCTGAAGTAGCCAAACAGCCCGGTAGCGTAGTCCAGGAGTGCATGTGTCCAATACGGCGTCATCTCGTGCGGTCGACCTTGTGCGCCTCGCGGGAGACCGATGGAGGCGAGTGTGGAATTGACCCACGAGGCGGCGGAGGGGACGAGGAGGGAGGTTCGGCGGATCTTGGACATGTTCGAGACCTGCATGAGCACCGCATCAATTGCCCCCCCTCAGTGAAAATGGGACTACGAACCACAAACGCCGGAAGAACCAGGTACACCAAGACGCCTTGCTGCTTCACCTCCTCTGCGAGCGCTCTCGACCAGATCTGCAGGCCGCCTTTGGTGCACCCATACGCGGCAGTCAGAGGAGGTGGGATCCGGCCGTTGAGCGAGCCGATATTGAGGATGAGCGATTTGGGCTTGCGCATGATCATGGTTGGGAGTATGACCCGGGCGAGGTGGAGGGTCCAAAGCAGGTTCTGGCTGGGATCAATCACGGCCTGCGCAGGAAAATTTGAGCATACAGTCTGGAGGATATTCTCGATCTCCTCTGCGTCCGTCTCCGCAAACGCCACGGGCATCTCGTGCGACGCGGCGACATTGTTGACTGTTATTAGGTCTCGGCGAGGCTTGAGACATACCTAGAACCCCTATGTCGAGCTCCTTTGCCATCGCTTGGATCTGTGAGAAAGCCTTGGTCCGGGCATCGGGCTTCGACACGTCGACCGTAACGATCTTGACCTCGACGTGGTACTTCGAGCCTGAATGATCAGTTAAGGATCCTTAAGCTCGGAACATACGGAGGCCAGTCGCAATCTCCTCAAGGACCGCAGCACGTCGCCCGAGAATGATCACGTTGTACTTCTTCGCAGCCAGCTGGCGGGCAAATTCGAGGCCGATACCTTCTGTCGCTCCGGTCACGAGCGCCCATGTTGAGCCGGTGCGAGATTTGTACTTTTGTATCTGGATTGGCTTCAGCCAACTGCGGGTTGTGGTCGGTCTGCTCACATTGGTCCCGGGGATGATGGTCAATTCGAGGAAAAGTCGAAGGAAGGAATAGGTATATCGGAGGAGGAAGAGAGCGCCAATTGTCGAAAGGAGAAAGGTGAAGGTTAGTGCGATCGTGGCTATCGACCCCAAGGGGAACGGGACGGCTTGACGGATGCATCAGTCTGCCCCGAAACCTTTTCAAGTACAGAATGAAGGGATAAAGGTATGAGGTCAGGCGCACCGAAAGTCCAGCCGAAAAGGGACCCATACGCTCGCTGCGTCTCATGGTGTTGCATGTGTAAGCTGTCGGCGACCATGCTGGGGTCGATGTTATCGGCCGTTTGTATGCAATTGTAACAGCATGAGTTCGGAAAATGGCCCCTTGGACTACGTACAGGATTGGTCAACTCGTGTCTACCACGCGAGAAATCAAAGTCAATTCCTTCATCAATCATTCCTTCACTATGCTCCTTCCGAGAAACCATCACGTAGATCGTTCCACTCACTCACGGTCACCCGATTCTCCACTTCCTATTCAAGCTGACTTTTTACTCCACGAGGTTTCCCTCCTTCCATACGTCCGAGCTTCCGGGCACGTTTCATTTTCCGACTCCGCGGAGCTCCTTGCTCTCATGGAGGAGGGGATGAGAGAGATGGAGGTCAGCTGCCAATCAAAGGCATTGCAACAAAATCTCGGACCTCCACAAGGAGTCAGCTATTCAGGCCAGTCCACCTTTACAAGCAACCATTGCTCGGCATATCCCAGCCCTTCCACCTGGACTGGCAGGCAGGATTTGGCAAATCAGATACCGGACGGCAGTGAGTACCACTCG
>JAABUY010005101.1_pt1 | contig 13408 bp, 14 predicted proteins | sample 5560271 | NCBI WGS metagenome assembly JAABUY01 (sample SAMN10711886, study PRJNA513374) | rock metagenome | isolation source: Antarctica rocks | place: Antarctica: Victoria Land, University Valley
TGTTTGTGACAGTCAGCTGACATGTTACGCTTTAGTCGTCCGGTGTTCAGCCTGTCAGTTTATCGATGGATCTTCGTGGCCGTCTGATGAGATGCTTTGCTGACGTCCCTCATCTCCCTGCTTCACCTTGCTTCCTGCTTGATATGTGTCATCATCTACACCTCTATGATCCCCTCTTGCCACTACTGTCAACGTCCCTTGCACGGACCCAGATCCCCGACTGCCTCGAGAAATTCCAAGAGCTCAAACAGGGCAAGAAGCTATCCTACGTCATCTACGGCCTGTCCGACGATAAGAAGCAGATTGTCGTGCTCAAGGCGTCCGACGACAAGGATTTCGACAAGTTTATCGCGGAGCTACCGGAGAAGGAGTGTCGATGGGCGGTGTACGATTTCGAGTATACCTTGGAGGGCGGTGAGGGGATCAGGAACAAGTTGACCTTTGTGCAGTGGTACGTGGACCATGCTGGGAGTGACGGTCGGGAGTGGTTGGGAGTGATCTGTACTGATGGGCTGTACGCAGGTCGCCGGACGACGCGAACGTGCGGAACAAGATGATCTTCGCTTCTTCCAAAGACGCGCTCCGCCGCAGGCTTGAGGGTGAGTCACCACCTGTTATCCAACCTGTTCACCCCTGACCTATCCATAGGCATTCACATCGAGATCCAGGCTACCGACTATTCGGAGATCACCAAGGAAGCCGGTGCGTGCATCAGGCGGATGGAGATAGCTGGCAACTGACGGAATCGCCCTCTTCCCCTTCTCTTTATATCCCGTCACCTATCACTGCACTTCATCGCTATCACTTCATTTAAATGTGTGATTGGTCCAAACAGTCATGGAGAGAGCACAGCGACGGTGATCGGATCTGGTCGTTGTTAATGGTGAGTTGATCATCCGATGTGATTGCCCGCTGACAGCGGATACCTTCACAGTCCCACGTCTATACCTATTGCCTCATCTTCTTCGTCATTTCCTTACCTACAGCCGAGTCATGCTATTGCTCAGAAGAAACGACCGTCCCGCTCTCTCTGCTTATGGGCATATGCGATGAAGATGAATGTCCGGGATGAATTGGGCAGATCATGACTCCATCTGACTACTCCACGAACTACTTCTTGCTCTTAAGCCCCTGCTTCTCGTAATCTGCTCGAATCTCCCCCGCCACTCGCTCCAGCTCGCCGTCGGGGTTGAGCGGGTTGAACCTCGACACGAGCCCTCCCGGAGCGTGAACGCGTGAACGGTACTCTCAAGAGACAGGACGAGGTCGTGTCGACGTATGCGCCTCCTCGATCCGTGCACCCCCGACTGCCCGAACGATCCGCTTCGAGTGAGTCGAGATAGCGAATCAGGTGGCTGGGAGGCGGTGTGATGGAATTGAAGATCTCCGGCCTACTGACTCCTTTGACTATACGAGCTCTCCCACGATGAATCGCCAACTTTCGCCATCCGCTTGAAGGGGCAGACGAGCTCCTTTTACGACCACTGCGTCCAGGACGCAGATGATATCTCTAACAACGGTCGCGCTGATGAGGCTGTCCTTCGATGCCCGGTCAATGGAGTTCAGCTGGAGACCGCCTCGACGTTCGTTGTTCGTCGCGAAGGCGACGATGAAGACGTGTTTGAGCCAATGTCGGGCTGCTGACGGTAACGGGATTTTGCTCACGTGCTAGCGTCGGGAGAGTCTTGCAGTAGCAAGAGGCGGAACTGTGGGACATCCATGTCTCGTCGTATTTTTAGTGTGACGTCAGTCAGAGGGGTACTGTATCTTCCACGACCATACCCAAGGGCAAGGAAGGCGCTACGAAGCGATCGAGACCGGCAAGCGGAAAGTCAAGGACGCTGTCAACGTCGCTGAGCCAACCGCCAAGAAGGCCAAAGGTGTAGCTAAGGACGCGGCAGACGATGTCGAGCCCGCTGCGTAAGAAGGGCAAGGAAGCGGCTGACTCGCAGTTCAAACATCCGCTTCAGCGACAAACGTATCCTCATTGCCCCGGCCAATACGATTGTCCAGTTCGCCACACCAGGATGAAGGGCATGATCGGTATACAGATCGCCCAATAGTGCCGATTGCCAGGTGAATCGCTTCGCGAGGCGGCCTTTGAAGAGTCTACCAGTCTTCAGCGGCGAAAGCAATTGATCACTCACTTGTACAGGCCCTTGCCCTGATGCTGCGCTTGTCCGACGAGCAGTTGACTGATCGGCTTGGCATAGAGACGGTGGAACTGACGGGATGATGTCAGCTCTCGTCATCGGAAGGTAGCTACGAGACGACGAGTATCAAAAGTGGCATGAAACGACCCTCTGGGCCTCGTCACTCAGGGTCCGATGTTTCATCGCGGAAGCCAATCGTATGCCGCGGTTATAAACTTTCCCATTCACGGGTTTCAGCGAAGTTCCAGTTGCAGCCACGCCATCGACCTCGTATCCACTTTCACGCTGCGTGACTATAGAGAGATTCCTACCAGAGTCTGGACCGAAGAGTTTCGCTTGACTGAAATCCACCGCCGGTTGAGACCATCAGGAGTGTCATCCAGGACCGAGCCATGCATGATGCGATTCAACTGATCTCGGTAATCTCTCCCTCCTCTATGTCACGCTCTTCTTCGGTTGACCGGGTCGGTTCCCCTTTGACTTCGATATCCTTCTACCAATCAGCTATCGTTCTCGGTCTACACTCACCATGCGTGACGTCGTCCCCTCATCAGGCGATACCGACCTCTTATCTCTCGAGGCAGACGGGGATCTGGGTCCGTGCAAGGGACGTCGACAGTAGTGGCAAGAGGGGATCATAGAGGTGTAGATGATGACACATATCAAGCAGGAAGCAAGGTGAAGCAGGGAGATGAGGGACGTCAGCAAAGCATCTCATCAGACGGCCAAGAAGATCCATCGATAAACTGACAGGCTGAACACCGGACGACTAAAGCGTAACATGTCAGCTGACTGTCACAAACAGGGGTTCCTTAGCTCACCATGATGAGCACGACACGTTACTCGAAAGGCAGGTCAAGCTTAAATATGATGTCTGAGGTCGAGGAAACAAAGAACACGGCCTGATTTCTATTCCAGCGAAAACGGTCCAAGCAGTGCTTCGGCGTCATCGCGGAAGTGTGGCACTAACGTTTATTCATTCTTGAGGGAGTAATTGAGTTGTAATATTTCGTAGTAATGTATGAACAACCAGGCAAATGCGGGAAGTCCTTCGACTACGATATCATCTTCCAAGCTCGATTCAAGAGGAAACAAGCCATTCCAAAGTATCAGCCAGCTCTGTTAATCTATAAGCTAGCCAATGGGCACAAGAGGTACGCGCTATTTCGCGCCTATTTGGCGTCTCAGGTTTGTTCGCACTCGGCCTGCAAAGTCGGCTGGATCCTTGTAACGGGTTCAACGGGTTCAACATTGTAGCCATTGTGACGATATGAAGCGTATTCGCTACCTGCATTGGCGCTTCAGTGCATCCGCCAGCGACAAGCGTGTTCAGCGGTCAATTTGACTCCATACCGATCTTTGATGATGGGAATACTGAGAACAAGCAAAAATGTTGAGCAGGACGAGATTCGAACTCGCGCCCATTTCTGGACCAGCGAAAGGCTTGCATAAGTAGAAGGCTTGCGTATCGGCCCTGAAGCTGGCGTGATTGACCACTCCACCACCTGCCCCTGGTACACGCATTCCTCTGGTCAATTATAACCCTCTAAAATTTGATCAAAACTAGCAAAATCCAATCTCGTCACCGTCGTTTTCACCGCGGGTCCGGCCTCGATGTGGATTGAGGTGCTATCACCTTTGCCGTCTGCAAGGTATATAAGTCCATACAAAATGGAGCTCCATGACACCGTCATGGACCACGCCACACCACAAATCGCCACTCGACGAAATCAACGAGATTCGTCGAAATGCCGCCGACTCGCTCTGGGTACTTAAGGTAACTCGTAGACGCCTTAACCGCTATTATATAGTCTCGCCTTGACTCGTATGCAACCTTGCCAGCCCTGTTAGACCACCCTTCCCCTGTATCCCATGACACTCCAGCTCTGGATCATACGTCAATCGTGGGTTTTGATACCACACCTCTAGTCCTAGTCTAAACTCCACCTCATTGGGTCACAGCCCCAATATCTCCAGCGAAACGTCAGAGACACTCCGTGTTCCAGTCTTAGTCTGTGACACCGCTCGAGCCGATCCGTCATCCGTGACTGGATCCGTGACAGTGGGACAAGTGAGGGAGACATAGGATGAATTGTTTTGAATTGATCCAGCAATCTTATCCTAGATAACTGCTATCCTGAGATTGTCACCTTTGATCCTTCTGATTGTCTTTTAGTATACCTGGAGATTTCCAGTGACGCACTTGGGCTCCAATGCTTTCTGTCATGATATTGCATCAAAACAAATGTCTTGCATCAAATTCTATTTCTCCCAAAGAAACGTCAATGGAAAAGTGGAGGTATTACGGCTCGACGCGTCCCTGCACCAGCCGTTTCAGAATCAGAATCCACGACGCTTTGACTTTCGGTTTTCCACTTTCAACTATTGTCTCTTCTCTTTTCTCTTCCGAGCCACGTCGATTCTTTATTCCAGTCAACGTCAGCCTCGACATGCTGACCATGGAGCGACGTGGTTCCCAACCCGCCCCATCCTCCCATCCACCCGGACATGGACGGACGAAATCCGTCGGCCAAGGCATGGGTATGGGCATGGGCATGGGTGGCGTGCCTATGTCTCCAGGCGGAAGTGGATCACCGGTGGTGGGTGCGGAGGTGGAGTGGGCGGATATTCAGGCCAGGTACGTCGTTCCGGTCTCCAGCTGAGGGTGGGATGAGCTGATGAGAGAGTGGAATTAGGACGTTCTGTAAATGGTTAGTCTAGGTTGTCCGTCGATTCGCAGAGTACTGAGATACGGCGTTGGCGATTTAGGCTGAATACAAAGCTTGAGAGCCAGCGGCTGGAGCCCATGACGGATCTGGTACGGGATTTCTCGAGCGGAGTGAAGTTGATACAGGTGAGTATGCTCCATAACTCAAGGGCTGTCTTCGGCTGATCATAGGTTGCAGCTGCTCGTAAGTCTCTTCTCTCTAAACTGTATCACACAGGAGCCATCTAGAACTGTCTTTGATTCCGCTGGCTAATGAAAGAAACGGATTATAGGAGATCATGTCCGAGACGAGTTTGGGACGATACAATAAGAAGCCAATCATGCGGGTACAAAAAGCCGAGGTCCGTTGTGATTCGCTTCCGGTGCCCTGCTTGACGGAACACAGAACGCTTCGAAGGCACTGAATTTTATCCGGGAACGAGGGGTCAAGCTCACCAACATCGGTGAGTCTCACTGTTCAAGTGACATCGCTGACAGCCAGGACCCGAGGACATCGTAGATGGAAACATGAAGCTTATCCTTGGGATGGTGAGAAGTTTCTGTTGTCGAGCTGACGGAGCAGATCTGGACCTTGATCCTAAGATTCACCTTTGCTAGCATCACGTGAGTCCTTTCGTAACCGTTGTTGATTGGGTAGCGAAGAGGGTTTATCCGCGAAAGACGGGTTGTTACTGTGGTGTCAGCGCAAAACGGCACAATATCCCGAAGTCAACGTCACGGACTTTAAAGGCTCATTCGCTGATGGTCTCGCTCTGTGAGTCTCGTTTCTGTGAAGAGATTCTGACGAGGAGATGCGCACTGATCCACCGCCACCGTCCCGAGCTGCTCGATTGGAATCGATTGGACAAGACGGATCGGAGAACCAATACGCAGTTGGCTTTCACCGTCGCTGAACAGTCTTTGGGCATTCCTGTGAGTTCCGAACCGGCATTTGAGCTTACCTGCAGCGACTGCTAGAGGTGAAGGACCTCTGTGATGTCGATGTGCCCGATGAGCGATCGGTGATGACATATGTCGCCGAATTCTTCCATAAGTTCTCGTCCGAAGGTATGTCTCATGAGACAGGCTTGAGTTGATACGGCAGACAAGATGGAGACCGGTGCGCGGCGAGTTGAAAAATTCGCGGAGCTCATGCAAGGAATCTGGTGAGCTTCAGTTGTTGAAACGGTGCTGACGGATCAGGACCAACAGGAACGACTTCGAAAGACGCATGGCGGTACTCCTCGGTAGTCTTGAGACGACCCGTACATCTTGGTCCAGCGCACCGCAGCCGAAGACCTATCCAGAGGCGATGGCATCACTAGGCGGGTTCGCTGACTACAAGAGGACCAGCAAGAGGAGTTTCGTCAAGGAAAGGAGGGAGCTAGGTGCATTGTATAGCAATATACAGACCAAACTCCGCACGTACTCTTTGCGAGCCTGGGAACCGAAGGAGGGTCTGCGGCTGGCGGTGAGTTGGCTGTCTCTGGACAGGCTGACGGATAGGACCTCGATCAGCACTGGGTCGCAGTGTTACGAGCCGAGGAGGTGAGGAGTCGAGCAATCAACGCGCGGATCAGAGAGTTCGTGCTAGCTTTCGCATCCGCAGCTTACAAGCAGGATCAAGGAAGCCTTGCGAAAGGAGTTCGCGCGGAAGGCAGAGGACTTTATCAAAAGATTGCAGCGCATCGAACAAGTCATCGGGGCGCTTCGGGGTTCACTACCTGTGGGTCTCATTTTCCGAAGCTGGGCTGACTGTAGGAGCAAAAACAGACTCTCCAGCACTTATCCGTAGAAATGCCCTCCCTGAGAGTATCCCTTTCAGCTGTCGCCACGGTCAACCAGAGCTGTCTCGAGGCGAAAGTCGAGGAGAACGATTACACCGTCTTGACGCTCGATGATCTGGAGTACGAGCTTGAGCTGGCTGAAGTGTCGATCCGGAAAAAGATCGCTTTCGTAGAGAATCAGGTGAAACCTGCTGGAGCTGATGGACTCGACGAGAATGGTTGACGAATGACTTTAGATGGTGTCCGCTTCACATACGAACATCACCCCAGCCAAGCTAGAAGAATTTGAAGCGACTTTCAAGCACTTTGATAAGGACGATACGAATGTACGTGAATCTCCCGGCCTTGGGCTGACGGAAGACGCTGGGACTGTGGGAAATGCATTCGGCTTTGGCGGGTCTGGGGATTGTATATGCGGCTTGTGGATCGACACGAGCATGACTCTTTACTGATCAGGATCAGGACGACGAGATTGAGACTATATACTGTCAGCTTGAGTCGGAGTATGGTGCGGTAACATTTGAAGCTTGGCTCGCCTTGCTTGTGAGGCTTGTCTTGGCCCTCTAGTCATAGGTTGTAACGACAACTCAGGTCGACATCACGAAAGACGATTCATCCTCGCCCGAGCAGCTACGCGAGGCTTTCCGTGGCATGGCTAGGGACAAGGTGAGTTTGTAAATGTGACCAAACTCACGAGTAGCCATATGTGACCGAGTTGGACTTTCAATATGCCAGTCTCCCGCCTGAGACGATTCGGTTCTTGGAGGAGGTCATGCCGGCTTTGGCAGAAGATGAGCCTGATAAGAATGGGTCGGCGAATGGCATGACGAAGGCCTTTGACTGTAAGTCCGGGAAGCGGTAAGCCCCTGAAACAGACTGACGAAGTCAGATCATGGTTTCCTGCGGACGACTTTTGCACGATGATAGAAACATGATATGCATGTGAACTGTATGCTAGTCTACTCTGGTCCATATGATTTGTAAACTTGCTGCGCGGTGCTCGACCAAGTGGATTGCGTTCACTCTCGCTCCGGACAGCCGGTTTTCGAGGTCTCTCCCGGGTTTGACGATCTCGAAGGGAAAAAGAAGTAGGGCGTCCGAAAACTGAAAGGAGAGCGGGATGACGGAATTGGGTCTCGACTTGGCGGGACGGCAGGATATCTTTTGGCGAGACTGGCGGCTCCGCGACTACCTCTCTCCCATCCTCATTCAGCTCGTGCTCTTCCAGCTCCATGGATGGCTGCTGATCGTTCAAATGAAGTTATGCCGATCAGATACAACGTCTCGAATACGTTCCGAATGCCTTACGATCCTGGTGCCGCTTCCAAAATCTGCTGAGGCATCTCCCTTGCCGGCGCCTGTTCGCTGCGAGCGCAGGCCAAACCCTGGGGCCTGGTTTCTCGGTATTTCCGCTAATACAAGGCGGCCATTTGCGAGATTTGAGTTTCTGGCCTGCAAAGTAGGGTAGCTATCGTGTCTGGAATCATTTGCTCACCTTCTTGGCCGGGCGTGACACCTCTTCAGCCGGCAGTGATGGGAATTCGGCGGCTCATGAACCCGAGCAGACGGATCTGGTTCACCATCTTCAGGATCGCATTTGAGTGATGGAGCGCGTATGAGATTGTCTGTCTCGGTCTTGATCCGCCTCTTATCGACTTTTCTATCCTTACAGTCGACGTCCTTCCAACAATTCACAAAACAGGCATGGGATCTGCCTGGCAAAACTGGCGAGCCAAGAGTACGGGAACGTTCAAACAGGTATGTTACAGCTGTTTGAGCCTGTACCGATAATCAGCAAATTTCCTCTCATGAGGGACTGACTTGGACAAGACCGCGAGCTCGGACCTGGACCAGCTCTGCGCATGATCCCGCGCTCTCAGAACCGTCCAGGTACCCATGCAGGGCGACGTACAACAAATTGGGCGAGTAATTTGCCCGAGCGTCAGCAAGACGAACACGACAAGCTTGACGGCAGTCAGCTTGATTCTGAGGCTGCAATGATGCCTCTCACCGAGTTCTTTCAGGATGACACCGCCGTCAGGCAGGTCATCTCCGTTCTGATCTTTAACTTCCGGCCAAGGAGCTGCCGCTACCGCCCTCATTGCCGCGTCGACCGGTATCCTCCATTCCTGATTGACTCAGATCCAATCTCACGCTGGACAAGGCATTCTCGCTCACCGAGCACAACTGTGAGATCAGTCTATCGGCAAATTTCCCATCGTCTACGGCTTGCAACAGATTGGGGCCGTGGTGAGGGTCGAAAGGGTGGCATCCCACCCCCTGTGCAAGTTCTGCTCGATCAAACTGCAGCACCAGATAGCGCATGTGCAATTCGTTGAATCGAGCCGGAGGTTGGTTTTTGCGGACCATGCTCAGTGGATTGAGCCCTCCCACACAGCCATCTTTGCCCATTCAGCGGAATCTCGCTCTCAGTCGTGTACTCACGGAATACGAATTCGGCCATTCTCCGCATCCATCCTGCGCAACTTCCGGGACAGCTCGAACCAGCGGCACCGAACCGAGAATTAGATCGGGCGGGATGAATCGATCGCCAAAGGTGAGAAGGGCGTAGACTATGTCGTCTGTGAGACCCGGTCCAAAGAAGTAGAGGCTCAGTCAGCGCGTCGCGGACGCTCGGCCAGGCTTGGACAACGAGCAGGATCCTCCGCACCCAGGTCGAGCTTGAGAACCAGATCGCAGAGGGACTCAAGTTCGACCTCACGGCTTCGCTCAACCCGTCCAACTCGCAGAAGCCGGCCATCCTCGCAAATGCGGAAAGTGACGTGTAGGCCTTGCTTACCTGATCGATGAGGAGGACGGCTTTATGCAACAGACTCCACTTCGCAGGGAGCGTGTACCTTGCCTCTTCGGCCTCGACGTGTACTTTGCCCTTCGATTGGCCGTACCGCCTGCACTCGTCATTTTGACTACCAAGACTATTCAAAGTACCGTTCCGCCTAATCGCATCCTCGTCATTGAGCGGTCCTAGACCGTGTGACCGCAGCCAGCACCCGAATTCCCAGACTGAGGGTCGGGCTCGGAGAAAGTGGTCTGTATTGAAGCGTCAGCTCAGCTGCAGCTCTGCACGTCCTCTTCCTCCTCTTCATCCTCCGCGACTATTCCGTCGTCTCCCTCGTCATGATCCTGTCCGCAAGCGCTTCTTCCGCGAGCACTGCACCCAGCTACTCAACAACGATCACTTCCGGCGCACCAATACCCTAAAGCTCTGAACCCGTCGGAAGTCACTTACAATAAAGGATTGCCAGTCCTTCCCGTACCGGCAGCGCATCCAGCATGTGGCACCGAAGCATCCTACGAAAAATGCCTAGATCTAGCGAAAGGCCAGACACCGACAGATTGACTCTGCTGATGACTGGCGCGCTGAGATACTTAAGTGGTGTGACGCAGAGACACAGAAGCAGACTCACTATCCGCAGTAGGGTCGCTGACACGAGATCGAAATTTTGAGCTGTGCGGAGGGATACTAAAGCTAGAGACAAGAAGGTGCTTTAGGAAATGAGTGATCAGGGTGAGAAGGAATGTAAACGATCAAAATTGAAAAGAGGCGACATCAGGAGCGGAAATTTTGATAAGGGTAACTATCCGAGACGCGAAGAAGCAAGAACGACAATCACTGAGGCACCGCATGACTGTCGTCATCGTCAGGATCCCCGAAGTTACAAGTTATTCACCGCTACGAGTGGAACGCTGCGAAGGCCTTCTTGAAGTCCTGAGCATCCTTTTTCTCCTCAGCCTCGCTCTGCCCGCATTCCTTCCAGTCAATCCGGTGATGCAAGTCCATCAGGCTGCCGAGCACCATCCTATATCATATGAGCTGAATCCAAACAAAGCGACACCTCCCGACTGCAGGCTTTCGCTGGAAGAGGACCGGTCAGCTCACCTTCCGAACTGAAGGTCGAAATTCCCTTTGAGCAGGTGCACCAACTTCGTGCCATCCGGGCACTCCACTTTGAAGTAGTTCCCAGCAGCGCCCACTCGCGCTAACGCCCTCTCTGGCTCGGCCTCCCAGTCCATGCCCTGCTTCTCCCCAGCAATGCGGAAGGACTCGGCCACCTTGTCTATGAGCGCCTTGGCAACCGGTACGATCTGGACGTGTGCGTGACCTCCTCGACCGGAAAGACGGCCGACCTCGAAAGTGACGGGAACGGCTCCATATGAAGCGTAGCAGGCACGGAGGGAAGATTTGTATGACTCTAGCTCGGAGATGATGCCCATCGCATCGTCGGCGGGAATTGATAGGAGCGTGGGATGGTGGGCAATGGGTATGATCTGGCGAGAATCAGCAGAGACACCGAGTAGCACAGCAGACACACCAGGACATGGCCTCCACCCGGAACGAGGGGTTTTGCCTCTCCTTGAGCGATATGCGCTGGCGTAGTGGGTAACAACTGCCCTTTCGGAAGGGTTACGTATGTCTCGGAACCGATCGCCACGATAAGGTGTTTGGTAACCTTCGGATTGCTCAAGCAGAACCAGCCTGCGTTATCATCAGCCTAGCGTGAGGTGTTCCCAATGATCTCACATTCCGCAGGTCCCAACTCCTTTTTCTTCGCCCTTTCATGATCCCTCTCGGCCACGACGGGACAATCCTTGATGAAGTGCGCATCTTGCATCCCGCATGCTCGGCAGACATAGCCATGCGGAGGCGGTTTCGGACCTCCCGCATGTCGAGCTCGATCGACGTATTCCTTGTTTGGGCATTCGCGGATGAAGTGGTCTGGCTAGACGAGACATCAGCATGGCAGTGCAGCAAGCAGACTGAACGCACCGATTGGCAGATGTTACAGGTATAGCCCGGTGGAGGTTTGGTATGATCCGTCTGCACTCTTTGCGGGCAGTCTTGAATCCAGTGCTGAAACCAGTCAGCTTGAACCGTGCGAGTTATCGCGACCTACTCCGGCCACCTTGCAGATGTTGCAAACGTAGGTTTCAGGAGGTGGGCCAGGTTCTGAGAGATTGTCAGCGAGGACCAGACTTTCACAATGAGTCACCGACCACTCCGGCCTTTCTTGGGTGTTCCACCGTTGAAGATCGAATTCTGATCGTCCAGTGCAGGCCGCTTCTTCCCATTGGAGATTCCGTCCGCAATCACCGGTACTGCAGGTGCTATGACGAACGGATTTGGGGTAGTATTGGCTGGCCGAGCAGGGATTGCCGTTGTTGGCGTGTTAGGAGGTAGAGTGAACGCGTAAAACCACTGAGTGGAGTTGAAAGTCATCGTCCGTCATCGGGATCTGAACTCCGAAGCTGGAATGGACACCGAACCAACTCACCCTAGCCTTATTTACTCCCTCGCCCTCTCCCCCTAAGGCGCCTAGCTTCACCGCCCGTGTCCACCTCTCTTCCTTCCCAGCTTTGCTTGTCCAGCCCCATGGTTCCCTCTCCCAAAACCCCTCACCGTCTCCCCAGAAAACGTACCGAGGACGACACTTCTTGACCACCTGGGCAAGGGGCGCGGCAGGAGTGGCCAGCGGGAAACCAAGAGACGGGAATGACGGGGACAAGAGGCTGAGTGAGGGAGGTGGGGCGGATAGGAGAAGCAGGTCAACACCTGAGAAATCAGAGGGAAGTGCTGCTGAGGACTCGCGAGCTGAGGCGAGGGATATGGTCGCGTCGGTGGGAGGATTGAACAGGTGGTTGGTGAGAAGGGCGTCCAGAGAAGACTGGGAGATGTGAGAAGCGAATGGGCCCTGCACATGGCAACGTGAGTTGGGATTTCACCTTTCGATAGCCTAGCAGGAACCAGCTACGAAATCAAACTCCGACTCACAGTGTCTTCCCCAGCATCGTACGACTCCTGATCAAAAGTCCCACCGACACAAGCAATCTTCAGCCCTTGGGCAGTCGTGAGAACAGCGGATTTCCCTATCATGCCAAGGAATCGACGTCAGTGCCGTATCCAGGGGAGGGTCACCCTGAGTTGGGAAGCTTTGACTCACCGAGGAAGACGAGATTATCTATCACCTCCCCACCGCTCATGACGATCTTCTCCTGCACGCTCTCCGGCAGCGCATACTTCCCGAGGGTGAAGTATGTTGGCACCGGGACTACAATTCACAAAGTCAGCTCAAAATCGTTTATAGCATTTCCGGAAGGTTCGGCAAACCACCACTCACATTTCAGTCCCTTCACTTCATTCCCGTCACTCCCCTCCTTGAACAAGTCCCCGACGATGACAGAAGCATCGAACGGTCCATGCTTCCCGTTGATGGCTGTGATCTTTGAGACGAGAAGAGGAAGAGCGGACAGGGGTGAGCCTATTGCGAGGCTAAGAAGGACGGGAGGGGAAGTGAGTACGTTGGGGCGGGGGGAAAGGGAGGGCGAGCTCGTCAGCGATCTATTGGTCACATTGAGAGGAAACCGCACATCTTGAGTAGCTTAGGCTGGTAAGCCATGATGTCGACGGTTATGACTGGGTGTTGTGAAGGACAGAGAATGGGTTATAGAAGAAGCGGGACGAGTTTGGGACGGAACTAAGCGGGAACTATGCGCCTAAAACAATGACGAGATACGGAAACGACCACCTCATCCATCTTCATCTCACACCTCCTCCATTTGGCTGTTCTTGCTGTGGTAAACTCATCGTCATGGTGAGTGATCTATGATCATTGTCAGAGGCATCTCTTCTCTGGAATTCACTGATGTCGTCCAGTCGCACAAACCCATAGCAGCGGTATGTCTCACCGCTCTCATCCTTCTCATCCCCTCTCTCTACTCGCGATTTGCCATCTTTGGACTCC
>JAABUY010003685.1_pt1 | contig 13405 bp, 12 predicted proteins | sample 5560271 | NCBI WGS metagenome assembly JAABUY01 (sample SAMN10711886, study PRJNA513374) | rock metagenome | isolation source: Antarctica rocks | place: Antarctica: Victoria Land, University Valley
GGCTGTAACTACTTCGGCAAACCCCTTGTAGTACGCCAAGTCTGGAGCATCCGGAAAGATGCTCCGTTGAGCCTGAAGGTCGATTGCAAAGCCAAATCCGCAAAGGCCGCTCTCCGCTAGTAATGTAACCAAGTCGCGGTAAAGGCTCTGGTTCTCTGCGTGAGCGGTATGCTCGTAGTCCCCTTGATCGCTTTCGCAATCTTTCGCATGGAACGGAATTCCCCTTGTCCTCTCCTTCCATGCCGTCTCCAAAGCACCCCACATCGCGTCTGTGCCAATGACCCCAGCAACAGCAAAGACTCGCTGCTTGGTCTCATCCGCGCTCTCATCGCCGAATACACTCAACAAAACAGCTGACCTCCGCGCCCCCCCATCATCCGCACCGGGGCGCACTGAGTCAACTATATAATTGCCCTGTTTAAAACGCACCGGCTGCACAACCGCGACACCCTTTACTAACGCACAGATGTTGGGACCAGAGGGAGCTTCCGAGTTGCGCGTTAATCGGGAGCAATACGAAAGTGTCGAGACTGTACGAAGCTCAATGAGCGTATCGGCGATATTGCTTCAATAGAGAATCATCCAGGTCCACGGACGCTTTTTGGGTCTTGCGCACGCCAATGCAGAATTCACTTCAGATCGGCGGAAGGGTCTCCGGCATATGCGATTCGGCCGCCCACAATCGTCAGCACCGACTTGGTCTTCGGTATATCCTCCAGTGCAACCTGAGAGGTGTCTTGAGAAAGCACCGCCAGGTCTGCGAGTTTTCCTGGCTCAAGCGTCCCCTTATTAACCTCGGCAAATTCAGCATATGCGGCCGTACTCGTGAACGCAGTCACCGCTTCTTCGCGGGATAGCGACTCTTTGGGCTTCCCGGGATATGTGCTGGCGTACATGATATGCAGGTAGGGATTTGCGACGGGGCTTTCCGGCGAAGAGTCCGTGGCGATCGCCAGCATTATTCCAGCCTTCAGCAGCGAACGAGATGGCTGCACCAGAGACGCCTTGTCTTTTCCGAACCGTTGACGCATGAGTTCCCCAAGCGTGAAGTTGATCGGGTTCTCAACAACAATGATGCCCAATGCTTTCACGCGAGAAATCTGGTCGCGCATTATCCCGTCGCCATGCTCGATACGCAAACGACTTTTCGACCACGCTTCTGTGCCACCGGTAGCATCCATTGCACCCAGCAGCTCTTCCGTGGTTCGATCGCCGACCGTGTGTAGAAACAACTGAATATTCTGCTGCTGCGCTTCACGAAGAATCGCCACCAATTCTTTTGGGGAGAAATCCAATCGTCCGGAGGTGGTCGGATCATCTGCATACGGGAGACGTGTGGCGGCGGACCGTTCTTCAGGCGTGCCGTCAAGAAGGTACTTCAATCCGCTCACGGTTACACGGTCTCTGAGGGGTACTGGAATCGATGGATAAACCGGCTTTCGACGCCGATCCGTCTCCTGAAACTCCAGAAAGGGAACCACACGAACCCGCAGTGGCAAATTGATTGCGGCCAATTGCTGCACTCGGCGAGCCGGATACACATCCAGGAGTGTGATCGACGTGACGCCCCACTCGGCTTCGCGCTCAAGCAGTTTGCGCAATCGGGATGGCTCTCCTGCGAGATCGCCCATCAGCATTTCGCGAATGCGAAACCATGCGGACTCATGAACCACTCCATCCCAGTGGGTGGATTTCATGTCCTTGCCGAAAAACCCAGCTAATGACGGCGGGTCGTTTTCGCGGACATTAAACCTTTGCGCCGCGGCCTCATTCAACATCCCGGAATGAGGACTGTCCATCGACAGCACGATCGCATCCTTGTGTCCCATCCGATCAAGGGCGGTGGGTGTACACGCCGGGTCAAAAAAGGCTTTTTGCCCGATGACTCCGCTAAGCAATGTTCCATCCTGCGAGTGAGCAACGGCCTTTTGAATCGTGTCGAGAACCTGTGAACAGGACGGATCGAGATCCGCACCAAAGTCGAGCTTGGTCCCAACCACCTCCGCTTCGAAATGAACATGCGAATCATTGAATCCCGGAATCACCAAACGCCCGCCAAGGTCGATTCGCCGCGTCGATCTGCCAGCTGTGAGGAGAATTGCCTTATTTGTTCCGATGGCCAGTATCCGATTTCTCCGGATCGAAACCGCTTCGACATATGGGTGAGCTGAGCTGCCAGTAAACACGTGACCGTTCACCAGTACAGTGTCCGAGTTATGGCGGATGCATCTGCCTGCGCTTGCAGGGGTACCATGCCCAAGCCAAAGGCAAGAATCGGAATGACTAGGTAGGACATGGTCTTCTCCCGCCATGACGAGAGTTCCAACCTAGCAGAACGACCCAGTCAGACTTCTGATAAGTGCGGCAGACTGACTTGATTCGACAGGCCGCGACGCAAATCCAAGAACTCCGCTTGTGTTTATGGGGCGCTCGCTTTGGATTACATTCTTGGATGGCGCTAGCAAGTCAATGCGCTCATCGAGAGGCATTGGGTTCGTGTTCCGGAAAGGTTTGCTGACAACTCGGAGGTTGCAACAGCGATGAGTCGGGCCTGAGCAATGAGTTTCGTAACAGCCTCGAACCGGCCCGCGGAGGTGGGGGCCGGATGACGGCAGAGCCGGCCGCAGCAGGGAGGAGCCGTCCTCCCTCTGGTGGGTCATCTAAACCAGGCCTTATGCTGCTTCAGTGCGTCGGTGAGAGACGGTTGCTGAGTTCATGGTTCTAAGGAAGAAGTTGGAGGCACTCGCGTGCCCAACCAACAGCGAGATTCCGTTCTTCAACGACCACATGCAGATCGCAAACCAGCACGGCATGGACCATCAGGAGTGCCTGGAGTTCTTGATCCGCATGCGACATGGGGGCGCACATTAGCGGCGCTAGGGGGAGTTCTGGAGCTTACGCGCGGTCATGCGTGTTGTGCCTTTGGCTGCTCGCTTCTGCTGGACAAACGACCTCAGGAATAGCTCAGATCCCTACGTTGCCACCCGGAGCTGACTCGGGGCCGGTGCTCCTCTACTCGCCTGCGTCGAACCTTGAACGAAGCGAGATGAAGATGGGGCGGACGAAGGTCTCGGTCGACGTCGCCATGTACAGCTTCACCGACAGGGAACTGGCCGAGGAGTTGGGTCGCCTTGCCCGGAGAGGTTTGCGGGTGAGCGTGTATCGCGACAGCGCCCAATACGAGCAGGAAAGTCAGCATGGGCTTTCGACGACCGAGATCCTCCTCGCGGCCGGAGTCCAGGTGAAGGTGAATGCGTCCAGAGACCTGATGCACCTCAAGAGCTACGCGGTCGACGGCGCTCTTCTCCGGACAGGATCGGCCAACTGGTCACCAACCGGGCTGAAGCGGCAGGATAACGATCTACGGTACGAAGCGGACGCGGCACTCGCGAGCAATTCGAAGCTCACTTCAGCGAGATGTGGGACAGGCCTGGCAACTCCGTGCCGGCTCTCGCCAGATAAGGCGCAAAAGCGCGATCCACAGCTGGTGTTTGTCTGTTCGCCTTTTCTTCTCCTATACTGCTGCTCGTGGGCCACATGGCACGAGCGGAGGCAAGGGAAGAGCAGGCGCGCATCAATACTAGGTTCACGTCCACTCTGGTCATTGCGGCCGCCATCATCGTAGCCGTACGCCTGGCCCGGGAAGACGTCGCCCTGCCCACACCGCGGCTCATCTCTTCGGTCGGACAGAGCATCAGCCTGGCTCGAACCATCCTCAAGGAAGTGCTGCGCGGCTACCCCGGCGCTTAGGAGAACCGATGATCCTCAATCTGACCTTTTAGGATCTCAAACAGATTGCTCTCGCCGGGAGAGTGGAAAAGAACGGCATCACGCTCGTCGTTGGCCGGCCGCTCATCCCTGACCTGAGGACCGATGCCACGGGAACCAGGGGCGAGGTGCGGTTCACCGTCGATGAATCCGAACTGCGTTCTCGCGGCCCGCAGCTGGTCAAGCCGGATTTATTGTCCGTCGACTTCAGGAAGCCCAGCGTAGCGAAATGATCCAAGATCGAACTGCCTCGTTGCGCGGCGTGCGACTCTCAAACCACCACAAGCGCGTTTCCCGGTACCTATCTCGTGCTTCCGGCCCATGACGGTCCCCGATAAGTGAGGTGCTGCCGTTGAGCCGCTTCAAATCACTTAGCAGATTCGCTGCTTGAAGCTAACGATTGCAAACCCAAAGAAGGGCACCCCTTCGCCGGTGCTCTTCCTCAGTGCAGGACTGGCGCGTGAGTTCCAACCGCTCCGTGCTACAAAAGTCCATGTCTCGTTCAACCCTGCTCGTCCTCGCATTCGCCTGCTCGCTTTCCGTCAGCGCCCAAACGGGTAACCGAGCAGAACCAGCCACAAATTCTGACGCAAAGCCCGAACAAACCCTCGCCCAGCGCACCGCGAAGATGCAGCACGCCCCCGGCCTGCTGCCCATCGACTGGGACGCCAAAGCCGGCAAGCTCTACCTCGAAGTTCCCCTCAGCCTCGGAAGTGCTGACACCCCACACACCCGGTCGGAAGATTTGCTCTACTTCACCTCGCTCCCCCGGGGCACCGGCTCCTACGATCTCGGCCTCGACCGTGGCCAGCTTGGCCGCAGTAGCATCGTCCGCTTCGAGCGCACCGGCCCTAAGCTCCTTCTCGTCCAGCTCAACACCGCCTTTCGCTCCAGCTCTCCTGACCCCGACGCTCAACGCGTCGTCACCACCTCCTTCCCGCGCTCCGTGATGGCCGGCTTCAAAATCGAGGCCGAGTCGCCCGACGGCGCGACAGTCCTCGTGGACGCCACTGACTTCGTCACCCGCGACGCCCACCGCGTCTCCGAAGCCATCGCTCGCGCTGGCGGCGGAGCCTATCGCCTGGACCCGGCGCGCTCCGCCATAGCGCTCGACGGCAGCAAAGCCTTCCCCAAGAACACCGAGCTCGAAGCCGAACTCACCTTCGCGAGCGAAGGCGGCGCCACGCCCTCCGCAAGCGGCGGCATCCCTGCCTACGGTGGGGGCGGTGCTGGCGGCCGTTACGTCCGCGACGTCTCACCCGACCCCCGCGCCATGACCGTCAACGAGCACCAGAGCTTCATCGCGCTGCCCGGCCCCGGCTTCACGCCGCGCCGCTTCTCGCCCCGCGCCGGCTACTTCCCGGAGAGCTACCGCGACTACGACACACCGCTCGGCGAGCCGCTCGACCAGCAGTTCATCATCCGCCACCGCCTCCTCAAACTCGACCCTAGCTGCACCCGCGCCTGCGTCGCCGTCACGCCCATCCAGTACTACGTAGACCCCGGCGCACCCGAGCCCATCCGCACCGCTCTCGTTGAAGGTGCACGCTGGTGGGACCAGGCGTTCCAGGCCGCGGGCTGGGCCCCCGACACCTTCAAAGTCAACGCGCTCCCGGCGGGTGCCGACCCCATGGATATCCGCTTCAATATGATTCAGTGGGTGCATCGCTACACGCGGGGCTGGAGCTACGGTTCCGCCGTCTCGGACCCTCGCACGGGCGAGATCATCAAGGGCAACGTTACGCTCGGCAGCCTGCGCGGCCGCCAGGATTACCTCATCGCCGAAGCCCTCCTCACGCCGTACAGCAGTCCGGGTGCCCCGTCCTCACCGATGGCCCCACCATCACTTAGGCCGGGAGCCACCGACCCCATGCTCGCCATGGTACTCATGCGCATCCGCCAGCTGGCCGCGCACGAAACGGGACACACGCTCGGCCTGGCGCACAACTTCGCAGCCTCCAGCTTTCCGCATTCTCCGGGAGAGTCCGTCTCCGTCATGGACTACCCGCACCCTTACGTCACACTCGGCGCCCACGGCATCCCTGATCTCTCGCACGCCTATGCCGTTAACATCGGCCAATGGGACAAGGTCGCCATCAACTACGGCTACCGAGAGTTCGACAAATCCGGCGCGCCTGCTGAAGATCCTATCGCGCTCGACAAAATCCTGAGCGACTCCGAGAAGACCGGCCTCATTTTCATCACCGACGAAGACGCCCGCCCCTTCTCCGGCGCGCACCCGCACGCCCACCTCTGGGATAACGGAATCGACCCGACAGCCGAGCTCAACCGCGTTCTCGACATCCGCGCCGCCGCCCTCAAGCGCTTCGGCGAGAACGCAATCCAGCCCGGTACTCCCATGGCGCAGGTAGCCGAAACCCTCGTTCCGCTCTACCTCTTTCACCGCTACCAGACTGAAGCCACCATCAAGCTCATCGGGGGACTCGACTACCGCTACAACGTGCGCGGCGACGGCCAGACCGCCCCAGCCATCGTCCCCCTCGCGCAGCAGGACGCCGCACTCGACGCTGTCCTCAAGACCCTCTCGCCCGAAAGCCTCACGCTCCCAGAAAGCATCCTCAAGCTAATTCCGCCCATGCCTCCCGGCTATCGCCGCACGCAGGAGTCCTTTCCGTCGGAGACGGGCCTAACCTTCGACCCCATCGCCACCGCTGAAGCCGCCGCAGACCTCACCCTGCAGGTCCTCTTCGACCCCGCCCGCGACTCGCGCCTGCTCCAGTACCACATGCGCGACACCGCCGACGGCACCAAGGGCCCATCGCTCCGCGTGATGATGGAGAAAGTCTCGAAGACCACAGCAGAGCGTCCAGAGAGCGGTCATAGCATCAGCTCTGAAGTCGAACGCGCTGTCGAATTCCGCGGCCTCGAAGCCATGCTCTCACTGGCCGTCAACCCCGCAGCCTCCAGCCAAGCTCGCGCCATCGCCCGCTACCACATCGCCGACCTCGTCCACGGATGGACCACCACGCCGCCACCGGCCGACAGCGCAGAGTCCATACACCGCACCGCCATGGTCGACCGCATCAACGACTTCGACCGCGACCCAGCAAAGTTCGTCCCCGCAAAACCAATCGAAGCGCCGCCCGGCATGCCCATTGGCGACGACGAAGACGAATAGTTGCGTCCACCCCTAGCCGTGATCGGTGCCGCTTCTTCGTAGCGTCGAAACCACTTCTGCCGTCCGGTGACCGCTCGTGAGCTCCGCTGGACAATGAAATTCAGTCCGGCAAACTATGTGTAGCGCGTTTCTCGGTACCGATCGGCCATGCTCATCTGTAGGATGGCTCCTTCACTCAAGGGCTGCCTTATAGGTGAAGAGATCGGCAAATAACCGTGCTGCTTGTTTCCTGAACACCTGTGTCTTTACGGAGCTCCTCGATAAGGAGCCCAAGGTGTGCTGGATCGGCGCAGTCGACCCTTACACGTGCATCGAACGCGCCGGTTATGACGGTTGCTTCCCGTACGCCATGTACCTTCCGAAGAGCTGTCTCGAACGTTTCCATGCTCACGCCCTGCTGCAGCTAATGTTTGCTGGATTTGCGGCTCTCAAACTTCCGTTCTGTTCGTACCTGGCCTCGGGTGACCAAGGGAGGCCAGCGGGGACGAAAGTGCTAGGGATGGAGGCTCCAGCGTCGCTACGCTGGTGAAATAGCTCAATCAACGAAACTCCCAGGTCTCGTGAACTATTTGCACCGCTTGAGCTATAGGGAACGACAGCCGATCTCTCAAAGAGGAGAAGGCGCAGAGAGTTCAGCCGTGCTTCGGGACGGCTTTTGTTTTCCTCCGCGATCCAGCAGGAGCAGAACTTTGCACGAGGAAATCGGGATAAGATGACGCGATGTGCGGCCGCTATCTCCGTCGATCCGACAAGCAACGCATCGCTGAGGCGTTCCGGCTCGGTCACCTGCCCGAAGGTCTCGTTGTGCCTCCTAATTCGCTGCTCAATGAGATGCTGTGTGCTCTCCAGGTTATCCAGTCTGATTACGTCTCCCAGCTTGACGAGAAGCGCCAGCTCCACTGCATGCACATCGATACCGCCGTAACCAAAGAAATTGATCTGTCCAATCGGCGGCAGAATCTCCTGGCTATGAATCGCCGTAGGCGCAAAGAACAGGACGCCGAGCAAAGCCGCTGCCGAAGAGCTACTGTTAATGGCTGATTCCCTCCGAAGTTGATAAGGAAGGGTTATGCGCCACCCACGCGCTTGCACGGCACCAACTCGTCTCAAGCTCGGGAACGCTGAGCAAACCATGCCCGTGGCTGCAGAGGAGTTCGGTTCCATTCCATTCCAAGAAGTTATGAGATGGTCGCCCCACACGCTCCGGTGCTGCAAGAGACCGCAGACACTGCCTGCAGCGCGCTATGTCATCCTGTAGGCTCCAGCGCAGGCCGAGCAGAGCGAGGAATGCAAACGACATGCTTTGGAGAAACTCAGCTGTCAACGGCACAAGAGTCCGCAAGGGATAGGAAAGATCGGCAGAAAGATTGAAGGCAAGTACGAGTACCAGGAACGTTCTTGCCCAGTGGAAGAGACGAGCTTTGAGCCAGACCTGCCTGCGAGTCGCGATGCCTCCGCCCTGGAAGGGTGCAGTCGCATAGCTGACAAACGCAATAAGAACTGACTCGCAGCTGAATCTCGGTCCCTGTCGCATCAGCCAAAAACCTAGACCTCCCCAACGACCGCTGTGGCTCAGCGCCGGCAACGAAGAAACACCAATGAGGATCAGCAGCGCAAACAGGCAGAGGACTGCTGTGCCGGATACCGCCTGCCGGACCTGCTCCCCGCGAAGCCAAAGAGCGTCCTGCAAAACGCCGAAAAACAAGGTTCGGGTCCGAACGCCACAATGAGCGTGGTGGCAGCACCAGAGTTCGGCGGCCCAGGATCGAATCCACTCCTCCTGTTGGTTGAACGGAACGAGGCGACACACGAAGCGCAGGAGCTTGCGGTCACTTCGAGGCAGTGGCGACGGAAGTGACGGGTTCATGCGTGCTTCTCCGGGATGAGCCTGGCAAGGAGAGGATAGCGTTCAGTTGCTGCGAGTGCAGCGGCCTTTCCCGCCGCGGTGATCTCGTAATACCTGCGAGCGGGCCGCTGTTGCGCCGCCGCGTCACTCTCAGACTCCCACCGCGACTGCACGAGCTTGTCTCGCTCAAGGCGTCGCAACGCAGGGTAGACAGTGCCGCTGGGCAGACCCGTGATGGTCATTATGTCGAAGCCGAAGCAGTGGCCCAGACTCAGTGTCTTGAGGATGAGAGCCGCGGTGTGGGAGAGACGGGGTGTGGTCACGACTATGCAGCATGTTACATTATGGAGCGTACTACATAGGGTGAACCATGTTGGAACTCAGACACGTGTCCAAGAGATATCGCGGCATCCCCGCGGTTGACGATGTGAGCTTTAGCGTCGGACCAGGCGAAGTCGTCGGCTACCTTGGGCCAAACGGTTCGGGTAAATCGACGACAGTGAAGATCATCACGGGCATGCTCGAGCCAAGCGCTGGCAGCGTATTGTTCGACGGCGTCGACGTCCGACGAGATATGGCGGGCTTCCGACGTGTGCTTGGGTACGTGCCGGAAGAAGCGAACGTGTATCTGCACCTGTCGGGCTTGGAATACCTGCAGTTAGTCGGAAGGCTACGTGATCTAAAGGAGCGTCCGCTCGCGCATCGGGCGAACCAACTCTTGGCGTTGCTTGGTCTGGAATCGTGGCGGCATTCCCAACTCTCCGCGTACTCGAAGGGAATGAAGCAGCGCGTCCTGATTGCCGCAGCTCTGCTGCATAATCCAAGGCTCTTGATCTTTGACGAGCCGCTATCCGGACTTGACGTGGTCTCAGCGCGGCTCTTCAAGGATCTGCTGCTGGAATTGAAGTCACGGGGCCGCAGTGTTCTCTACATCTCCCACGTGCTCGAAGTGGTGGAGCAGGTCTGCGACCGCGTGGTGGTGCTGGGGAAAGGACGCCTGCTTGCCGACGCTGCTCCAGCGGAGTTGAAGCGGGCAATGGAGCATTCGAGCCTCGAGAGCGTCTTTGCGGAGCTCGTACAGCAGACCGATACCCGCTCCACTGCAAGGGAGCTGGTGACTTCGATGGAAGAGAACCATGCCTAGCGCGTGGTGGTCGCGAACGGGGACGAGCAGACCGCCTGTCGCGTCCCTGCTCGCGTTGCAGCCCGAGACGGAACGGGAGCGATCCCACTTCGAGGTGCTGGTGTGGCACCTGTATGACCGGCTGCTTAACAACGAGGTCTTCGGCGAGGACGCAGCCGCGCGGGTGACCGAACTGGCGTATGCTATCGCGCTCCCTGGGGTCCTCGTAGCACTCTTCCTGTTTCCCGCCTATCACGGTCTGCCGCCGCATCCACAGGAGCGCAGCTTCACATCGCAGGCCTGCGACCACCTCTTCTTCGTCACGTATGCCTTTGTGGTGATGGGCTGTGCCGTGATCTTCCAGTGGGAGATGCTGTTCCCGGACGCGCTGGACGCGTCCGTGTTGACGACGCTGCCAATTTCTCTTCGGCGTTTGCTGACGGCGCGGATCGCCGCCGTGGCCCTCTTTCTGATGCTGGTGCATGCCGGCACAAGCGGGCTAGGATGCCTCTTCTTGCCAGCAGTCGCTGACCAGCGGTGCGGTTACTTTCGTCAACTTCTGGCGCAGGTTACAGCGGTCTCCATGAGTGGCGTATGCATCGTGGCAGCATTGATCGCGCTGCAAGCTGTGCTGCTTTGGCTGCCACAAGGGCGTTGGGCGGAGGTGACCCGAGGTGTGGTGCGGATCTGTCTCCTTACTGGTCTGATGACGACCTTGTTTCTCTTCCCCCTGACGGCTCATTACCTCGGGCAACTGGTGGGCGGGGGTGACGGCACAGCAACTGTACGATGGCTTCCGACATTCTGGTTTCTGGGCGTTTACGACACCATCATGTGGGGCGATCTCGCGCCATCGGTCTTCCACAAGTTGGCGAGGACCGGTGTTCTATCCACGGTGGCGGGACTGCTGATTGCAGCCGTCACCTACCCGATTGGCTACCAGCGCAGGGTGCAGCAGCTCGTGGAAGGCTCCCCTCTGACAATGCACGGAGCGGGTTCAGGCTGGTTGAAATCGATACTGAACGGCGTTGTTCTCCCTAGGCCCCGAATGAGGGCCACTGGCCACCTCGCTGCGCAAACACTGCTACGCACCGAACGCCTGCACCTCTATCTCGCGATGTACATCGGGCTTGGGACTGCGTTGGTCCTTTCGAGTGTGCTGGGGCTCCGAATAACAGGGACGCATGTGGCGGTGGTGATCCAGGCGAATGGGTTGCGCATGGCAGTTCCTCTGGTTGCGTTCTGGGCAGTTGCTGGCTTGCACACGGCCATGCGCTCCCCGGTCGCGAAGCGTGGAAGCTGGATCTTCCGCGCGATCAGCGGGACTCCGGGCCAGGACGAGCTGAGTGGTGGCCGACGTCTGACAGTGTGTGTCGCCTGGACGGCGGTCGTGTGCATGATGGTGCTGCTCAATGCCTGTGCTCCACGCGGTGTGCCTAGTGTGGCAGAGGCCGGAACGCAGCTACTATTTGGGTGCGGGCTCCCGCTCCTGCTCGCGGAACTGCTCTTCGCACACACGCGAACTGCGCCATTTACCGGAGCTGCCCGGCGCTCCGTGCATGCCCTGCCCCTCGCCTTTGTCCGGTATTTCGTTCTCATGCCGGCTTTTGTATTCACCATCGTAGCAGGGGAGAGTTGGGCGACCTCATCCCGGAGCAAGGCCGCTTGCGCCGCCCTCCTGTTGGGCGGTGCGTACGTGTGCGCCCGTACCTTTAGGGTATGGCTAAGTTCCCGCCCGGCTCCAGCAGACGAGCTTACGCTTGTGACGCTTCACGACGATTGATCAGGAGAACAGATGAGCAACAGGCTTGTACGTATAAACGAGACTCCTTCTCTGGCATCCGGTTCGGCGGTGCTACCCGGAAACGTGTACTGTCCAGACGCATATTTTCCGGTTCCGGGCTGCAATGCTGATCGTAGCGCCAACGTCGGAGTCAGAAACGCGGATGATGTATTCAAGGCTAGGGTTGAGGCGTGAGATGAAATCGTGCTCCCATTGGGTGTTCCCTCTTTCACTTATGCAGGCCGGCGTGCTTTTGCTAGCGACCCTGCTATGGCTTCAACCAGCGGTTGCGCTACCCGCGAAGGGTACTCCTGCTCCGGCCCTCACGAACGTACATCTACTCCAGGCTCCGAAAGGTTCGCAGGCAGCTTGGGATCGTCTTCGAGGAAAAGTTGTCGTGCTAGAGTTCTGGGCTACCTGGTGCGCACCCTGCATCGCAAGCCTTCCTCACTTCAATCAACTCGCCAAAGGACTTGACCCGGCTAGGTTTCAGTTCATCTCCGTCGACGACGAAGATCCGAAGGTGGTGCAGGCATTTCTCGCCCGAAAGGAGATTGCGGGCTGGGTTGGTGTAGACACCTCCGGCAGCGTCTTCGCGCGGTACGGTGTGACGTCGCGACCTACCACCATTGTTGTGGATTCTCGCGGAAGGATCGTCGCGGCAGCAGAAGCGGACAACCTGCATGCCGCTGACCTGGAGGCAGTGGCCCAAGGAGGTAGCTTCTCCTTCAAGCCGGCAATGGAGATTGTGACGCAGAGTGCGGCTGCCGCCCCGCCACCTTCAGCGGATTCTCTATTGCTCTGTCGTTCGGCAAGGCCACTCCGGGTTCCAAACTCGCCATGCTGAAGCATCCGCCGACTGGCACGGATCTTCTCGGAATCGACGCAGCGACGCTTTTGACCTACATCTACAATCCGATCGCACAGCGTGTCGTAATCAAGAGCCCATTGCCGCAAGAACTTTATAGTCTGCGGGTTAAGCTGCCCGGTGTCCCGATGCCCAAGCGGCGGCCCTTATCCAAACAGCAGTGTTTTGCGGACTGCATATCCAGGTGCAGCTAAGGACCATTCGGAAGCGTGAGTACTTCCTCAGAGCCACAGATGCGAGTAAAACGCTCCTGAGCCCGTAGATCTCCAATCGAGAGACGCTGCGCGGGTATTGGAATGGCAAGCTCGTTATTTCAAACGGCTCTATGGACGACCTTGCCTTTGCGCTGGAAACAGGGCTCGAGAACCCGGTCGTCAATCAAACCGGCGTGGAGGGGAAGTTCGATGCACGCATAAACTTTAGACAGGAAGATCTTACCGATGCAAACGCCGTGCTCGGAAAGACTCTCGACCTCGAACTCGTTCTAGGGACTGAGGACGGGACGATAACTCTGCCTGAGTTGGTTAAGCAGACAGATGGCCAGTTTTGTACAGCAAAACCAGAGTAGCCGATGTGTAGGTTCGGCAATCTTTCCAAAGGGCAGCTACCGCCCGGAAGATAGCAGGTTGCACACAGGCCAAGGGCCAGTACCTTCGCGTTTCCACAGGGGCAGTGCAGGACCGCTGGCGGCCGGCTTTCACTTCCCTTCTCCCGCGACGTAACGGTATAGAGTCTGCTGGCTTATGCCCAGCTCTTCGGCGAGTGCCGTCTTCGATTCATTCGTCGCGACCCGGCGACACAGCTCCTTCGCTTAGCGGGCGTCAGGGAGTGCTTGCGGCCAACATATGCCCCTTCGCGGAGCTTTGCCAAAGCGATTC
>JAABUY010005103.1_pt1 | contig 13402 bp, 12 predicted proteins | sample 5560271 | NCBI WGS metagenome assembly JAABUY01 (sample SAMN10711886, study PRJNA513374) | rock metagenome | isolation source: Antarctica rocks | place: Antarctica: Victoria Land, University Valley
ATCAATGAACGAATAGTCAGCTGCTTCAGTGTCAATCAATGACTTTAATGAGTAACTAATTTCATTGCTAGATAGTACACATTCAGTAGTCAAAGGTTCCGAAGCAAAGAAATCATTTGAGCTGCTCGTTGTTGAAGAAATTAACACATCTTTCATCGCGCCTTTGGTGAAAGTCACTAGTTTTTTGTCTCATTCTTCGATTTCTCTGTAAATAATTTCTTCTCTTCTTCCGGCATGACGATCTCATTGAGGCGAGGGGTGAATGCACGAGGTGCCGAAGTACTAGCCTTCAGATGAGGGCAGTCCTTTGAAAGGTGACCCGGTACTTTACAGTTGAAGCAGGTGATTGGCATTCTTGGTCGTTCAGGTTCGGGGGTGGAAAAAGTAGCGAGTCGAACATAGCTAGTAGCCGGGATTGAAGCTGATGTCGACGAAGGAACAAAACGTTTTTCCGAAGCTGCTATCGGTTTGACTGTTCGTTGCTCGTCACGTAGCTGGTAATTGGCTCGTTGTTTGTTATTCACACCTTGAAGAAAGGTCTTGAGCTTATCAAGCGAGCTAAACTCTATGAGACAAACTGACAACGCGTCCTGAAGGCGATTGTTGATTTTATCCTGGATGTCGTTCATCAGGGTGGCATCGTCATAGTTCAGAAAGCTGAATATTCTAGTGAATTCTGAATAGAAAGAGCTGAAGGGCTTGTTGAGCTGCTTCAGAGCGACGTATTCGCGACGACACTTCCGAATCAGGTTCTGGTCTTCGTAAATTCCTTTCAGATGTTTCAGTAGCTCTGATAGGGATTGATAGGGTGAGGGAGCGCCAACACGACGCTTTGCATAGGTTTGCTGATCAGCATCGCCTCCTAGCCTGGAAATCACATAGGCAATACGGATCTTTTCAGTAGGGTAATGGTCCGCGTTGACATCGAGCTTGTCAGCTATTTTGGTGTTTCATGTCTCTCAGGTAGGGTCACCTGTTCCGGTGAAGATGGGTGAATCCGGAAGCTTGACGGACTTGTGATGATCGTTCCCGTTTCCGTTACCAGATAGAGTAGAAGATTCTCGTTGAAAGCGAGCTTCGGAAGCCGAGCTTCGTTCAACTTCAGAGCGGCGAACCGAAGCTTCTTCCTGATTGGCTCGTTGTTCAGCTGGCTGAGTATCTTGACGGGGCATAGGTCGATCAGCTTGACGTTGTTCCGCTCTGGAGTTCAACCGCTCGCCTTGTAGCTGGTTGATCTTTTCCTCTAGCTCATCGTTTTTATCAAAAGCGACTTCTAGTTGTTTCGCTCTCTTTTTGTGATCGTCTTGTACGAGAAGTCAGTGTTCATTGAGTTGTAGAGCCAAGTCTCGCTGACTTCGAAGCTCGTTCAGCATATTGATGACTTCGTCGAGTTGATTGCTGGCTCAATGAAACAGTTGTTCTTCGGTGTTTATGTTCCATGAGGTGGCAGCTTCCTCAGCTTCGGCTGAAGCATCGATGGGTAGAAGTGAAACTCTTCTATTGACAGTGCTTCTAAGCAGGCGAGTTGTTCGGGGCCCAACTGGCTCGACGTCGCGTGCCATGGTGAGAGAAGGTAGAAGTTGTTGAGGTAAGAGTAGATGAGGGGTTGATGTTTTGGATTGGTGTTTTTTGATGAGTGGAAATTCAAAGAATCCCTTGTGAATTTCAGGTAATAATTGAGTGCTTTATTCGAAGAATCCCTTGCGGATAGAATGGTGAAAATGGGTGTAGAACCGAAGAATTCCTTGCGGCCTAAAATGGTGGTGCAAATTTGAAGAATCCCTTGCAAATTTTCCTTACTGAATAGGTTGTTTCGTATCGTCTATTCGTCGATAGCAGGGTAGTAGATGGTGAGCATTTATCTAATGTTAGGGACCTGCCTAGAGCGGGTCAGATAGGGGTGTCATTTAACTAGAAGATAAATGCTAAGGAAGAAAGGTAGCTACAGGAAAGAAGCTGGCTACATATGTGTGTTCCTCAGCCGACGCTAGGCCCAATAGGGACTAGTCAAGGTGACGGAGCGAGGATAGGCCTGGCAAGGCTAGAAGGCTGAGCCTGGCAAGGCTAGGATCGTGACATGAACTGCTTGTCAGATTGACTTGAAAATTTGAGAGATTGATTGATGTATTCACGAAATATGCTTTTCCATCGTTTTTCAAGTCGATGAGAGCGACAACATTTCTAGAATTCATGAAACGAAATTCGTCGTTCTTTATACTACAAATATATTCTTTGACTTTCACCTGATTGATTGACATCAAATTATAGTGTAGTTCTGAACAGTGATAAACATCGATTAGTCGAATTTTGATTGATTGATTGTTTAGCAAAATGTCAATCATAATCGAACTCTTCTCGATGATGAGTACTGTCTCATTATTTGCAGTAACAATGCTGTTATCGATGATCTTTCGATATGACTGTTCATTGAACAAGCTTATGTCATAGCAGACATGATTCTCAGCTTCGATGTCTATTCATCAGACATCTGTGTGACTGTCAGCTCGACAGACGATGAAGATCTTCATTGTTCTGACTATTCTGACTTTGAAGCTTTTTTTGAAGTCATCTTCTTTGATCAGATTCTTTCTTTTCTGAAGAGACTTTCATTCATATGAACGAAGCTTCGAATGTAGAAGTCAGCAGTTCTGTTCGCTGTGATCTTCTTGCTCGCAATGAGCGCAGTTTTTCGATTTTCTTCGAAATTCGCTGTTGTTTTCGAATTTTCGCTTCTTGTCATCAAACTGAGTTATCATACTTTTGAAGCTGAAGTTCTTCTCTGAATTTGATTGCTTGTCATGATCGACTAAGATGATAGTCATATCATTGATTAATAGATTGAATTTGTTGATCTTGATGCTCTGTATCAGGTCGAAGATGTATGATTCTAGACTTTCGTTAAGATTTAAAAGAAAGAGATTGCTTAGCATTCACGATTGAATTGTTTTCTCGATGTCTGAGCACTTGACGATGATTTGCTTGAGCGAGTTCGCATAGTTCTGAATGAATTTGAAATTTAATTGCTTTGTTTGAGTCAGTTTCTTGATTGTCAGAAATAGAATAATCAAATTCGACTGCTCATATTGAGTCTTCAGAATAGATCACATTTTGATGACGTTTTCTGCTTTGATTATATGTATTCTGAGTCTCTTTTCGCAGCTGAAGTCAATTATATCGCTGACTCTGTCGTTTCTATCATTTCAATATTGAACATCAGTGATATACTTCTTTTTATCTGCTGTCGAGACGTCGAATGACAGTGATGTCGATTTCTTCAGCTTCTCTGAGATGATTATTCAGAGATCTTTGACTTTCAAGACATTGATTATATTCTTCTTTCATCACTCATAGTTTTCGCTTCTCTTTAGCTTTGAAACACGATAGTTCTTTGAATCTTTCATTGTGATTGAGATATGAGGGTTATTTTGTGAAATATGGTTGATAAAGAAATTTTCGTCAATTTGATGACAGTGAGTTCGATGCTTCGAATTCTGCCCTTAGATTTGTTTGCGATAGCGAAATAGAGCTAACTCGAGCTCATAATCTATTGATATATGAGAGTCAGAGCGAATATGTGCATGTAGATATATTGACTATCTAGTAGATAAAGCATATGATAGAGCATACAGATGAAGAAAGAAGTGAAAGAACGAATAAATATCTCTAGCGTCAAGTCGCTTCGATCGAAGCGAAAATAACTAATTGTCGAGATATACGTATGAGCATACATATGTTCATACATATGTTCATACATATGTGCATACGTATTTCGTTTTCAACAGTATTCGCGTCGAGACTTTCGATTCTTATTCAGTTCATCATATATTTCTTTCAAATGATCGAATAGCTCGTAGATTGAAGTGAATGAATTTGAAGAATCAAAACAATGTCAAGCGAAGATGTGCTTCGCAACATCATCTTCTAATCTAGACATCATGTAAACAATACAGATAGTCTCATCATTGAATTGATCAACATTGACAATCAGATTGTCGTTCATCTTGTTTCTTCAGTCTTCTCAAGTCAATTCATCTTCATCAATGAATATAAATGAGTTCAAGAATTTGTAGAATCAATGATGTTTATTTTCGAATGAGATGAACTTAGTAGACGTCTCTCGTCAAGTATGATTCTCGATAGAAGCATGTGACTCAATATCTTGTTGAGATAGATGATTCGTAGTAGATCAAGACTCAGTAGACTGTCAAGATCGAGACTGATTCGCTGAATGCTGTACTTCTTTAAGTCTATCTTTGAGACTCAACATCTTCTTTTGTAGTCAAGTGTTTATCTCTTCTAAAGTGTTTATTGACGTGTGATTGATCTCTAGCTGTTTTAGTCTCTTGATATGTTCAATTTGTAGAACGATTCAGTGCTCATTGCATTTCAAAGTCATGTCTTGTTGATTTCTTAACTCATTTAACATCTTGATGATCTCGTTCAACTGATCAAGAGCTCATTGACGTAGTTGTTCTTCGATCTTGATGTTTCATGAGATTGCAACATTCTGAGATTCAGCTGAAGCATTGAAAGAAAGAAGAGAAACTCGTCTATTTGCAATGCTTCTAAACAGACGAGTCGTTCAAAATTCGACTGGTTTGAAGTCGCGTGTCATGATGAGAAATTAAGATAAAGATAGAGATAGATATATAAGTGTGTAATGATTGATTATGATAAAGTTGAGTGAGTGATTTGATAAATTTGAATAAAAGTAATTCAAAGAATCTCTTGCGAATTTTTTGAATAAACGAAGTAGATTATTTCGTATCATCTACACGTCGATAGCAGAGTAGTTAATTAGCATTTATCTACTGTTAGAAGTCAGCATAAAGCGAATCATATGAATGTCATTTAACTAATAGATAAATGCTAAGAAAGAAAAGTATCTACAGAAAAAAACTCGATTCTTATATGTGTGTTTCTCAACTCTGTGCTAGACTCGATTGAATTGACGTTTTACACATATAATGCAGAGTTTCAATGATATCACTTCTAGCTTGAATGCTCACTAAACTTGATTAGAATGAAATCAAGATGAAGACTAGAATCGTAACAATTTTGTACATTATCTGATGTATTGTCTTGTATCTAGATTCTATCAAAGTAATAATAATAATATCAGTCTTTTATATTGATAGTATCTCTAGTTTAACTCAGTTTCTGACATTACGAAAGATCTACACTTTCTGCAACGTTTTCATACGTTGAAATCTCATCTAGTTACTCTTTCACTCAAATGAAGTTATTGTTAGAATCATGTCTAGAGCAAGTCATAGAAATACAGGTAAATGAAGAGTAAATCAGGTAAATGAGAATTCAAAGCTAAAGAGTGAGATCTATCAAGATGCGAAGACTATATGTACAGAAGAAAGAAGAGCGCTAGACTTGCTTCGAGAACGCGCGTCTCAGTAGAAGACTGAGCACGCTCGTAACATTACTCTCTTTTCTCAGTCAAGCAATGATCTCATTGCTTCAATCAGTTCTTTCTTTCTTGTTCATTTCGTTATCGTTCTATTTGAGTGTTTCAAGCTCATTTCATCAGACGTTTCAAGTCTATTTCTTCTTGCTAAATGTCATTGAAGCAGACTCATTTCTGATTCGTGCCTACTACATAGTAAAGCTTGTTCTGTTCATTGACTGACTTAATCAAGAGATCAATCATTGTCTTTTGATTTATGTCTGCAACGCGTTTCAAAGCTTGTTCAATTCATGTCATTGAAGCAGACTCACTGTCGAATTCTGATGTCATTATAGCAGACTCACTTCAAGTGTCGTTCAAGCAGACTCACTATTGAGTGACGAGCTCAGTCAATGAGATCAATCGTTGTCTTCTAATTCGTGTCTGCTACATGCATGTTGCAAAGTTTGTTTCGTTCATGTCTACTACATGCATGTAGTAAAGCTTGTTTCATTCATGTCTATTGCATTTGATAGAGCTTGTTTTCAAGTGACGAGCTTGATGACAAGATCAATCATTATCTGCTCTTGTAACAGACTCACTATTCTTGTCATTCAAGCAGACTCTTTCTATTCAGCTTCAAATATTCAACGATGAATGAGTTTCAGCTCATATCTTCGTGTTTTCAGACATATAGTATATGTTCTATTCTTTCAAGACATATAGTATATGCTATTCTGTCTGCAGTACATATCATCTTTGCTGTTGTCGTCAATGTCGTGAATAGAGGTAAATCGTAGAAGGTACAAATAAGAAAAGATTCGTGACTGAATCAAATGAGTTGTCATTGAAGCAGACTCACTTCAAGTGTCGTTCAAGCAGACTAAATATTAAGTGACGAGCTCAGTAAAGAGATCAATTGTTGTCTTCTGATTCATGTCTGCAACGCGTCGCAGAACTTGTTCTGTTCATGTTTATCACATTCAATAAAGCTTGTGCTGTTCATGTCTATCGCGTTCGATAGAGCTTGTTCTGTTTGATGATTGACTCAATAAAGAGATCATTCAGAATTATTCTTTGCTTTCGATCATAGAGCTGCAAAATTCAACTAAACTAGAAAGTGAATCACTGTCGTGTGATATGTATGAAGCTTTGAATAATGTTAGAATCATGTCTAGAGCAAGTCATAAAGATACAGATAAACGAAGAGTAAATTAGATAAACGAGAATTCAAAGCTAAAGAGCGAGATCTATCGAGATGCGAAGACTATATGTACAGAAGAAAGAAGAGCGCTAGACTTGATAAAGTCTAGGCTCACTTCAAGAACGCACGTCTCAGTAGAAGGCTGAGCATGCTCATAACAGTCATTTCACAATCTCTCGATCAACGATGAGCGTGCTGCTGAACAGTTCACTCAAAGTGTGATCGAAAATTCAGTTGAGATCTTTTGCGTAATGCAAAAGCTTCAAAATCAAGTTCAACAACATGATGTTATCACTTCATCTTCATTCATCATTTTTAATTCTTCAATTTATATAAAATTGAATTCTCAGTTTCTTGCAATGATAGCTCAGATCATTGCACAAATCTTGAACAATCAATCTTTTCTCATCGTTTATCTCTTTGCAAACTCTGTCGCTATCTTCATCGCTTCTAAATTCAAGAAGCTTCTCAACATATTTAAATATGAAAGAAACAAAGATTGATTGAATGCATGAGAGCAGAGTCTGATACAGTGCATGAACATGAAAGATGATCATTATCTCTTTCATCAAGTCAAGATCATCTATATTGAGTCATGATTTATCATAGATAAGAAAACTCACAATCTAATGAGTCAATATTGAATCAATGATCTCTGTATCATTTTCATCTTTGCAAATTGATGACATAAGTTACATCATTGCTGCAACAACTCTTTCAAGACAAAAGATGTTCATCTATATTTTCGCGAAACTCTGAAGTAAGACATGAATAGCTTTGTTGACTATTACAATCTCTTTTATCAAAAGAAAGAATGTTCTTTGATGAAAGATTTCTTATTGATTGACTGTCTGAAGTGCAATGTCAATTATTTCACTTAAGTCATCATTTTCTTCTAATGAAATCTTGATGAAATTCAATCATTCATCTTTTATTAATGAATTCAAGCATTCTTTAACATTGATGAAGAGTTTCAGCAGCTTAAGCATCATCAATCTCACTTCATCTTCATCATTGTCTCATTTATTAAAGTTAAGAGCATTTTTGCATTGACTAGTAACTTTTTGAGTTCAAAGATCATCATCTTTGTGACTGTTATTTCAACAGTATCTTCATCTTTCTCTCTCTTGTCTTTTGATGAGTCAATGAATCTAAGCTTCATCATTGTCATCGTTCAAGATAAGACTTTGATCATTTCTGAAATTAAGAAAATCTGCAACAAGTGAAAGCTGTGCTACTACTGCAAGTTGTAACATTCAAGCAAAATTGCTAAAGAATGCTCAAATAAGAAGTTCTTCACTCTACATATCATGAACGTTTACGACAGTGACATTGTCAGTATAAATGAAGAAGTCTCACTGTTTGCTAAAAAAGTTTAGTCTTTAAACTAAATCACGTTCAGAGATTTGTATACATATCATCTTGTCTACTAGTTTCAATCTTTTCACTCTCACTTCAATCATATAGAAAGTTTTTTGCTAAATCTGTCTTGAAACTCTTTGAATTTAATTCAACATTCAAAAATAATCACATAATAGTATTTTGTATTTTACATCAAGCTTAATCTAGAGTTTTTACTCTTGCTCTGATTGATAGTGAAGTCTTTGCTTATGTCTTTATGAATAAATTCTTCGCGCAACAACATCATCTTTTCTTGCATCAATTAATTCACTTTCACAGACTTTAAGAATTTGATGATCAAGTCGCTTTAATCAATAACATTACTCATGTTGTTGAAATTACAATGATTCTTGACAAACACATCAAGAGACTATTCTTCTATGTCACTGAATTAAGTCAATATCTCATCATCATGAGTTTATCATGACTTCATCATCACGTCATTGATGTTAATTTTGAACACAATATTCTTATCTTGTCTTTCTTCTTCTGTTTTAATCATTGTTGCTCATTTCTCGTCAAGATTTATGATCTTAATCAACAAGAAGAAAATTTCTCGTTCAAAGTTAACAAAGTAGCTTTCTTTCAGTCTCGTTCTCAATTCACTCACAAGAAGCAACTCAGTTTATGAATCACTCACAAGAAGCAATTCAGTCTACAGATCACTCACAAGAAGCAATTCAGTCTACAAATTGCTCACAAGAAGCAATTCAGCACTCAGTTTGCTTGCAAGAAGCAATTTAGTTTCTCATTCGCTTGAAAGAAGCAATTCAGTTTTCAGTTCACTTGCAAGAAGCAATCTAGTTTCTCATTTGCTTGAAAGAAGTAACTCAGTTTTTCATCTGCTCACAAGAAGCAATATAACTTTTCGTTCGCTTATGAAAAGTCAACTAATACTCAGCTCATTCACAAGAAATAAATCTCATTCAATCTTATCTCTCATCTGAAACAAGAAGCTTCTAGTTGTATTTTTCAAGTCATTCAAAAAAAATACTCATCAAAAATCAAGTGTCAAAATTCTTCTCTCTTTAAAACTTCTGTTGCTTTTCAATTCAATCAATCTTTTATACAACTTGACATAGTTGAGTTAAAAGCTTGAAGCTTTGATCATGCTGCTCATGTCAAAGACATTGAAGTGTTTAGCATCATTCTAAAGAAAATCGATGTTTTCTTGAATCTTGAGTCAATCTCGTCTTTTAATTTAAACTCTAATGAATCAAAATCACGTCACACAACTTTGATTGTTTATTCACAGAACAGCTCAACTCTTGTTCAGTTTTCATCTCACTTTCAAAACAGTATGTATGATAAGAATTATCATCTGAATCTTCATTAAATGAAAAAGAAATTTCATTTGACTGCATTCACGACACAAGAAGATCTTGAAGTCTATCAACAAAGTAAGAACATTGATTCAGTCACAATTCTATCGTTCAGATATTTTGAGTTTCTAGATATCTTCTTCAAGAAGAACGTCAATATCTTGTCTTTGCATCAAGCTCATGATCATGTCATACATCTTAAAGAAGATGCTCAGCTCTCAGTCTTCGCTTTGTATGACATGAGTTGTGATAAAATTCTAGAACTTTGTCGTTATCTGAATGAGAATTTGAGCAAAGATTTCATTCAAGTCAATCACTTTCAGATGATCATTTCTGTTCTCTTCATCAAGAAACTTGAAGAAGAACTTTGCTTCTGCGTGAACTATCGAGATCTAAATGCTATCATAGTCAAGAATCAATATTCTTTGTCTCTGATTTTAGAAATGCTGAATCGTCTAAATCAAGCTAAAATCTTTATCAAGCTGAATATCATTTCTGCGTTCAATCGACTTTGAATCAAAGAAGAAGATGAAGTTCTCATCATCTTTTGCACTCAATTTAAATTATTCAAGTATCTAGTCATACTCTTTAATCTATGTAATAAATTTGTCTCATTTCAGAAGTACATCAATAATACTCTTTGCAAACATTTAAATAAGTTTTGTACAGCTTATCTGAATGATATCTTGATTTATTTCGACAATGAACTCGAGCACAAGATTCATGTCAAGCTCATTTTGCAAAAGCTGCAAGAAGCAGATCTTCAGATGAATATAATTAAATGCAAGTTTCACGTCACTTAAGTTTTATATTTAGAATTGATAATCATCATTGAAAAGATCAAGATGAATTCTTTCAAGATAAACATCATTGTCAACTGACTCATCTTGATCAACGTTAAAGACATTCAAAGTTTTCTAGATTTCGCGAACTTCTATAGAAGATTCATCTATGATTATAGTAGAATAGCTATCTCACTCACTCGTCTCATCAGAAAAGATGTATTCTTTGTCTGATCTCAGAAATGTCAGATTGCATTCAACATTCTTAAGAAAGTCTTCACTTTCAAGATTATTCTTTGTCATTATAATTCAGATCACAAGACTGTGATAGAAATTAATGCTTTGAACTATGTGTTCAAAGACATTCTTTCTCAGTACGATGAGAATAAGATTCTTCATTCAGTCGCTTACTTTTTGAAGAAGCATAACTCAGTTGAGTGTAACTACGAGATCTACGATAAAAAACTCATGATCATTGTTTATGTTACGATTCTAGCTACACATCTTCGTTGATAGCTATGTTGATGACTATGTTGATGACTATGTTGATGACTATGTTGATGACTATTCTGAGAGTTATCGTCGATCGCTCGTCGCTAGAGCATAGACTTGTTTTGAAGTCAACTCTATTCAGAGTTAGCTTATGTTCTTCTGAGTCATATAGATAGTCGATTCTTCCCTTCTAGATACTTTTCTTTCTTAGCATTTATATACTCGTTACATTACACTCATATGACTCGCTCTATGCTGATCTCTAACATTATATAAATGCTTCTTCGTTACAGGCGAAGTGAAATAATCTGCATCGATTTCTTCGAATGCTTCTGCTAGTAGTTCTTCAACCCTCTATCGACTTTGGTCTAGCGACTTGCATCCGTGCAGCAGCACTCATCTTTCTTTTCTCGTGAGCTGATTCAGCGAGAATAAACAAAAGATTTGAACTCGTGCGCTGATCAGCGAGTATAAACAAACGATTGAAATCATTCAACTAGATCAAAGATCAGCGAATTAATCGTTCATTCAGATTCGCAAGGAATTCTTCGAATTTGTTGAACAATCAAACGAGATCAGTCATAGAACTGCGTAAAGTCTCTATCTCGAGAAGCAAACCCTCAGTGAGCCTGCTTCAATGACATTGTCAATGCGATGATCTACTCGCTCTCATCGCTCTATTCATCAGTGAATCTGATCATACGTTCACGTGCAACTAGTGAGCCTGCTACAATGACGAGCTCAAAGTCGACCTCTTCGATGAGCAAGTCGATCAGTGAGCCTGCTTCAATGACACTGTCAATGCGATGATCTATCTTCTCATCGTTCTACTCATCAGTAAACCTGATCATACATTCACGTGCAACTAGTGAGTCTGCTACAATGACATCTTTCGTCAATGCGATGATCTATCTACTCACATCGTTCTATCTATCAGTGAATCGATCTGTCGACTCGTTCGCGTGCAACTAGTGAGTCTGCTTCAATGACACTTCTACCTCGCATAGTGAGCCTGCTACAATAGGCATTTCGATTCTACACAAGACTAAGAAAATACATTCATGCGAACATGAATCGTTGAAGAGAAGGAATAATGTTACGATTCTAGCTACGCATCTTCGTTGATAGCTATGTTGATGACTATGTTGATGACTATGTTGATGACTATGTTGATGACTATGTTGATGACTATGTTGATGACTATGTTGATGACTATTCTGAGAGCTATCGTCGATCGCTCGTCGCTAGAGCATAGACTTGTTTCGAAGTCAACTCTATTCAAAGTTAGCTTATGTTCTTCTGAGTCATATAGATAGTCGACTCTTCTCTTCTAGATACTTTTCTTTCTTAGCATTTATATACTCATTACATTACACTCATATGACTCGCTCTATGCTGATCTCTAACAGTTTATGCTTTTGAGAAATGATGATCAGAGCTTGAAGATTCTATCTATTCTGTTAAGATGATCAGAAATCACAAAAATCTTGAGTATTTTATGTTAACTAAGCAGTTAAGTCATCATCAAGCTCGTTGAAGTGAGTTTCTGTTTAGATTCAACTATCACATTGCTTATCATCTCAACAAGATCAACGATAAGTTGAATGCTTTGACACGTTGCTCAAAAGATTTCTTTAAGAAGAAAGATACATTCGATTCTTGATATCAATATCAACATCAAACAATTCTGAAAACTCATGTTTTAAATCTTAATATTGTTAAGAATCTTGTTCTTGACATCTTTGACATCAAGATCATGAAGCTTCAGTCACAAATCATCACTTTAAATTCAGTTCAGTTACATTTATTCTCAGTTATCTCAGCACTCTTGCAAATTCTAACTTTCATGAATCTAGAAATTGAAGAATTCAACATTGAAAACATTAAGTCTCAGCTAGATCAAGACATTCTGAATCTTGATGAAGATTCTGCTGACATTCTCACTCAGACATTGTGAAAGCAAGTTGAAATTAATGATAAATTCGCAGCTCAGATAATTGAAGTGCTTCATAATAAAGCACGACATCACAACAAGATCTTTCTAGTTGAGTATGAAGAACACGAGAATCATCTGTACTTTCAAGAAAGAAAGTACATGCTCAACTCAGATAAATTATGTTTTCGTATCATTCAGCTCGCTCATAATAGTGTCATCAATGATTAGACTGATTATCGAGTTGAGTTTCGAGTTGACATTTTGAACTCGAATCGAGATTAAGTCGAATTGCTTATATTTTCAATTCAATGCAACTCGACTCGACTGAGAATTGAGTCAATTCAACTCGATTCGTCAAGAACTTGAGCTTAACGTCAAGAGAGTTAAATATAGAAAATTTTCCGGTTTTTGACTTTTGCATTATCTTTTTGCATTATCTTTTTGCATTATCTTTTAATAGAGAGTCATGAAGAGAAACATGAAGATCGTTTGATAGAAAATCATGACGAGAAACATGAAGAGAAACATGAAGAAAGTCATGATGAGAAACATGAAGAAAAACATGAAGAGAAACATGAAGATCGTTTGACTTTGATAGAGAGTCATGACGAGAAAACATGGTAGAAAGTCATGAAGAAAATCATGAAGACTGTTCAATCAAGCTATTTACATCTATCTAATATCTTGTCGAGTCAAGTCTAGTTTTCGAGTCGAGTTATTTAGTCAAGCTTCTCAACTCAACTTGAGTGCTCAAGTTCAACTTCTCAATTCAACTCGACACTTTTTCAAAAAAATTTCAACTTGACTCAACACTTTTTGAGTCGAGTATTCAACTCAAACTCAAGTACTCGACTTGACGCGATCAGT
>JAABUY010005105.1_pt1 | contig 13401 bp, 10 predicted proteins | sample 5560271 | NCBI WGS metagenome assembly JAABUY01 (sample SAMN10711886, study PRJNA513374) | rock metagenome | isolation source: Antarctica rocks | place: Antarctica: Victoria Land, University Valley
TTGCACCCGCGTCAATTCCTGGTTGGTGCGTAGATTGGGCGTGGTCACGATGGGCGAGAGGATGGCGTCGGAGAGGTCTTGCATCTTGCCGTTGAGACCACCCGTGACCGCGCCCCAGGCCGCGCCCACGACGCCGCCGATCAGGCCGCCCAGGTCGGGGCACCAGCCCAGGAGCCCGGTACAATAGGTGGCGCTACCGGAGCCACCGGAATCGACGACCGCGCCCTGTGGCCGCGTCACCGTGAATAGGGCGTGCGCGCTGGTGCGGTTGGCGCCCACGGCCCGGACCTCATGCCCGCCCACCCCCGCATCGTGGGAGATGGCGAAGTCGATGCGCGCGTGGCCGGCGTCGTCGACGATCGCGCGCCCGAGCACGGTCGGTGCGTCGTCGAGGTACAGCGAGACCTCCCCAGCGGGGAAGTGCGTCGCGGACGCCACGAGCGCGGTCCCGGTCACGCCCTGCGCTTGTGAAAGCGTCAGAGCCGGGGAGGGCGGGGTTTGCGTCGGGTAGGGTATCTGTGTCGGGTACGGTACCTGGGTCGGATAGGGGCGGTCGGTCGTGGTCGGCGCCGGCGTATTCGTCGGCGTGGCAGTCGGCGTATTCGTCGCCGTGGGGCCGGCCGCGCTCGCACTCGCCGCGCCGGCTAGGGCGGCGAGGAGCGGGGCCAGCAGCACCAGGGTCCGGGCGAGCGTGCACCAGGCCGAGGCTTTGCTCCCCTGAAAATAGCCGCCGCTGACGCTCCTGCTTCGCCCTATTTTCACGCGGGATGGTCGCGGCGCGCCGCGGGGTCCACTACTTGGAAAAAGATGTGATCGGGGTGTCATGCGGTTAGCCTCTCTTCCTGCTCCGTGCTGTCGATCGCGGCCTTGATGCCCGCCCAGGTGTCGCCGTCGCCGTGCTCGTCGGCCCACCACGTCCGTAGGGCCACGTCGTCGGGGTCGCTCGCGTACAGTAGCGCCTCCTCGGGCGTCAGCTCCACGCGCACGACCCCATGGAGATCGCGCGCGCTCTTGCGGTCACGCCGGGTCATGAACATGGGCATATAAACGCCCTTGGCGCCGCTCATGCGCTGCGCGGCCTCGACCTCCTCCTCGGTCAGGCTTAACATGCGTTGTAGCCATAGCTTCGGGTTGCCCTCGGTCTGCTGGCCGGTGTCCTCTATCGAGTACAGGGCCTTGAAACTGGCCTGGGTGAAGAACGTTTCAGCGTCGGAGTTGCCGACGAGATCCTTAACCTGCTGCGACGCGAACAGCACGCAGTTCCCGCCGTGGCGGGCCTTGCGGGCGTCGCGGTTGATGTACTCGCGGGCCTGGGGGGAAGTCAGCAGGCCCCACGCTTCATCAAGGCCCGTCAGGTGGTCGGCGGTCCCTCGGTTGGCGGCCCGGCTGCGCGCCCTGGCCAGGGCGCGGCGTCGATCCACCACGGCGAACACGGAGAAGTAGGCGAAGTTGCGTAAAGTCGCGTCACCCTCTAAGGGCTCGGTGTTGAAGGCCAGCAGGGGCGCGTCGAGGCGCACATTGGTCTGACCGTCCACCAGGCGGGCGTGCTGCCCGTCGCCGACGTAGGGGCTCAGGCGCCAGGCCAGGCCCCGGTACACCTTGCGGTCCTCGGTGTCAGTCGTCGCCTTGCCCTTGGCGTCCAGCGTGGCGTGCAGGTCGGACATGATCGGCGTGTCGTCGGGGTGCGCGGCGTACAGGTCCCGTACCGCCTCGTCGAGGAAGGCGGGCTCGAGCCCGACCAGACCGCCCAGGAGGAGGTCCACCGCGGCGGTCACGAAGCGCACGCGCTCGCGGCGGTCGTCCGCGTCCTCACGCGGCCCGTCGAACACGTTGATGCAGGCCGAGCGCGCGCCGCCGAGTGTGGCCCGCGCCCCGCCCGCGATCTCGCACAGGGCGGCGAACGAGTCAACCGAGCTGACGACGGTGGCGTAGTTGCCGGTCAGCAGGAACCACAGCGCGACCTTCTGCAGAAGGCTCGTCTTGCCGGTGCCCACGCGGCCCAGGATGACGCCGATGCGGTTGTACAGGTCGGGATCGCCCAGGGCGAGCGTCACGAGGTCGCCGGCGGCGTCGGTGGTCCCGAGCGGGACGCCCAGCGTGCGCGTGCCGGGATTGCAGGCCAGGAAGGGCCAGGCGTTGCCCCAGGTCGGCGTGTCCCAGCGGTAGGTGCTGCGCGCCACGTCGCCGTAGCCGGGCAGCGTGGAGCGGTAGAGCGGGCGCTGATGGGCGTGCCCGTAGCCGGCGCCGGCGACCATGGTATCGCCCATGGCCTGTAGCGCATGGCTCACGCGGCCGTCGAGCTGCGCGCGGGTGTCCCCCTCTAGCCGGAGGTAGCAGCCCACGCGCACGACGCCATAACCCGCGCCATGCAGCGCCGTCGCCTGGTCCTCGGCATCCTCGGCGGCCAGCGTGGTCCCGATGTTCTTGCGGCCGGCCGTGCCCTCCATCAGCTTCAAGCGCCACTCTTGCCGGCGTCGCTCCCAGGAGCGGCGCAGGCCGCGCAGGTGGAGCACGAGCGTCGCGGGACAATCCGGCAGCACCAGCGGGCGCGTCCAGGCGGGCCGGGTCTCGTCGGGCGGCGCGACGACGAACAGTGTGCGCGTCCATCGCTCGCGGCTGCTCGTTGGGTCCACGATCTTGTAGATGTGGAAACCCTCGTCGGCTTGGTCGCCGGTCGGCGCGCTATACCCCACGGTGCGCGGGATGAGGTGACGGGCCACGAAGGCGCGCGCCGTGGTGGCGTCGGCCGCGACCGGGGGGATGCCCATGGCGACGAGTTGGCGCGTGAGGGCGGCCGTAGCCTGCACCAGGCGCGCGGGCTCGGACTGGTCGGGGTGGCCGTCGCGCGCGGGGTAGGGGCTTACCAGCAGCCAGTAGTCGAGCCGCGCGACGTGCCGTGCGTCGGGGTCCGTCAGTCGGCGTTGCCAGCGTGACAGCAGACGCTCGCCTACCTCGGCGAGCTGGGGCGTGTGCGGCGGCGTGGCGAGCTGCGTGCGCAGCCCGGCCACGACGCCGGCCGCGTCGGCCGGGCGGTTCTCCACGTAGATGGAGAGCGCGGCCTTGTTAGGCAGCGACGCCGCGAGCTGGCCGAATAGCGCGGCGTGCCGCTCTTGGTCCGGCGTCGTATCGGCGTCGAGTGCGTAGCCGGGAATATGCAAAAGCCGGTGGCGTGTGCCACCGGCCCCGATGATCGCGCCGTCGGCGTCGTCAACCCTGACGACGCCGTGCCGCTTGGATGCGGGCGTGGGCATGGCTTCCCCCCTTGTGGGCATAGACGAGGGCGCGGCGCGCGGCCCTGGTCGCGTGGACCACGGACTGACGCGCGGCGTAGCGGGTGAGCTGCGCGGGGTAGCGTTCGACGCCGCCCCGCCATAAGATGAGAATGGGCGTGATGAGCGCCATGGTGGGCAGCGCCACGGCGAGGATATGGGCGTTGGGGTCCGCGACGTGTGCCGTGAACCCCGCGCAGACCCATAACGACGCGAGGCCCACGACCGCCGCCGCCCACTGCGGGGCCGTCAGGCGACCCAACCGCAACGAGTGGTTGAGGCTGCGGGGCGTCTTGTGCGCCATGTTAGAGCTGCGCCCCCAGGGTGGTGAAGCCCATCAGGAGGATGATCGCCAGGACGGCTGAACCCAGGATCGCGCCCTTGTGGCCCCGGTCGAACACGACGCCGAGCGCGGCGCCGAAGATAATCATGGCGAGGAGTGCCGGGCGCACCTCGGTCAGGAAGCCGATAATCTTGGTTCCGGCGTCCCCGAATGCACTAGCGATAATAAAATCGTTCATACTGGTACTGACCCTTTCGTATGCGGTTTAACGGTCCGTCGTGCGTGGGTGGTCATCGGGGCTGCGGTTGCCGCCGTGGCCTCGACTGCTTTCAAGCGTGCGCGCCTATTCCTCCTTCATCCTCCGCGGCACCTCCTCCCTAAACCGTCTGACTTGCGGCTATAAATGCGCGCCTGTTACGTTGTTCCTAAGACCGTCTGGTTGCAACGACTAGTGGCGCTAGCTCTTATTTAACTCACTCCATAATAGAGTGCGTTAAATAGAAAGTTAGTGCTAGGATACCGCGTCCTGAATGGAAGCGTCAAGGGTGAACGACTCGACACAGCGCAGTGAGGCTAAACGCTTGGCGGCTCTGGTCAATCAACTCTTCGAGACCCACCGCCACCCGAGCGGGCGAGAGTACAAACTGAGTGAGGTGGCCGCCGCGACGGACGATGAGTTAACGACCTCGTGGTTAAGCCTGTTGCGCAAGGGGGCCATCGCGAGACCGGGAGCGGACAAGATACAACGCTTGGCCGACTTCTTCGGGGTCGCCGCCTCGTACTTCACCGGCAGACAACCGCAGCCCAGGGATGACACGCAACAGGACGCGGAGTTGCGCCGGGTGATGAGCCAGCCGTTGGTCCGGGAGATGGCGCTGCGTGCCGGCGCGCTCGACGAGGAGGATCAGCAGCGCCTATTCGACTTGGTGAATCAGGCCCTAGCCCTCGGGACACGCACCAGGATGGCGCGCGAGCAGCAGGCACAGAACATGCTCGAACGCGGCATAGATGAGCAAAGCGAAGATCAATAGCGGTCGTTAGGACAGGTATGCTCCCCGCGATTTTGATAAAAGATGCCGCCTACGAGGCGTGCCGCGTTTATAAACTAAGCACGCCTTTCAAGACCGATCACTTCCTCGTCGCTCTACAAGAGGAGCGCGAGCTGTACATCGAGATGCAGCCCCAACTCATGCCCGATGGCACGTTCGGGCTGTGCGTGGCCGAGAGCAAGACGCAGTACGTCATCTTCTACCATGCCCTGTCGAGCCTCCTCCACCGCGAAGCGACGATCTGGCACGAGCTGGGACACATCTTTTTCGATCATGTTACCCCGCGCAGGAACAGGTTCCGCTTGAAGGCGGGGTATGATCCACAGCGCGCCCTCTCCGTGTTTCATGACACCGCCGAGGACTACGAGGCCGAACTGTTCGCGCGTATCATGCTGCGCTACGCGCTCGGGCATAATGCGCGGGACTATGACCGCAGCCTTGTGGCGCGGCAGCGCGACCCGGAGCGCGCGTCCCAGCTAAAGCACTTCCTCGATGATCTGGCTTCGCGCTAGGAAAAGGAACTCTATGATCGTCGTTCACGTCGCACAAGCGCTCCTGCTCCCGCTCATTGGCCTAACGCTCGGGGTTCTGGCGGGACGTGCCTTGGGACCAAAGCCGACGCGGGCCAATGTCCTTTGGTCGTTGAGTCTAGTATGTGCTTGCCTGGGGCTGGCCTGCTGGCCCAATTCGACGGGCGCCGCCATCGACAGATTCGCGCACGTCCCAGGGCTGGGACATCTCGCCACCGACACGTTTACCAGCGCCTCATTCGTTTTGCAATTCGCTTTCACCTCCGTCGTCGGCGACCGCTGGACGCGGAAACGCCTCGTCGCTGTCGTGCTGTACGTCGCGCTCGTCGTGCTGTACATTGCGCTCTGGCTAGCGATTCACAACACCTACGACTTGTATCGAAGTTATAGTGGCTGGCCCCCGTCTGTTCTGGCGACCAATCTCACCCTCGTTGCCTTGATCGGCTACGCGGCCGCCATCGGCATTTATGGGTACGCTGGCTGGTTGCGCGAAGACGCCCACAGTTCCGAGCGTATGGTTGCCGGGGGCGCGACGACGGTGTTTGCCCTGGCTAGTGTCTATGCTATTCTCGTCCTTGGGCAAACGATCGCGTCATTGTTCGGGCTCGGATCGACGGAAATCATGGGTTTCACGGGGCCGATCACGCTCACGGCCGGCTTGTTTGCGGTGGTGGTCATCTGGGTGCTCACCGGCAAGCGGTCGCGTCGGCTCAGAGCCTACGCGCAGGCGGTGTTCACGCTTCGCCAGCGTGAGGTCGAGTTGGAGAAACGGGAGCGCGAGATCGCCGAGTGGGAGGATCGCCTGACCGAGCTAGAGGGCAACATCGCGGACCTGGCCGTGTGGGTCGAGGATCAACTCATCCAGATACACGCCGAGGTCGATGGGCGGCCGCTCGACGACGTGGCGACGTGGTGCGCTACGGCAAGCCAGTCACCGTACCAGCGCAAAGTGGCGCTCACGACGACGCGCCTGGCTCTGCTTGGCCAGGCGCGCGTGCTGCGGCTGCCACGCTACGACCTCGGCTTGCTGCCGCACGAGGACGAGTCCGACGGCGCGAGCATGGCACAGGACCTCCCGCGGGAGGTCGAAGACCACGAAAACTTTCTCTCCGACGTGCTGCGTGAGCTGCAAATGGTGGACCCGCAATCGCTGCCCGAGGGTATGGAGCCGCGCGACGAGCCCCCCGGATGGCGCCGGGACGCAGCGACAATTATCGCTCAAGCCCTGCGTCACTACGGTCATACACAACGACGCCGGCCTGCTTAGGAGGTCCTGATGGTGCAAAAAAGAAGTAAGGGGCTTGTGCGTCCGGTCGGCATGTCGCTGGCGACGTGGCGGCTCGCCAATGTGCTGTCTTTCTGCGGCAACCCTTTCGTCATATCGGCTCCCTGTTTCGCGGCGACGAGCTTTCGATCGGCACGACACTGGCCGGATCGCCTGCGCTGGTGGGGCATTGCCACGGCGGTCATGACCCTGCCCTCGCTTGTCTACGTGCGCTACGGCGTCCGCACGGGTCGCCTCTCCGACCACGAGGTCTCCGTCCGCGAGGAGCGATTCTGGCCCTACATGGGCGAGATCGCCGCTGTGGTGGCATCCTATGGGATCATGCGTGCCCTGCGCGCACCACGCGAAATGACCGCGCTCGTCGTGTCGGTCGCAGGCGCCATGATGACTATTACGGGCGTGACGCTGGTGTGGAAGATGAGCATGCACGTCGTCGGCACGGCCGGTGCCGCGACTGTGTTCGTGCTCCTCTACGGCAAGCGTGCGGCCCCGGCGCTGGCCCTCATCCCCTTGGTCGGCTGGTCACGCTACGTGCTCGAACACCACACCGTCGCGCAGATCGTCGCCGGTGCCGTCGTCGGGGCGGGGGCTCCCCTCATCATCTTCCGACAGATGGGACTGCTGAGAACCCCCACCGAGCAGGGGTGAGCGCGGCCGGCCCATTCTTTTCCAAGTAGTGGACCCCGCGGCGCGCCGCGACCATCTCGCAGTGAACATAGGGCGGAGCGGAAGCATCAGTGGCGGCTATTTTCAGGGGAGGCAGACATTGCCTGCGAGATGCTGGGGTATGGGGGACCGGGGGCTAATCTCTCGGGCTACGACAGCGGCGCCGTGGTGGCGCGCGCTAGCCGCGCTCACGTCGCCACCACGGCGCCGCGCCGCGCAGAGGTCCAGGGCCAGCCGCGACCACCACCGGCCTGCGAGTTGTCATGAATCAGCCGTACCAAGCTCATACGCGATAGCGTGCGCCTCCATCATTGCTTTGATGTCGCGTGCACGGAGGCGGATAGCGACACGATCTTGATGAGAACCACCCATTGTTTCGGCCAGATTGTCGCGAATCAGGCCGAGGGCGACTGTTCGCAATGCATAGGGATCGACGTTCATATCTCGTGCTAGGTCAAAGGTGTTGGAGAACGTTTTGATACCTCCATTGGAGGATTTGTTAGTAGCTTCCTCCACGATTTGCGCCAATTCGACGGTGTGCCGTGCCTGCGTCGCTATGTTCCCCTCCAGGATGACCAGGAGTCGCTCGCGCATCTCCGCGTGTGCCGCCCTTTCGTCGGGAGATAGGACATGCTCTTCACCCGCGAGGAGGAGGCCAACGTTCCCGATGCCGCAACTCACCAGTCCCGCTCCTTGCAGGGGCCTGATGAAGTCGTCGTAGGATTTATTGCTCGTTAGACCCAGGAAGTCCATGGCCTCATGCTGCTTTACGAACGCTTTCCCTGTCTCCCTTTGTCGCCGTTGTAGGAACCGTAGAAAGGATATGGATGCTGAATTGTCAGGAAGGGCTATCATGTGTTTCCTCACTCCTCGCTCGGCGGTTGCGCCGGTTATATCGGCCGGCTCATCCAATGATGTATGTGGTAATTACGCACGCTAGTCGGTGTCGATTACTACGCGAACACGGGGCCACCAGCGTCAAGGACGCTGACCAACTCGGCCAGTGATTGCGGCTTGATCCGCTCGAACTCCTTCTGCGGCACCTTCCTGTAGTGCCACTCGGCGCCGGCCAGCGCTGTCACGTCGGCGCACCACTGCTCGGCGCGCGCGTCCTTGCGCACCACGTCCAGGTCCTCGCGCCCCTTGGTCTCCAGGAGCCAATGCCGCCCGGCGTTGTCGCGGGCCACGAAGTCGGGCTCGTAGAGGCGCAGGTTGGCCTCGCCGTCGAGGTATTCAAGCTGGAGGGGACGCGGCAGGTTGCCGAGGTTGGCAAAGGTCTCGACGTCGAAGGCGCCGTCGAGGAAGCGGGCGAACGCCTGCTCGAAGTCGTTGCCGCAGGGCGTGAGGTTGAACAGGGTGTGCTTCACATCGGCCACCTTGCCCGAGTAGGGGAAGGGCGGTGTCGTCGAGAGCAGATGCGGCGTATTATCGACGACCGGCACGGCCTCGTCGGTCAGTCGCGGGCGGACCAGCGCGAAGAAGACCTTCTCGGTCAGCGCCAGTGTGAGCGGCCGGCTGAGGGCCTGGATGACCGGCTTGCTGTCGAGATCGACGGCCGCGCCGAACGCTTTCTCGCGCAGGAACTGCTCGACCTTGGGCACGAGCGTCGCGAACTGGCCGGTCAGCTTAAGCGCCTGGGCGATGATCTGCGTGTAGAAGGCGATGATCTCGCTCGCCGTCTGCGCCTGGGGCATGGTGTAGGTGCGCGTCACCACTACCTCGTCGGAGATCACGTCGCGGCCCTCGTAGGTGAAGGTGTCCATGGGCGTCGTCGCGGTATCGACGCACAGCGGTTGCCGCAGGGCGATCTGCCCCACGTCCACGCCCTCGATCACCTGCTTGACCGACTTCTTGCGCTCTAAGCGCCGCGAGAGGGCCGGAATGGCGATATCGCGGGCGGGGATACGCGCGGTTTCCACCTGGATCGTCGGGATGAGCAGCGGCGTCTTTTTCTTGCCGTACTCGAAGGTGTCGAGCTTGATGCCCTCCTCCTTCTCCAAGTCCTCGACGACCTGCATAAAGTTCTGGTTGCCAATGATGTCCACCCGCTCCTGGTAGCCGGTCAAGTTGCGGAACATGAGGCGTAGACCGCGGCCGACCGCCTGCTCGGGCAGGATGTTGGCCTTGGCATTGAAGGGGCGCAGGCCCACCACGACCGTCACGTTGTTCACGTCCCATCCCTCGCGCAGCATGAGCACCGACACGATGCAGACGGTTTCGCTCGCGTCGCCGTCCACGTTGCGGGCGGCCGTGCGCGCCTTGTCCAGATCGGCCTTGCTCACCTCACCGCCCTTGTCCGTGTGGATCACGAGGAGCTTGTCGCCGTCGAAGGTGCCGGGGAACTTGTGGCGCAGCCAGTCGGCCACCTGGTCGGCGCTCGCCGTGTCGTAGAGCATCAGGAACAGGATGGGCTTCTTACCCAGCGGCCCCAACTCCGCGCGGTACTCCTGCCACCGCTCGACGGCCGCCACCAGGTACGCCTCGTAGCGCACGGCGGCGTTGTCGCTCTGCACCTCACCGATGCCCTGCGCGATGCCCTTGACCGGACGCTTCACCACGTTGTCGAGGATGGCCTGTCGGAGCGGGTAGTCGTAGACCGTCCAGGTGAATAGCGTGCCGTCGGGCTGGCGCGGCGTCGCGGAGAAGTCGAACTGCGCCGTCAGGCCGTGCCCCCCCGTGCCCAGCCGGCCGTGCAGGGAGGAGATGACGCCGTTCCAGGCCACGGCTCCCTCGTTCGTGTGGTGCGCCTCGTCGTTGAGCACCAGGCAGTCGCCGCGGCGGGCGATGCGGTCGAGGAACGGGGCCTCCTGCTGCAAGGACGCCGGCGGCGCGGGGCCGAGCAGGTCGGCGACGGGGTTAGGGGGCGTCGCGTCCTCGGGCTTCTCGTAGAGCTGTTGGATGTTCGTCAGGTAGAGCGCGCCGGCGCTGCGCATGCGCTCGCCCTCGCCGCGCAGGTAGACGACGAACTCCTCATCCCACAGCATGGCCTTCCATTCGGGCGGCACCACCGGATCGGCCCGGAAGATTTTGCTCCCGGCGAAGTCCTCGGCCAGGCGCTCATACACGATCACGTTGGGCGCGATCAGCAGAAAAGTCGTGGCGTAATGGTCGCCCTCGCCGCGCACCGCGTTGAGGTACTGCCAGGCGACGGCCAGGGACATCACCTTGGTCTTGCCCGAGCCGGTGCCCATCTTGACGGCGTAGCGCGCGAAGGGGTCGTAGGTGGGGAGCGTAATCTTCTGGCCCCTGGCGTAGGTCAGGAGGAGGTTGCTGCGCGTACGGACGCCCTTGACCTCGTACAGGTAAATCAGCGTCTCGATGGCCTCGCGTTGCGCTGTATGGTAGCGAAACTGGCCGCCGTTCGGCAGCCGATGGTCGTTCCTGAACCACCAGGCGAGCAGGCGGCGCGTTGTGGCCGTGACGCCCTGGTAACCAGCGGCCTGCCACTGCTTGACCTCCTGCCGGATCAAGGGCACGCACGGCGCGGTCCTGAGCGTGTCGCGCAGGTCGAGCAGGTCGAGCTGCCGCCCGTCCACTGCGGCACCGGTCGCTTGCTTCCTGGGGCGTGCCATGGTCTCCTCCCTCCTACGCGATCTCGACCTGCAAGGTGCGCGTCGTATCGTTGCCGAGTATGTCGATCACCTTCACGTTGACGCAGTACGTGCCGGCGCTATCGTACATGTTCGTCGTCTTCGTCGCTATAGCCTTGTTGGCCTTGGTGCGATAGCTCTGCCACTCGTTGTGGAACGTGTCGCCCTTGAAGTCGAAATCGACGGCCCAGTAGTCAATCCACGACCCCCAGGCGGTAATCTTCGACCGAATCTCCTGGGGAACGTAGTCGAGGGGCGGGACGAAGTTGGTCAGTTCCACCGTCAGCGTGCGGCCGGAAACGTGTGTATCCACGAAGAGGGCGGCCAGCTCGAAGAACTGGATATCGCCCTGCTCGACGGCCTTCTTCTCCAGTACCTCGCGCGGGATCATGTAGAACTTGAGGTCTACGCCTGCGTCGAGTGCTTGCTGCCGGGCCACCTCATTCAACTCGAAGGCGAAGTCCCATCCGAGGACGTCGATCCCGGTGGTCCGCACCTCGGATTTGCCGACATTGCGCTGCCACTCAATGATGATGCTCCTGACGTCGGCGAGCGTCACGGGCGAGTCAATGGAGCCCACATGCACGACGCGGTTGCCCTTGACGCCGTGGAGCCAGGTGCGCCCAAAGAGCGGCTGGGCATGATAGAGATCAAGGATGAACGTGGTGTAGGCGACGACGCGCTGCGTGGCCTGAGGGCCGAACTCGTCGGCCTGCCACAATTGCCGTTCGTACTTGCCGAGGTTCTGAACGACAAAGGGCTTCACATTAGGGATTCCGAGCAGCCTTTTGCGCGTCGTATGAACGGCAAACCGCCCCAAGTCGCACGTAATCCAGCGCCGATTCAACCTCTCAGCAACCGCGGCCGTTGTACCACTGCCACAGAAGCAATCCAAGACAAGGTCGCCTTCTTCAGAGGAGGCGTTCATAATGCGCTCTAACAAAGCTTCAGGCTTTTGAGTAGGATACTCGATCCATTCACGGCTGCTGCCCATGAGCGGTGGGATATCAACCCAGGTGTCTTGCATTGGCACCCCGCGCATAGTGTCGAGATAGCCTTTGTACGATGGAACGCCGTTCTTCGAGTAAACCAGGAGCCCTTCCTCATGCATCCGTCGCATGCGGTCCTTAGAGAACTTCCAAACTCTCGTCACACCATTCCATTCGTAGGTGAGATTCGGTCTATTAGGGTTCGGATTAATGCAGGAAATTAGCCTATATGTCCGTCCGTTATCGTTGTACTTGTAGAAGTCGCGCAGATACTCCTCTCGATGAGGCGTATATTGCGGATTCCAGGTGAAGCGATCACCCTTGCTATAGCGCAGTAACGTGTCGTGAGATGCTCCGAATTTATAGTCGATGTTGCCATGGGGTAGCGACCTCTGCCAAATAATCTCGTTCTGGAACCGGTCTATTCCAAAAACCTCATCGAGTATCGCCTTCGCGTAGTGGACCATTCGCCAGTCAAGATGCACGTAGAGGCTACCTGTCTCGGATAGGAGTTCGCGCAAGAGCGTAACAGTTTCATAGAACCAGTGCAGGTAGCTATCGAGCCCTCGGCCCCAGGTGTCTCGATAAGCCTTTTGCTCAATAACGCTAGGCTCTTTAGTAAAGGCCGTATTAGAATCAGGGATTTGTGTAGTGAATGAGAAGTCCGCACCGGTATCAAAGGGTGGGTCAATGTAAACTAGATCGATTTTGCCGGCGAACTCGTCGAGCAACGACGGCAAGATGTAACGCTTGTCTCCCCAGATCAGGCGGTTACGCCAGTCGGCTGACCCGCCCGAACTGAACAGGTCGAGCATCTTCTGGCGCTCCTGGGCGCTCTCGTTGACCGTCTCAACGTCCTGGAAGGGCAAGCTGATACGCAGCGGGCTCGCCTTCTTGCCGTCCTTGTACTTCCCATCCCACACAAGTTCTGTCGGCACCGATAACCCCTCCCTGAGAGACATTATGCACTAACAGCCAGCTATATGTCTCTAATACGCAAGTAGCCAGATGTAGGATCACTGGTACTACTATAACCACCCACGCATCCCACACCCACCTTTTCCCCTGCGCCCGCGCCGCCGCAGCGCAGGGAAGCACCGCGACTATGCACACTGCGAATCCACGCGCCGGGTATCGTTCGTGGCGTCGCGATGAGTCTGCTACTTAGACCAACAACACAGGCGACATGTCCCGGTACACCCGAGCGAGCGCCCGGCAATCCCCAACTACTTGGAAAAAGAATGGGGCGGTTCGCCTGCCCCGGCCTGTGCGCCCTGCACACTGCGGAAACGCGTGTTTCCGCAGTTACCCCACCCATCACCCCTAGCCGGCGATCATTCGGCGCTTATCCCCACGACGCCGGCTAGGCCGCCGCCTTTAGGTGTGCCATACAACCCTCTTTATGAAAATTATTCGCTACATAGCGTTATATACCGAATATATATGCACCCATTTCGGCCCTATTTCCTTGATTTTTCAGCTACGTAGATGATATAATTAGGGGGTAGGGGACAAAAAAGACGGACCGCCAGCCGTGAGAAGCTTATGGGCGGTCCGTCAGGAGAGCCCCCCTACAAGGGAGTTCACCTTATGGTAGCACAGGCCCAGGATACCTATACCCCCGCTATCCCCGCGCGGGTGCACCACGAAATAGTGGAGCGAGCGGAAACACGGGCACAGGCGGTACCCTCCGAAGAGGGCACAGGCGCGGAAGACGCCCAGAGCGTGCCCAAGGAGGGT
>JAABUY010005106.1_pt1 | contig 13400 bp, 18 predicted proteins | sample 5560271 | NCBI WGS metagenome assembly JAABUY01 (sample SAMN10711886, study PRJNA513374) | rock metagenome | isolation source: Antarctica rocks | place: Antarctica: Victoria Land, University Valley
TGGCCGCGCTGGCGCACGGCGCGGGCGGCGGCGCGGCGCGCCGCGGCGGCCCGGCGCCGCCGGCGTCGCCGGCCGCGTGCGCGCACCTGGCCGGCGTGGCCGCGCTGGCGCGCGCGCGCGCGCTGGCCGCGCCGCTGGCCGGCGCGGGCGCGCCGCCGCCGCTCGCGCCGCTGCTGGCGGCGCTGGAGGTGCGGCGCCGGGGCGTCTGGGGTGCCGTCGGGGCGGTGTGTGCCAGTGGGCGCTGCGCTGGCACGGCCGCTCGCGCTGCGCTGCGGCGTGCGCCGGGGTGTGCTGCTCGCAGCGAGGCGGGCCTCGCTTCGCCCCGCCTGTGCATCCGCGCGCCGTCTCGCTGGTCACCCGCCGCGTGCGGCAGGCGGCACCAGAGGGCAGCTGGAGCGCGCCCTGGCTCGCCGCAATCGCCGAGGCCACGTTTGAGTGCTACTGCAGCCGCCTGGCGGACGGGGGCGGCGGGCATGCAGTGCGGCCCGCCCCGCCCATGATGTGCTGAGTAGTCACGAAGGTATACTCTTCCAGCCGTGTAGCTACAGAGTGCACGTCAATACTACCCATGACGGTCAGCAGACGGCAGACATAGATGCCCCCAGTTATGCACATCCTGCGAGCCCTCTCCTGCTGGCGCCACCCGCTCGCTCGGACGGCAGGGAGACGGCGAGGCGGAGCGGGCAGCGGCGCGAGACGCGCTCGCGGCGTCGCTGGCCGCGCACCTGGACGCCTGCAGCGGCGGCGGCGCCGCGGCCACGCGCGCGCTAGCTTCGCGCCTGCTGGGCGCGCTACTGGTGCGCCCGCGGACGCCGGCAGAGCGCCGGGCACCCGCCCTCGATCCCATGGCGGCACGAGGCCCCTCTTTGGGGCGTGCTCAGGGCTGTCGGCTGGGCCTGCCTGCCAGACGCCGGGCCGTGCGCGTGGCCAGGGAGCGCCACAGCGCTGCACAGAGTCTGTCGGCCATTACGGCATGCTGGCCGCATGCACAGGCGCTCGCGGCGGGCAGGTGCCCCCAGCCCAGCGCCCGCGCGCCTTGCTGTACAGCCGGCTGCAGCCTGTCCGCGCGCACGCAGGCGCGCTTCGGCGGCCTGCTGTGGCGGCCGGGCTTGCTGCGTGCGCTGCTGGATGCGGTGCAGGCCGCGGAGGCCGGCGGCCCCGGCGCGGCCGCCCCCGGCGGCCGCGGCTCGCCCAGCTCGCTGGCGTGGCTGCTGCAGGCGCGCGGCCGCGCCTGCCCGCCGTGGCGCGCGTCGGCAGGGCCTGCCGCCCCACGCCGCAGGCGATGCGAGCAAGATCCTGCCGGGGTTTTTTGCTGGTGGCCATTGTGGAGGACCCTACCCTAAACCTGTCATGAGGACGCGCAGGTGGTGGCGCGCGGGGCGGCCGCGGCCCCCGGCGCGACCGGCGCGCTGGTGCAGCAGGCGCTGCTGGGCGAGCCGGGGCACCCGGCGGCGGCGCGCCACGCGGCTGCGCTGCTGGCCGCGGCGGGCGCCGGCGCCGCGCGCAGCCCGATGGCCGCGCTGCACGGGCCGCCCGCAGGCGCGCGCCCTGGCTCCACACCCTACAGGCCCGCCTCCAGGGTCCAGGAACATCCAGAGAGCTGCTGTTGCGCATGCCCTGATGCCGCACGGGCGCGCCAGCTGCGCCGGCACCATGCAGCGCGGTGCCCTGACAGCGCCCCCAGCCGTGGCGCTGCTGCGTGGACACGTGTCGCGCGCAAAGCGCGGCGCCTGCCGGGCGCTCTCAACGCCGGTGCTGACGCGGCAGGCGCGCTCGAACTGAACCGCAAGGCGCACGCCGCCGGCGTGGTGGCCGGCATGGCCGCGGCGGCCGGCGGCGCCGAGGGCCGCGCGCCGGGCGGCGCCGCCGCGCACGCGGCGCGCGCTCTGCAGGCCGCCCTGGACGCGCGGGGGCCCCCTGCCGTCCTTCATGCGCAGTGAGCGTCCCTCCCAACCTGCTGTGGTTTGGCACCGCACCCTTGAGCTGCCCATGTGCAGCCCTGGCTCGCCCGTCATTCCCACAGACGCGGTGAAGCACCGCAATGGGACGCGGACGGTCCTTTTGGCATGTGTGGACTGGCCGGGCGCCCTCCAGGGCCGCGGTGTGACTGGCTCCGCCACACATGACCTGCGCAGGGCCGTGCCTGGGACCGGCCAGGTGCCCGCAACAGTCTGCACAGCACGCAACAATCACACCTGTCTGTGGTATCCCAAAGACCCTCCATGGACGGGAATGCTGGCTTGGCCGGCCGAGGCCCCTGTGATGGCGCGCGCGCCGACGCGCGCCCGCGTGGCAGGCTGCTGCAGGCGGCCGCGGCGGCGGTGCTGGCCAGCGGCGGCGGCGCGACCGCGGCGGCGCGCGCGCCGCTGCTGCGGCTGCTCGCGCGCGCGCCGGCGCTGCGGCTGGACCCGGACACCGCGCGCGCGGCCGCGTTCGCCTGGCACTGGGTCGCCGCCGGCGTGCCGGGGTGCCAGGCGCGCTCCCCCGGCAGAGCGCCGCAGCCGCTCGTGCGCGTTGCTGCCCCGGAGCGGCGCCGGGCGCCTGGGCGGGGGCCTGCGCGCCGCAGCGGCTACGCATGAAGCGCGCTTGTTGGCAGACTGCCGGGCTGTGTCCTGGCGGGCGGCCCGCCTGCTGTGCCGTAGAGAGGCCGGGCGGCGGCGCGCGCTCCGCAGGCGGCGCTGGTGGCTGAGGTCGCGGAGGCGTGGCTGGCCACGGCGGAGGCGAGCGAGCGCCTAACCCTAACCCTACCCTATCCGCAGGCAGCGCTGGTGGCCGAGGTCGCGGAGGCGTGGCGGGCCACGGCGGACGCGGGCGAGGGCGTGTTCGATTGGCGCTACGACCCCGCGGCAACCGCGGCGGCCGGCGCAGCGGCGAACCCCGATGCGGGCGGCCTCACGCGGCGCATCGCGGCGCACCACGCATGGCTGGCTTTCCTGGGCGAGGCGTGGCAGGCGCGCCCCGGCGGCGGGGGGCCGCCGCCAGACGCGCCGCCCCCCCTTGCTTGTGATGCCCGAGCAGGGTGCTCCGTCTCTCTCGCCTGCAAGCCATGCATCATGGCAGGCACTTCTGGCTCCCATCTGTGTAGGCTTTGGGCGAGGCTGTGCACTGGCGGTGCACTGGCTGTGCCGCTGTGCGCTGCAGGATTTTCCCAAACTGGGGAGTTGAGACATCGCGACAGTGGCTGCGGCGGGGCAGTGATGTGTGAGGCGCATGCAGGCCTGGGGTGAGGGCAGCGGCGCCGACGCGGGCGCGGTGCGCGCGGCGCTGGCGCGTGCGCTGCAGGGCGCGCTGCAGGCGCCGCGCGGCCTGACGCGCCACCCGGCCGCTGCGGGCGCCGTGTTTCGCCTGCTGGGCCTCGCGCTGCGTGTTGCGCAGCACGACCTGGTGCGGCAGCGCCCCGCGAACCCTTTTGAGGGGTGCCTGCGAGTATGAAAACCTGGTAGGTTCAGGTTGGAGGACCACAATAGCCCCTGTATTTGCATCTGGCACCTCCTCACGTTCACAGACGGGTCTGCACCCGTGACTCCCCAACACCTCCCACGTGCAGCGGGTCGCACACCTGCATCGCGAGCGGGCTTACTACCTCGCCCCCTGCGCGCGCGCACCCGCCGCGCCCGCCGCGCCCGCCGCGCTGCGCCCATGGGGCGCGCTGGCGGGGCAGGCCTCGGAGCATGGGCAGGGGTCGGCGCCCCCCGCGGCCGCGCTGCTAGCGGAGCGCGCGCTGGCGGTCGCGCTCGCCTGGTTTGCGGGCCCGGCGGCCTGGTACGGCCGCTGGTCGGCCGGCGAGGCGCGGTGCGCCGCGGCGGGGCCCCGTGCCTGCGCCCGGGCGCGTCCGCCGCTCTCTGTGCGCTGGGTGGCCGCTCGGCGCTGCTCCGCTTCTGCCCAGGAGGCAAAGCGGCGCCACACGGCTTGGCCGAGCGCGGGCGCTTGATGCCCTAGTTATGAACCTAAACCTATCATAAGCAGGCCTCCTGAGCTGTCCCGCATTGCACTACATGTGCTCCTTGGCGCCACTGCTTCAGCTGAGGCCCGGCCCATGTCCACGTCATGGCAGGACCAGACTCAGGCTGCGCTGCTGCGCGATGCATCCATGCTGGTTGGAGCGCCGGCGGCAAGGACAGGGTGGGACACGGCCCACACGCGCTCGTCCCCCGAGAGGGCATGCGACGTCGCGGCAGGGAGGCTGCCGCAGCGGCGGCCGACCTCGTGCAAGCGGTGGAGCGCATGCACAACGAGTGGCCCGCGTCGGCGCCCGCGGGCGGCGCGGCGCGCACGGGGCGCCACCCCGTGTGGGGCGCGTCACGCGGCGGCAACGCGCAGCGCGCCGCGCTGCTGCTGGCGCTGCTGCGCGCCGAGGCCGAGCGGCTCGCGGTGCGCTTCCCGTGCGGCGGTGGGGCGCCGCAATCCTTTGATATTGGCACATGCCTCTTCTTGCACGCTCAGCGACGGGCTTCCGGCTGGCGTCGAAGATGGACAGAGACGATAAACGGCGTCTCATGCAGCTGCTGTGTCCTGGGCAATGCGCGCCTCGCCGCGACCAGGGAACGAAGGCGTGCGTGCGGGGCCGAGCCTGTGACGACCCGCCGCCGCACCTCATCAGGTTTGTTGCAAGTGGTAGGCGGGCAGCAGGCGGCGAGCGAAGCCGCCGCCGGCCTGGCTGGGGGCGGAGCAGTGTTGTGCAGGGAACGAGCGCGCTGCTGAGGCAGACGATGCGCAGGTGTGGGCGGACCCGCTGAAGCCGCCGCCGCCGGCGGGGGGCGGCGGCGGCGCGGCCGTGACGGCGGCCGGCTGGCGCGCGCACATGCGCACCGCCTGGGACTTTGACCCGCGCCTCGCGCTCGCGCTGCTGGACAGGCGCGTGTGGCACTCTGCGCCGCGCTCCCCCGCCGCACCGTGCTGTCTCCAGGCTGCGAAGCACGGCGGAGAAGCCTTGGAGCGAGGGGCGGTCTGCCATAAAGCGTATCCAGCTGACACACCTGGGAGAGTGTTGAGCACTGACTGGCCCGCTGCGACGTCGCGTGAGACGGCGGGGTCGGTCGTCCACTCCAGCCAGCTTCCATGCGCGCCATGCTCCCTGGCGAGCCCGGCGGGCGCGCGCGCGCAGGCTGCCGGGCGCGGCCGCGGCGCGCGGCGAGGCGGAGCAGCTGGCGGCGGCGCACGCGACCGACCCGGACGTGCAGGCGCTGCCGCGCGCGGCGGCGCTGCTGGCCACGCCTGGCGCCACCATCGACGGCGGCGTCGCGCTGCAGCAGTGCCTGGCCGCGTGGGCGCCCGCGCCGCTGCTGCAGGCGCGCGCACACCCAGCAGCGCCTCCCTCAGAGGAAGCGTGTTTGACGCTCGCCCCGCCCTCTCTGGCTCAAGGAGGCTGCCTGGTCCCTTCCCTCAGGGCTTGCTGGGTGCTGTGCGCGCTCTGAGCGCGCGCCGTTCGTGCGCACGCTGTTCGAGTGCTGCTGCGCCCGTATGAGCATGACACGGGCGCACCGCTCTCGCCACGGAAGCCGTGCGCGTACAGGGAGGCGGCAGTGACAGGGTTTGACTAACCCTAACCCTAGCGAACGGACCCCAGCGCAGAGGCGCGGCCCTGACGTGGCGCGCCGGGGACGCGCAGGCGCTGGAGATGATGAGCGGCCCTGCAGCCAGGGTGCCGGCGGTGCGCGCGTACGCGCTGCGCTCCATGCACGCCTGCAACCCGCAGCAGGCGCGACCCCAAACACCCTTCAATTGATCGGCGCCCCCGTGCGGCACAGCCCGGCAGGCTCTCGCAGGAGTGCCTCTGCTGTTCGCTGGGCGCCCGTCTGGCTGTGCCTTGGAGTCTGCCTGTGCATCTGGTTGAGGCGCCCGCCGCGCGTCCGTGTGGCCGGGCTGCAGGCAAAGGGTCCCTTGCGCATGCGGGCGCGGCTCGCAGCTGCTCGCGCGCCTCATTTGCCTGACATCAAGCGCGGCGCGCTCGGCTAGCCCCGCGGCGCCACGCGCGCGCGCGCGCGCAGGTGGCCTTCTTCCTGCCGCAGCTCGTGCAGAGTTAGGATAGGGTAGGGATAGGATAGGGCGCGCCGCTCAGCCGGCCCCAGGGCGCAACGCGCGCGCGCGTGCGCGCAGGTCGCCTTCTTCCTGCCGCAGCTGGTGCAGCTGCTGCGCGGCGACGAGGGCGGCGCGGTGGAGGCATTCCTGCGCGAGGAGGCGGCGCGCGCGCGGCTGTTCGCGCACCTGCTGCTGTGCGCGCTGCGGACCGAGGGCACGCCGCCGGCCGAGGCGTTCGCGCCGGCCGTCAAGCGCTCCGGCTGGAAGCCGCCCGAGGACAGCGGCATCTGGGCCGCCGCCGACGCCGTGGCGGACACGGCGCGCGGCGCCCGTGCTTGTGGAGCCATGCAAAGGGTGGGGCGTAGGGTCGCCAGCGGTGTGCACCAGGCCGCCGTGGCGGCAGCAGTGTTTTTTCTGGGGATAACACCCCATGCTTGCGATGTTGTAGGGTCAGGCGGCCCGGGACAGACCGCCGTGGCGGTCACAGGCAGCGCCAGGGCGACTGGCGCGCCGCACCTGTGTACGGCCGCCAGGCCCACCGTGGCTCGGCATACGGTAGATGGGGCTAGGGTTTATTCCGGCTCGGCGTGGCTGGAGACGGCAGCGCGCGGCGAGCGGGGCGCCCGGCGGCAGGTGTGGGCGGAGCTGGCGCCGGCCGACGTGGAATTCCTGCGCTCGGCCGCTGGCTCGTCATGGCTGGAGACACGGTAGGGAATGGTTAGGTTAAAAGCGGCTCAATGTGCAACAGGTGTGGGCGGAGCTGGCGCCGGCCGACACGGAGTTCCTGCGCGCGGAGCTCGGCTACTTCGGCGCCGTCACCGGCGTGAGCGGCGCGCTGTACCCCGTGCCCAAGGACCAGCGCCGCGCGGCGGCCGGCGAGCTCGTGCGCAAGGCGCGCGCGACCAGGCCCCGACGGGGTCGCAGCAGGCCGGGTCAGGGCGTGGCTTGGGCAGGGCTGCCGGATGATGAGGGCGGCGCTCTGGCGTGGTGTGTTAGGGTAAGGGTGCGAGTGTGGATGAAGTGTCAGCTGGACCACCCGGCATTACATGCACGCGACCCTGAGCTCCCTGGTCTCCAAGGTCAGACAGCTTTAAGCCCTATGTGGCCATGGCCCGTGAGTCATGTGCTCTGTGTCAGTCTGTCCCACTGTGCTTGATTGATTTGCTCGCACGCACCAGACGTGGCGGCCTGCCTCGGCCCTGCTCCTGCCCCGCCTGCCTGCAGCCACGCCGCCCCAGCGTGCCTGCCCCGCGCGCAGATCGAGCTGCCGCGCGACGACCTGTACCTGCCGACCAACCCGGCCTCGCGCGTGCTGGCCGCGCTGCCCGAGTCGGCCACGCCCATGCAGAGCGCAGCCAAGGTCCCGCTGCTGGTCGCGTTCCAGGCGCGCGCCGCGTGGTTGCCATAACCCTACCTTGACCTAATCCCTGCTTTATTTCTACCGCTGATGACGCGTCCCGAGCGCGCCGTGCGCTTGCCTGACCCTACCTTGACCCTACTGCTGCTGGTTGTTTTCATGCGCGCCGCGCGCTCGCCCCGACCTGCGGCTAGCTCGCTGGCACCGGCCAAGCTGCTGCAACTGGCCGCGCCCACTGCCGCACCGCGCCATGTTCGCGGCGCCAGCTGTTATGGCGCAGCGCGGGAGCGCATGCAGCTCATTGCAGACTCGCGCTGGACTGGCAGGTGGATGAAGTCGGCGGCGGCGGCAGCGGCAGCGGCGGCGTCGGCAGCGGCGGCGGCGGCATACCGCGTGCGCAGGCGCTCATCTTCAAGGTCGGCGACGACTGCCGGCAGGACGTGCTGGCGCTGCAGGTAGGGTTAGGGTAGGCCCAGAAAGGCCAGACACGTGTTCGCGCATGACGCACACAAAGCTTGCGGGAACCGCAATGCAGTGCCAGTGCTGGCTGATTTGCATGGCCCTGGGGCCTGTTGCGGACAGGCCATGCTGCAAGGCCCCAGCCCCTGTTGCAGAATGACATGTACTGACGGAGGGGCAAACCCTGCATTGCTTGCACTTACCGGCCTTGTCAGGGCGAGGCTGGCGCTGCAACGGAAAGCGGTGCGACGAGTGCTGCATAGCGCTCCTGCAGGTTGTGGTGCTGCTGCGCGACAGCCTACCCTACCTTTACTCTTATTCTACAACATCCTTCCCAGCACGCCTGCAGGTGGTGACGCTGCTGTGCAATGCGCTCGCGGCGGCCGGCCTGGAGCTGTACCTGGTGCCCCACGGCGTTCTGCCCACCGACTACGAGTGCTGCGTAGGGTACCTGACCTAACCCTGCCAGTGCGTCTGCAGGTAGTGGCGCTGCTGCGCGACGCGCTTGCGGCGGCCGGCCTGGACCTGTACCTGGTGCCCTACGGCGTGCTGCCCACCGACTACGAGTGCGGCGTCATCGAGGTGGGGCCCCTGCTGTGCGGCGCCGGAGCCAGGCGCCTTGCTGCGAGTTGCGCTGGCGCCCGTATGGTCAAGTAGGGCAGCTGCAACAAGCGCTTGCAGGGCAGACCGATGCGCGTGGAGGGTGGCGCTCTGCCCCTGCACTGTCAATGGCTCTGTGGCCTCACCTTGCAGCGTCGTCACAATATGAACACAGACGTTGGTGCACGCTGCAGGGTCCTCGCGGCGTCTCCACCATACCCTACCCTAACCCTATTGTCATACCCATTGCTGTGACGCGGCGGCCGCGCAGGTCGTGCCGGACACCAAGTCGCGCAGCGCGCTGGGCGAGACCGCGGACGGCGGCCTGGCCGAGATCTTCCGGCGCGAGTTCGGCGAGCCCGGCTCGCGCCGCTACGAGGCCGCGCGGGACAACTTCATCGCCTCGGAGGCCGGGTGCGCGCTCGTCGTTGAGCTCTGTCCAGTGCCCGACCAACCATTCGGTCAACATGTGGTAATAGAGATGAAGCTTGACGCCTCATGGCAGAAGGCGCGTCAGCTATAGCCAAGTGATGTTTGTGCGCGCATGGAAAGGCGTGCCCGCCATGCCCGTCGCGCGTGCCGTGCGCGAGTCATGTCGCTCTGCCTCCGCCCCCGCTGCTGGCTGCCGCATCCCGGGCGCGCGCGCGCGGCGGCCGCGGCGACGGGGCGGCGCGCGCGCAGGTACGCGGTGGCGTGCTTCCTGCTGCAGGCCAAGGACCGGCACAACGGCAACATCCTGCTGGACGGGCGCGGGCGCCTGGTGCACATCGACTTTGGCTTCATCCTGGAGATCTCGCCCGGCGGCAACATGCGCTTCGAGAGCGCCGCGTTCAAGCTGAGCCACGAGATGGCACAGCTGCTGGACCCGGGCGGCGGCCGCGCCTCGGCGCCCTTCCGCCGCTTCCAGGAGCTGTGCATCCGCGGCTTCCTGGCGGCGCGCGCCCGCGCGCCCACCACGTGTCTACCCGTAAAAAACCTGCGCTTGCAGCTCCACTTGCAGTCAGTGACGTACGTGCTTGGTGCAGGCTGGTGCTGTTTGTTTGTATGTGCAAGAGTGGATGCGGTGCGTAGGTTGCCGCTGGCATTAGCGCGGCTGTAGTTTGAAGTAGGGCCGGAAAATGGGCACCAGGTTTAGCACCAATGGCGAAGGCGGGAGCGCATGGTGCCCGGACGAGAAGAGACATTGTGGCGCGCGCGGCGCAGGCGCGCGGCGTGGCCGGCGGCATCATCGCGACGGTGGCGCTGATGGCGGACAGCGGCCTGCCCTGCTACGGGCGCGGCGCGCCGGTGGACAACCTGCGCGGCCGCTTCCGCCTGGACCTCAGCGACGCGCAGGCGGCCGCGTTCATGCGCGCCACCATCGACGACGCCTACGACAAGGTTGCGCCCTGTCCGCCACCTGCATGATGCTGTCGTTAACGTTTGCTGCCTACCTGCAACATGACCGACACCATTTCACGCATGGCTCCGCTGCCGCTGGCCCCGTACCTTGAAGATGCCCTCCCAATCCAGGAGTTTTCGCACAGGCGCTGTTTACATCCAAGCCACAGTGTATGAATCTGGATTCTTGCGTGCAGAGTTGCATGCAGTACATGCACTATATATAGATAAGGTGACCTTCTCTGACACGCAGACGCTGTCAACACAGTTGACGAGCTGCAGAGTGCATGGACCTTGCGCATGTGCTTGAACGGGCACACTGAAGGGCCTGGCTGGGGCTGCGCGCAGTGGACCACGGGCTTCTACGACTATGTGCAGTACCTGCAAAACTCCATTCCCAAGTGACCAGCCCGGTCGCCTCTCGCCATGCTGCCTAGCAGGTCCTGTCATGTTGGTCGGTGTGTTGGCGTGCGTGCTGTTTATAGCCTCTGGTCCTGGGTCATTGGGTGTTTAGTCTACCAACTTTACAATAGCTGAATGTTTGTGGGTGAGATTTAGTGCCCAACCTCCTCATGAATCAGACATAGCTATGTTGTTCCATTGCTCTCCAGCATGCGCTCACTGCTGCCTCTGCTGCCTGCGCTTCTGCGCCAGCGCTGCGCGCGCAGCTTTCTCCGCGTCTGCCTCGCTCCCAGCCGCACCTGCCGGACGCCATGGAAACCCTGAGCAGCGCCTCACCATAGCTTGCCAGCGACGGTGCTACCTCAAGAGCAGAACGGATTTCAGCGGAAGAACATAGTAAAGAACATGCAAGCAGCCGTATTTTCGAGCGGAAGCAATGTGCCAAGCAGCCAGCGCTTGCACTGCAGGTCGTCGAAGATTAGCACAGCTCCGCGATGATGTCAGCAACTACAGAGGCGCCCGTGTGCACCCCCCGTCCCTCTGCCATGGCCATGCTTGTCCATGAAACAGCCGGTTGCCTCAGAGACGGGCCGTCAGATGTCTCACATGGACCGGCAAGTATGATTATGCTTACATGCATCAGCATGCCGCACCCGCGTACGCCGCCAGGCCCAATGCGTCGCCGCTGGCGGCCTGCACATCCCAGCGCGCGTCCGCGGCCTGGCGCAGCAGCGCGCCACGCCGCTCGCCGTGCGTGACCACGTGCGGCCGGTCGGGGTCGAGCTCTGCGGCGCACAGGTTGCGCATGTCTGCCAGCCAGGGTACTGCATGAGAGAGCTCACAGGGCCCCTGCGCAGGGTGCTGCAGCTGCAGGCACAATGCTACGCCATGTACGCTGCCTGCGTTTGAGCGCGTTCACACTGACGGGCAGATGGTCTGGCAGCATGGCCCTTGCAGCTGAGCGGACTTTGCAGCTGCAGAATGCGCTCGAGGCGGCAGCTGCATGAGCTGGCAAGCAGGAGACCACGCAGTGCACAAGGCTCTCTGATGCTGCCTCCCACGTAGCACCCATGTTGCTGAAAGCAGCAGCAGCAAAGCCTGGCGGCGCAGTGTTCGGGCGGCCGCGCAGCTGCGCCACTCGCCTGCCTGCTTCGGCGGCAGCTGCGCGAGCCGCACGCGCCGCTCCTCCTCCTCGTCCTCCTCGCGCTGCCTCACCCTGCGCTGCTCCGCGGCCTCCTGCTCCGCCTGCCGGGCGCACCGCGCGCCGCCGCAATGTGAGCGCAGTGCGCGCACCTCGCCTCCGCGCCGGCGGCGCAGGCAGAGTGCGTGCGCCCGTCGCCGCCGTGCCAGCGGCGCTGGCAGGCGCGCGCGCCCCGGGCACCAGCTCCAGCGTGCACTGGGCGGCTTTGCCTCTAGACATACCCACATGGAGTAGGAGCCTGATGGGCAGGGAAACAAGCTGCTGCAGACAGCCCAGGCAAGGACACTCGACACGTCTCCTCTTCAGCCAGAGGGCTCCTCAGTCGTCGGCTTCCTGGGGCGGAGCACTCACCGCTTGCCGCGCGCGGTCCTTGCGGCCCACCTCCTCCGCCAGCTCTGCGAGAGATGGCCCTCCATCAAACCTGTCGCTCGCCTGCTTGAGTCACAACGCGGGCCCCATGCCGTCCCTGCTCGACAACAAAGCATGCCTAGCCTAGCCAAACCTGCAGATCCGCACCCGCGTCGGGCAAGGTGCTCGTACGCGATAGGGGCCTCCGGCGCCTTGCGCTTTGCACGACGCGCCGGCAGCGCAAGCTGGTCATCTGCGCTGTCGCAGCCTGACTCAGTCCCGGAGCCTGGTTCACTCCTGAGGTGTTCCAGGTTGGACAGCCTACATCAGCGCTTGCGTGCGCCGAGACGCCTCATGCTCAGCTTGCCAGGCCCCTCCGGCGTCAGCACAGGAGAGACATTACAGAAAAGACTTTACTCTTGCTGGATATTGTTGATGGCTTGGAACTATGAGGCGCTGAAACCAGTTGGGCGTACAAGACGCAGGAGTAGTGCGGGAGGCTCTTGTTCCAGAAGTGTGCCCCAGCTTGTTTTTTCACTGTTCTGGTGCACAAGCTGCCTATTTATACAATACAACACTGTTGCATTACATTGCATCGCAGCCGGCATGCATCCCTCAGAACTGCACCACCTTTGCCTTCTTCCTGGGGCTGCGGCTCAAGGCCGGCGCCTGCGGCGCCTCCGCTCCTGCCGGCCTCCTCTTCTTCTTCCCCGCGCCGCGGCCCTCCTCCTCCTGCGCCTCCACCAGGAACTCGTCCCCCAGGTCGTCCCCGCTGGTCAGCGCCCGCTTCGCCTTTGCCGGCTGCTTCGGCGCCGCCCGCGCACCGCCCGCCTCCCCCGCCGGCGCCGCGGCGGGGTTGCCGGCACTGGCCGGCAGCCGCTTTGCCGCCTTACCCTTCTTCGCCGCACCGCCGCCCGCCTCCTGCAAGCTCCTGGTGCCGCCGCCTGCGCCGTCCCCGCTGGCCAGCTGCTGCTTTGCCCCCTTCTTATTCTTTTTGCCCGCGTTGCCAACGGCCTCCACCTCTTCTCCGCGCTCAGCAGCCGGGCTGTCCCCGCCAGGCGCAGGATTTCGATGCCCTGCCTGCTGCGTGTGCGCCTTGCGCGGCGGCGCAGCACGCACGTCGCCTTTGCGCTCCGCTGCGTGCGCGCCGCCGCCCGCGGCCTCACTCGAACGGGCCCCGTCCTCAGGGCTCTGCTCGGGCGCCTCGCCGTCCATGTCGTCGCGGGGTTCCAACCCCAGCGCGGCGCGCGCGGCGGCGGCGAGCGCGGGCCCAGCCGCCACCACGCGCTTGGCGGCGGGCTCGCCCGGCGCGCCCGTGTGCGTGGCGAGCACGCACTGCCCCGCAGACGCGTCGCGGGGGCCAAGCTCCACGCGCACGCGCACCCCGCGCTCCTCCCTGCCGCCGCAGCAGGACAGGAGGTTAGGTTGCAGAACGACCTAGCAAGGGTTCCTACCGCCAAGCTGGCTCCAGAAGGCTGCAGATCACGCGTGTAGTGGGTAGCACGCATTCGAGGCACCCTGAAAACCCGGCTCCACTCGCACTCCCGCTCTGCGGTCCCCTGCGCCTGCCGCTCTCGAGCAGTGCAGGACTGGCGACCGGCGCCCACCAGCCTGCGTAGAGCCGGGCGAGAACGG
>JAABUY010005118.1_pt1 | contig 13375 bp, 9 predicted proteins | sample 5560271 | NCBI WGS metagenome assembly JAABUY01 (sample SAMN10711886, study PRJNA513374) | rock metagenome | isolation source: Antarctica rocks | place: Antarctica: Victoria Land, University Valley
ACCCTAACCCTAACCCTAACCCTAACCCTAACCCTAACCCTAACCCTAACCCTAACCCTAACCCTAACCCTAACCCTAACCCTAACCCTAACCCTAACCCTAACCCTTTTCAGTGCACTCAAGAATCAGAGATTTTATTCTTCGACTGACAGTATGTTGTCACTATAGACATGAGTGCTTTGAGATTGACACACTGTCATAATTTTAACATCTTGTTTTAATCTTGTTTGCATTCTTAAAGTCTTTCATTTGAGACGATGATATCAATTCTCGTCTCTCAGTCTTGATGAAGCTTATGTCTCTTGAAAAGTAAGAGATATAAGAGATCTGTGCTAGTTCTCTTCAAATTCTCAAGTCTTTTCAATCTTCAATCTGTAAAGACAGCTCTGAAGTAGAAGTATGATCGCTGATGACAGTCACAAAGATTTTCTTCAAAAGAATTTCTGAAATGCTTCTCAAGTTCTTGAATGAGACAATCATTATCATGTCATTTTTCTGAAATGAGAAGATAGATGAGCTTTGCTTTGATTGCTTGAATTGAACTTTGACTTGATTGATGATAAAAAGCTGTCAAATAATGCAATGATCAGAAAATGATATGTAAGTCATTTTTCATTCATTTTAAGCAATCGAACTGAAAACAAATTCGTCGATTCTTTATAGACTTTCTCAAGTAGCACAACGAGCTTCAAGAAATCAAGATCTGCTTCGTTGAAAAGATAGCATGAGCAATCAGTAGAGTATCAATTTTGTACTTATGATTCAGAGCTTTCACACTGCAGTTGCAACGAAAATGTATCTTTTTCAACACTATTCAAGCTGATTCATCTTCAATGTATCTCTGATGTACAAAGAAATTCGTCTCTCTAAAATCGAGTTTCTTAAAGAACTTTTCATGTGATTTGAAGACAAGTTTATGTTTATATATGAAATCATTCTCACAATTGCAATGATTGCTTAGAAACAGCTTCTTTAAGTATGAATAGCACATACTTTCACAGACAGTAGTACTTTGACGAATTTTATGAGTTGAAAGAGAAGTCGAGAACAGATCTAAGAACTGTCTCTGATATTTTTCTGACATGAGAATTTCGACGAAAGAATATGAGAACTGCAAATGAACAGCAAAGTCATAGAAGATTTAGTTTCTGATTGATCTTGAGTTGCATAATCTCTTGAACATGATCTATCATCATTTTTTCACTTGATTGTTGCATCGCTTCTAATGATGATTCTATCTTCAATGCACACATGATTTTGAGCATTGAGCGACTTATTGTAACTTGTGAAAATGCTGATTGAGCTTTTGTGATTGAGACTGATATAAGTTCTTCTTGTCTTATTTCACTGATCATGAATGACTTTGAAGCATTTAGCAAAGAGTAAGTGCTTGAAAATCTCATATATATAAGCAAAGAGTAAGTGCTTAAAGATCACATATACATAAGCAGTAATAATCGTCGAATTCGCTTTCTTTTGATTGTCTTCTCTGAACACTCTAATGAGACTTGAGACTTTCTCAACTGTCTGAACTGTTCTGCAAATGTGCAGATTCTTTGAAATGTTTCTTCAAGATCAACAAGACACATCTGCTTATGATAGTGCATGTAGTTCATTGAATGCTTAGCAAAATCTGCACTTCATAGAAATGACTTATAGAATCTTCAACTTGCGAGATCTTCTCTTCAACTTGAATCATCATATGATCGATTAATCGATCTAATACATCTGTGATGACAGATGTTATGCATTGCTCTTGTTATCATGTTCTGAAGATTTCAGAGTCTGCATATGTTTCTGTCTGATATTCTTTCATTTCGTCATCACAACATTATTCTCATTGAAGAACATGACATTGATAGCTCACTCATCACTTCTCTCTTGAACATTCAAGTTCAAATCATCTAAGTAGACAAAAGCTTTCTGAAGAACTTGAGATTCAGATCGCTGAGAGTTGTAGATAAGATATTGCTTTGCGACTGCATGCATCATGTAGTCGACTGCGAGACGCATTCAGATCTCGATTGTGTTAGCAATCTGCAAGAAAATGTGAGCGATGAAGAGCGTTTTGAAGAAGAGAGAGTATCAAGAAGAGAGAAGAATGATATTGATTCTGATATATTCGCTGTGATAAAATTGTCTGTTGCTGATAGAAAATACGATAGAGAATATCTGTAATGCAAAAGATTCAGTGTAGAATTCTTCAGAAAAGCATACTGAGAATGATAAAAGTCAATAAAAAAAAGTATAGATGTGATCATAAACATGTTTAGAAGACTATGTTTGCTGCTCTTTCTTTGATTCGCTGTGAAAATGCTCTGACATAGACTATTGCATCGATAAAGTTATGCATGCAACATTCTGCATCGTATTGTTAAGTCTTTTCATGATATCATAAATTTTATCTTTTAGAACTCTCATCTTCTTCAAGTGTCTGAAGTGATTGAAGTATGCATTGAATAGAATATTTGTTTCTTTTCAGCTGTTTAAGTGCTTGAAGCGATTGAAGTATGCATTGAATAGAATTGTCATTTCTTTTCAGCTGTTCAAGTATTAGCGAATGAGAACGCTTAATGTAAATTTCTGTTCTACATATTATCTTAACTTTATTCGCTTGTCACAAAATCTATTAGATCACGACAAAGCTGACAGAACATCATTCAGCGCTCAACGACATTCTTCAAAATGATTCTCAGCATCTTGATGAATATATAAATCTGAATTGATGTTTTTCACTCTATGTCTGACAGTTTCGTCTTCATATTACTAAGTACTAAATTCTCTTCTTGTTCATGACATTCATCATGTCTCATTATATCATAAAAATAGATATAGTGATAGAAGACAACTTTACTTTCTCAAGAATTACTACTTCTGACTTTATCTTGAGCAAAAGCTGCTTAATTGCAAACAAAAAAGATAGATATATCATATAGCGATTGAAGACAACTTTCATACTTTCTCAAAAGTTACTACTCTTGATCTTATCTTGAGCAAAGACTGCTCAACTGTAAGCGAAAAATAATATGATGATCGCTGAGTCTTCTTAGTTTAGATTGACACAGCGTCGCTGCGAGATTTTATTCTTGATTAAAATGTAAGAATCATAATCTGTTCAGTAATCTAGAATAGTTCTCATCATCTGAAGAGAGTTGAGAAGCTGAGAAGTGATAAAATAGCAATTTGCGATTTCTTTAAATTCTTGTCAACAATATAAAGCAAATATATTTTCTTAAGCTTTTTCTTTCTTTGTGTAGAAGCGAATATAATAGTATTGAGAAACACTGACTATTGAAATGTCTTTCTATAACGCTTGTGTAAACTCACTTGTTCTCATCTTGTTTGCATTCTTAAAGTCTTTCATCTGAGATGATAGCATTGATTCTCATCTTGCAGTCTTGAAGAAGCTCATGCTTCTTGAACAGCGAGAAATAAAAGAGACTTTGACTTGATTGATGATGAACTCATGAAGAGCGATCGAATGACACGATGATCAGATAACGATATGCAAGTCGTTGACATTTTCGTGTTCATGTTCAATGTAGACGAAGTGCTGTGTATCAAACATGAAATCTTGTTGAAATCATGTCTAGAATCTAGTCTCTCTGCAGTGACGTAGTGTCTAGCTGAATAGAATGTTTGATCATTAAAGATAGTTATGACTAGAATAGTAAGAATACAGAAGAAAGCAAAGACAAATTCGAACTGTATTTATAGTAGAATGAAACAAAGAGAACTGAGTAGATTTGCTAGAGTGCGAAAGAATCTGAATAGAGTGTCGAAGCTAGAAATTAATCATGTGTTGAAATTTCTAGAGATTATTGACTAGAAAACTCTATTCAATCTCGACACACTTGTAACATTATTTTCTTCTCTTTGAAAGTCATGTTTCTATGACTTGTAATGTAGTTCATAGCATCGATGTAGAAATTCGATGTCAGTCTTTTTATCAATCTTTTTATCAACTCAAATCAAATTCAAATGTCTTCTTGAAGCAGATTCGCTATGTTGAATGAAAAATGTCTTTGAAGCATGCTCGCTATGTTGAATGAAAGATGTCATTGAAGCAGACTTATTATGTTGAGTGAGAGATGTCGACTTTCTAGTGAATGAGATGATGAGGTTCGATAGATTCATCGCATGAACGTAGAATGTCATTGAAGCAGATTTACTACTAGATATAACTCTAAGTCAGTAGATCATCGCATGAACGAAGCAGTAACAAATCTCTATATCAATGATTGATGAAGCGAAACTGAAGTTCTTGATGACTTGTTTTATAATTCAACACAATGTCGAGTAATCAAAGAAATGATAGATTCTGAATCAATGATGAAGTTATTCGCAGTTGTGAAACAGAAATGATTTTCTATTGAATCTCAATTTCGATTGAACATCGAGTCTCAATTTCGATTGAACTGTGAATATATATATTATATTTGTTTGCACAAATCTAACAGTCTCTAATGATTTCTAGAGTCAAATTTTGCTCTGAAAGTCGCTCTGAGATGTCAAGCACTCTTTCTAAGCGACTGAGTCTATGAAGTGAGTGAGTGAGACAAAAGCGAGTTTCTGCGAGAAACTCAAGAAATGAAGAATAGAAACAGAAAGAGAACTGTCTATTTATCTTTCTGTTTTTCGCCTGACTATTGTGTAATTGATGATAACGACGTAATGATAATGATGAGATAATCATCTCTTCTATCATCTTTCATACTCTTTCTTCGCTTGTCGATAGCATTCAGTCAAGCTGACTCTTCATGTGTTCGAAGCACTGTTTGACGTGTGTTATGCGCTTGATCGATATGCATTTTGAAGCATGTAGAAAGTTTGATAGAAAGCTCGATTGAAAGTTCAAGTACTCAATGCGCATATGTTGCTTCAAGCGAGAAAAGATAATGACAGGCAGAAGATTGATCAATCAGCGCATTGAATCTTCTCAATCTCATTTACTAGATCAAATCTCAATATTTTTCAAATATTTTTAAAGCATTGAACTCGACTTATTCAGAGCTACAATTATGCCTCTCAAAGTATGTTAGATAGTCAATGCGCATATGTTGATTTGAACGGAAAAAGATGGTGACAGGCGAGAAATCAGTCAATCAGCGCAGTGAATCTTCTCAATTTCATTTACTAGATCAAACCTCAATATTTTTCAAATATTTTTGAAGCATTGAACTCGACTTATTCAGAGCTACAATTGTGCCTCTCAAAGTATATCAGATAGTCAATGCACATATGTTGATTCGAGCGAAGAAAGATGATGACAGGCGAGAAATCGATCAATCAGCGCTTTGAACCTCGTCAATCTCGATTTCTGAGTCAAACCTCAATATTTTTTAATTATTTTAAAAGCATTGAATCCAGCTAATTCAGAGCTACAATTATGTCACTCAAAGTATGTCAGATAGTCATTGCACATATGTTGATTCAAGCGAGAAAAGATGATGACAGGCGAGAAACTGATCAATCAGCGCATTGAATCTTCTCAATCTCATTTACTAGATTAAATCTTGACATTATTCAATTATTTTTGAAGCATTGAATTCGACTGACTCAGAACTACAATTATGTCTTTCAAAGTATGTGAGATAGTCAGCGCGCATAAATCAATTCGAGCGAGGAAAATTGATGATTTTGATGTTCAAACTGATTCGCGCTAGCAAAACCCTCTAAAATCTCAATGTTCAACATTTTTCTAAAAATGTAGTTTGATGTCGTTGAGTTCAATATTATGTTCGTGAATACAGCTGACTGAAACGAATAAGACCTGAAATTTTGAAGAAAATCGACTCAGAAAGTTAAATGATAGTCTGTCTTTGAAAACAATAATAGTCAGCTCTCTGTTCTCAAGTTCTCGCTTAATTTTCTCTTCAAAAACAATGATAGTCAGAGCTGTCTATCATTACTCATATGAGCTCGAACTTCTTCGCTTGGTTTTTCAGTTTGTTCTACTCGTAATTTTTAGTTGAGTTGAGAAAATTATTTTTATGTTCAAATGTTCAGACTTTATTTTTCAATTATTTCTGAAGCATTAAATTCAGCTCAATCAGAGCTACAATTATGTCTTTCAAAGTATATTGAGTAGTCAAAGCGCAGAAATCAATTCAAGCGAGAAAAGATGCTGACAGCTGAAAGATCGAGCAGTCTCAACTCTTAATATTTTCAATTTCATTTGCTGAGTCAAATCTTCATCTTTTTTCAAGATTTTTGAATCGTTGAGCTGATCTTAATCAGCTCTACAATCTTCGTCAGCAAAAGTTCTTCATCAGAGAGCATCTAGTAGAAGTTTGAGACTGATAATCGATTGATTGAGAGTTGATGATCTCGCTAGTCATCGACGATCTAACGACGAAAGAATTTCTCTGAGTCATCAACTCTGATGACTCAGAGAATCATGTCAAAAATAAGAGATAGACTTGACTCATAAGAGACTTTATGCTATTTATATCGAGTGAACAAAACTCTCTGAAGAAGAAAATCACTTGTTGTCTATATGATTACTTCACGCAGTTGAAACAATGAGATTAACACTGTGTTATCAAGTAATGAATCTATAGCTTCTATTCAGCATGTGATGCTTGAGTAAACTCTTGATGAGAATGTCTGTACTGTTTAATTATGACACATTATCTTTGCTTTACTCTTTATTGATGATATTTTATACAATAATGTTTTGATTCGATTCTTGATTCAAAAATGAAAGATGTTTTCTTTACACTCATGATGCTCATGATTGTAACATACATAGAGCTGTGTTCTCTTACTCAATGATTGTCATTCATTGAGCAGAGTGTTACGATTCTAGTCTTTGTCTATTCTTTCTCGTCTTCGTCTTGATTTCATTCTAATCGAGTCTAGTGAGCATTCAAGCTAGAGATGATGTCATTGAAACTCTGCATCATATGTGTAAGACGTCAACTCAATCGAGTCTAGCACAGAGCTGAGAAACACACATATAAGAATCGAGTTCTTTTCTGTAGATACTTTTCTTTCTTAGCATTTATTTATTAGTTAAATGATATTCATATGACTCGCTCTATGCCGATTTCTAACAGTAGATAAATGCTAATCAACTACTCTGCTATCGACGTGTAGATGATACGAAATAATCTACTTCGTTTATTCAGAAAATTCGCAAGAAATTCTTTGAATTACTTTCATCAAATTTACTCAAATTTATCAAATCACTCACTACACACTCACATATCTATCTGTATCTTCATCTTCAATCTCTCATCATGACACGCGACTTCGAATCAGTCGAATTTCGAATGACTCGTCTGCTTAGAAGCACTGCAAATAGACGAGTTTCTCTTCTTTCTTTCGATGTTTCAGCTAAATCTCAGAATGTCACGATCTCATGAAACATCAAGATCGAAGAACAACTACGTCAATGAGCTCTTGATCAGTCGAACGAGATCATCAAGATGTTAGATGAGCTAAGAGATCAACGAGACATGACTCTGAAATGCAACGAGCACTGAATCATTCTACAAGTCGAACATACTCGAAGACTGAAACAGCTAGAGATCAATCGCACGACAATGAACACTCTAGAAGAGACTAACACTCGACTACAAGAGACAATGTTGAAACTCAAAGAGAAACAGCGTTCAGTTGATCAGCTTCGATCTCGACAGTCTACTGAGTCTCGATCTACTACGAATCATCTACTTCAACAAGATATCGAGTCGCATGCTTTTATCAAGAATCATACTTGACGAGAGACGTCTACTAAGTTCATCTTATTCGAAAATGAACATCATCGATTCTACAAATTTTCGAATCTCTTTATATTCACTGATGAAGATGAATTGACTTGAGAAGATTGAAGAAACAAGATAAACGACAAGCTGATTGTCAATGTCAATCAGTTCGATAATGAGACTATCTGCATTGTTTATATGTTGTCTAGACTAGAAGATGACGCTGCTGAGCACATCTACGCTCGACGTCGTCATGACTCTTCTCATTCATACTACTCAATCTACGAGCTATTCGAACATCTGAAAGAAATATACGATGAAGTGAATAAGAATCGAAAGTGTCGTCGCGAATACAACGCTCTGAGACAAGCAGACAAGTTCTTCAATGTCTTCTACTTCGACTTTATAAAGCTATTCAGTTATCTTGAATATGATGATTGTATTCTGATGAACGATCTTCAGAATAAAATCAATAATCGCTTGCAGAACGCTCTATCAGTCTGTCTTGAAGATTTCACTTCACTTCATCGACTAAAGATCTTTCTTCAAGATGTGAATAGTAAACAACGAGTCAATTATCAGCTTCGCAGCGAACGTTGCACTGTCATCTTCAAAGTCACTGTCGTACCTGACAAACGCGCTACTACTCTCTTGTCAGCAGTGATGACTTCAATAATCGATTATGTTAAGTCGACTATCTTTTCTATCTCTGAGTCAGCGAGATCGTCAATCATCTGCTACATCTGCAAGATCTCGAATCACTTGTTCAAGAATTGTTCTCATCTGAACAAGATTAACATCTCTGCATCTTGAGCTTTCACTTCTCGTCTACATGAAATCGTCATTTCAAAAGATAAAGAGAATAAGAAAATGTCTTCTTTCGAGAATAGCGAGGCAAAAAACTAGTGACTTTCATCAAAGACGTGATGAAAGATGTGTTAATTTCTTCAACGACAAGCATGTCAGATGATTCTTTTGCTTCTGAATCTTTGACTATTGAATGTGTACTTTCTAGCAAAGAAATTAGTTACTCATTGAAGTCATTAATTGACATTGAAGCTGCTGACTATTCGTTCATTGATGAAGTGATTGCGCAGATTGTTAGTGATCAGTTGCAAATCGAGTCTCTGACTTTGATCAAAGCAAAGTCAATACGAGAATTCGATGATCATTATGCAAAAAAACTCATTACTCATGTCATCTATTCGAACCTGACAGTTCAAGATCATACGATTGACATCGCTTCTATGTTAATCACTCGATTAGATCAACATCAAATAATTCTCGAAAAAGCATGAATGAACAAAATCAATCTAGTAATTGATATGCAAATCGATTTTCTTCGATTTTCGAATTTCAATTCTACTAGTCAGAAGTCGATTGCTCTATTTTCAAGCAATAAATCAATCACGAAACAGAAGAGCTTGACTTCTACTCATATACTAAAGAGATCTTTCACTTCGATTACATCTTAATTCAGTCAGAAATCACTCTCTTTCAGTCAAAAGAAGAATTCAATCGAACAGTTAAAATCGTGTGACGTGACTTTAACTAACGTCAAAATCTCTAAATCGACGTCAGATTCAACGAACATTGCAATGATAGAGACTGCGACTTATAGAATGTTAGTCAAACGATCAGACGTGAAGACTTTTGCTGTTATCATCTCGAAAATTGATCGACTCATAACTACAGTTGAAAATAAGCTCGAAGAAGTGAATCTGCATGAGCTTTCACACGTCGAGATTCTCGAAGAGATCAAAGTCAAGCTTCTCTTCAAGTATCATGACTATCTAGACGTGTTCGATCGAGCTATGATCGATCAGCTATCATCTCATCGTTTCTATGATCACAAAATTGAGTTGATCGACGAAGAAACATTTCTTCGAAGCAGACTTTATCAGATGTTCGATCACAAACTTCAGAAGATAAAGAAGTATCTGATCGATCATTTAAACAAAGAATTCATTTTCTTCAGCTTCGCATCATACGTCTCGCTCATCTTGTTCATCGAAAAGAAAGACGAAAGTTTGCGTTTCTGTGTCGATTACAGAAAGCTCAATGCTTTGATCAAACGAGATCGTTATTCTTTGTCATTGATAGACGAGACTCTCGCTCGTATACAAGAAAGCAAGTATCTGACTCGATTGAACATCATTGTCGCGTTCAACAAACTACATATGCACTCAGATAGCGAAGATTTGACTATCTTTATTATCTTCTTCAACTCATACAAATATCATGTAATGCTCTTCAAATTAACAAACGAATCAACGTTCTATCAACACTATATGAACGACGTGTTGTTCAAATATCTACATCAGTTTTGTCAGATCTATCTAAATGACATTATCATCTACAGCAAGATTCTGAAGAAACACAGATGACATGTATGATTGATTTTGCATCGACTACGAGAGATCGATCTACAGATAGACATAAATAAATGCGAGTTTCATGTGCAGAAAATCATCTTTCTAGAACTTTTGATGTCAATCAAAGAACTGAAGATGAACTTGCGAAAGATGCAAGCAGTCGTTGATTGATCTACACTCAATAATCTCACTCAGATGCAGTTCTTCATTGACTTCTGCAATTTCTATCGACGCTTCATCAAGAACTTTTCGAAGATTGTTCGTTCAATGATTCAACTCATTCAAAAGAAGATCATATTTGAATAAAATGAAGTCTGTCAGATCGTCTTCAATCATATGAAGAGACATATGATCGAGACTTCTATACTACGTCACTTTGATCAAACTCGTGAGACTATTCTCGAAATCGACTCATTCGACTACGTCAACGATGAAGTTCTCTCTCAATATGATGACGAAGAAGTACTACATTTGATTGTCTTCTATAGCAAGAACATGTCTTCTGCTGAATGCAACTACAAGATATATGATAAAGAACTTCTGATTATCATTTGAGCATTTGAACACTGACGACTCGAACTGAAGCTAACTGACATTTCTATCAAGATGTTCATCGATCATCATGCGCTCACTTCGTTGATGAAAGATAAAGAGCTGAGCAGACGTCAGATGCGCTGAGTTCAGAAACTCGCTGACTTCAACTTCAGAATAATGTATCGATCTGACAAACAGAACATCAAGATCGATGCATTAACTCGTCAAGCTGACGTCGTGCTCAGAGATTCAGAAGATGAGCGCGTTCGCTATCAATGAATCACTATTCTGACTTCGAATCGAATGAAAATTGCTGATCTAGAGAAGAACATCAGTGAATCATTTGACTTTGATAAAGAGTCATGACAAAAAAACATGATAGAAAGAGAAATTATGTAGACTGTATGATCAAGCTATTTACATTTATCTAATATCTTGTCGAATTGTTGAATCAAGCTTTTCAACTCGACTCGAGTTCTCAAGTTCAACTTCTCAACTTGACTCAACACTTTTTCAAAAAAATTTCAACTCGACTCGATGTGATCAGTCTACTCGACTCAAATACTTAATATCAACATCGTGACTTGATATTGAATTTTCGACTCGACTCGTCAAGCAAGCAAGCAAAAATGACGTCAAGTCGCTAAAAATAGAAACATAAAACAATATTTTTGCTTGTTTTCATGCAATAAATTGACAAATTGCATTATCTTTGCTCGAAAAACAAGAGAAAATACTGTTTATTTATTTCTATTTAGAATATTGTCGAGTCGAATCGAAAATTCAAGTCAATACTCAATATCAAAATTCAGACTCGAATCGAGTCTTGACGAGTCGAGAACTCGACTCAAGCTCGATGACTCGATTCGACGCGATCAGTCTAAATAGACTTAGCTTCGTTAATTCTGAAATGACAGCTTTAATGATGATTTAAGAAATACGAGAACACTAAGATAGATAGACATGTAGATATATTGATTGAACTGTCTAGTAGGTAGAAACTACGAAGGAAGAAAGAAGTGAAAAGTAGATGAATAATCTGAATCTTCTGAATTCCCTAGCGTCAGCCCTATAGGGCTCGGAGCGGATGGGAGCGAAGATTACTAACCACAGAGATAACAGTACTGTTTCCTGTTTTCAACAACTGCAAGGGTAGCATGATGATTATTGGCGGAATTGGCTGAACAGACAAGTCAGTCGAGACTGCGGTGAAATGCGTCAGATTATGAGTGGCCGAAGTTGATGTGGAAATAGTTTGCGTCATTTTGCTGATTGAATCGCAAATATTTGTTAGACAGGAAGTGGCCCCATCGTAGTTTTCACCAACGTCACGTGGCTCTTTGAGAAATGACCTCGGTTTTGTTTTTCAGGGTCCTAGCGTTCGATGACAAATCTGCCAAGAAGACAAGAACCTGCCGTTCACTACGAGTAAGTCTTATCCTTGACTTAACATCATTCTCCTGAAGCATACCACAACCACACATCTTCCTCAGCCAAGTCAAGGAGCAACGTTCTGCCTCCTAGTTTCAGCAAGCTATCAACGGTTTACCATACCATTATCAACATGGGCTGCGTTTCTGCCACCCCCCCAACCTTCTTCGCCGCAGGTTTGGCCTTGTATCCTCTGGCCTTCTACCTGTCTATACCTGAGGGCGCGACTCCGTCTCGACTTGCATTATCACGAGAAATCATCTCCTTCGTTCATTGCACGTCTATGGTGCTTCTCGCTGGCATGTGTCTCCGCGAGCATTACGCTGCTCTTACTCCTCCGCCCGACACGGCAGCTGCTCTATCGCCAGATTCTAATCTCCCGATTATCGCTACCAAATCTAATTTCGGCAATGATATCATGGCACTGGAGACTGCATACTTGCTGCAAGATTCGGTCCTCCTCCGCTATGCTTTCCACAAGAGCAAAAGATTAGTGCAAGCTGGAATGGTGCAAGGATCACCCCTTGGCCGCCATTTATCATGGCATCACGCTGGCTTAGCATTACCTCTGGTCACGCTACAATGGTACATTTCAAAGGGCAGGGAGAAGGGTATTTTGGTTATTGTGATGTTGATGCTCATGAACGCCTCCTCTCCGTTCGGAACCGTGCGCTGGTATTTGATAAATTTCCGTCCGACAAATCGTCGGGCAATTGCGACGGCTACAATTGGGTACCTTTGCACCTATGGGGTCTGCCGTGTCTACTTGATCTACTACATACTTAAAATATTCGGCAGCCAACAACGACTGTCTGCATTTGAAAGCTTCTGGAAGCTGCGACTTCCTTGCAAGGCAGGGACGGCAACGATGGCTATAGTCAACTCGGCCTGGTTTCTCATGGCCGTAAAAAATTTCATTGCTAGGGACCTCAAGCGTGCAAGCTGATACGAGGACTAGATTCCTCACCATCTGAGGCTGATGGTGGTATCCGAATCCTCACTGTCACAGGCTCTCTCGGTCTCTGACAAGGCAACTGCTTCATGTCTCTTGCAAGCACTGCAGGATCTACATTTGGGACCCATCCCAACCATGCTTTCAAGCCTTCTGCCTGGATATCGCCGGTCAGATCAATTCCTGAATCAACAAATTCTTGGGCAACGATCAAGCAAATTTGCCTCACGAGATCGTTCCCCAGACAATATTTCGCACCGTCACCGAAAGCTAGTCCTGCATTTTCCAGGCTGTCCTCCTTCATGAAACGATTCCATACGAAACTTGCAGCATTCTTGAAAACCGTTTCATCACGATTTGCCTTGGAGAAA
>JAABUY010005121.1_pt1 | contig 13372 bp, 17 predicted proteins | sample 5560271 | NCBI WGS metagenome assembly JAABUY01 (sample SAMN10711886, study PRJNA513374) | rock metagenome | isolation source: Antarctica rocks | place: Antarctica: Victoria Land, University Valley
CCCGCGCTCGCGCTGCGCCACTGCTCAGGCCCGCTGCCTGCAAGCGCGGACACCAGGAGCAGCGGTGCAGCGCGAGCGCGGGCGACCACCTCCTCGTGGTTGGCGCTTTGCGGCTTAGGCTTGTGCCTGGCTTGACGAGCTTGGCGGACGCGACGCGCGGCAGCGCGTTCAGCGCCGGCACGCCGGCGCGCTCGCGGCCTCAGCAAGGGGTCGCGCCAGCACAAGGGAGGCCAGGCGCGCCATCCTGCTGCTGCAGCGCCAGCAGCTCTGCGCCCGGCATTTGCTGTGTGGCCACATACACATCATGATGCCTTGTGGCATGCCTTGTGATCATGACCTTGTCCCGCAGAGTGGGCGCCCATGGGTGGACGGACCCTGCTTGCAATCACACCGCTCAACTGACTTGCTGGCATAGATGCTAGGAGCTGTGCCCGCTGGAGATGCACAAGCGGTGGCGTCGCGCCTGTCGTCGCACACGCTAGAGGCGAGCGGGCGCAAAGGTATGACGCTAGAAAGTCCCACAGCAGTGTGTCCCCAGCTTGTGTGATCTCAAACCCCCTGCATATGGCAAGCCACATGGCTGTCAGAAGCTGACACTTGATGTCAACAAGTGACAGTTGATGTCAGTTGACAATTCAACAGATGCCATGTGCTTGCTTGCTGCTGTGCTCCTGCTCGCGCACTCGCTCGGGCGCGCGCGCCTTGCCGCCGCGCTGCCTGCATGCTTGCACCGCATCAGCATGCCTGCCGACTTGCTTCCTGCTAGCCTGTGCTGTGGATGAATGAATGAATGACAACCATGTAAGTAGCGGCTCGCTGCGGCCGAGTGCATGCGCATGCCGCACGTACGCGCATGCATGCTGCTGCTGCCCATTGCCTGCACTTTGCATGCCGCACCCTGTCGCCTGCTGGCTATGCCTTGCTCGCTGCCTTCATGCTCACCGCTCGCGCGCTGCTCTCCTGGTGTCCGCATTTGCAGGCAGTGGGCCTGAGCAGTGCCTGGACACACAGCCGCGGGGGCGCTGTATGCTCTGGCACATCCAGCTGCGTCGCTGGCTCGGCCAGAGTTGGGGTGCTTTGCCACCACTTGTGGCAAGGCTGCCGATGATCGACCCATGACGGCGCCCTCACGCCCCCGCTGCGCCGCGCAGGAGGCTTTTGTGGAGGAGCTTGTCGCAGTAGACGTCAGCATGCGCTGCGGGCGCACGTCCAAGCGCTGTGCTTGGCGCGAGCATCATACGCCAGGCAGCGCCGCTTGAGTACTACTGGCAGCGATCCCAGGCACCCAGGGCATGGGCAGGGCGCGCGCCTGCTGCCCGGCAGCCGTCCAGAAGCAGCCTGGGGTCGCCGCCAGTAGCATCCAAGCAGCGCTGCTTGGTGCAAACGCTCACGCCAAGCGCAGACGCTTGGCTGTGCGCTCGCAGCGCGTGCTGACCACCTCTGATACAAGCTCCTCCACCACGATCTCCTGCGCAGCGCAGCGGGGCGTGAGGGCGCCGTCATGGGTCGAGCGTCGGCAGCCCTGCCACACCAAGCACCCCCACTCTGACTCGACCTGGCGCCCCCGCAGGCGTCCAGCACCCGCTCGTGCGCGCAGCTGCTGCTGCCTGGCCCCAGGCCACGCGCCCGCGGGCTGCCCATGTTGAAGGAGCTGAGCACAACGCACTTTTGCTGGTAAACCCATGTGTAAAACCTCTGTTTGGCGGGCGGCCCTTTACTGTATGATGCTATCCTCAGCACTGCTCATGGAGAACCGCTGCCAGTGCTCACCATGGGGTTTTCCTTTGCTTTTACTGACGGTGCCGGGTGTTGGCCGGAGACATGTCAGGTTCTTGCCTTGCTCATCCGCGGCAGTGTGCGGCAGGACCTGGTGTGGTGTCTGTCATACTATTAAATTTCCATGTAATCCAGATGTCCGGGTTGTGCTATCCTAACACCCACATGGCAGGGAGCACACAATGCCCTGTAGCTGCCAAATGCAAACCTATGCCTCCAGCCTGAACAGGCTCTGAATATGAAAACGCCAACGTTTTCCTCTTCATCAAACACAGCATCAAACACAAGCACAATGCATATGTCCTGCAAGCGCGCGCCCCATGCCCGCATCCGCTGCAGACCGCCACGTGTCAACACGTGACCTTGCTGCTGGGGCATATAGCCCATCATGCGCCCGGACCGGGCCTGCAGCCAACGTGCTGCCTGTGTGCTCAGGCGCGCGTGGCGCCCTGCATACTGTCAGTGGTCTGGCGTCCTCAGGCTGCACCGCTGCAGGCAGCAGGCTCGCGCTCTCTTCACGCCCTGATTGCGCGCTGGGGTTGCCGCACGGCGTGCGGCCCCAGCGCCCAGCTCCCCACGCACGGCGCTCATGCCAAGCGCAGGCGCTTGGCGGAGCGCCCGCAGCGCGTGCGGACGTCCACGATGACAAGCTCCTCAACAATTTCCTGCGCGGTGCAGCGGGGCGTGAGGGCGGTGTCGTGGGGCCAGCATCTGCAGCCTTGCCACACACAAAGCAACCCCACTCTGACCGGGCGTGCGACGCAGCTGGGCGTGCCAGAGCGCGCAGCACCCCCCGCGTCTGTGGCACTGCTCAGGCCCGCTGCCTGCACCAGCGGACACCAGGAGTGGTGGCGCAGCGCGAGCGCGGGCAAGTACCTCGTCGTCGTGCACAATCGGCGGCTTGCGCTTGCCGCGCGGCTGGGCGCGCGCGGCGCACGGCGCGGCGTTCTGCGCGCCGGCGCACACCCGGCGTCAGCAAGGGGGCGCGCCCGTGCAAGGGAGAGGTCTGGCACGACATCCGGCTGCTGCATTCCCCGCAGGATTGCGCACGGCTGTCGCGCCCAGCTCGCGCATGGCAAAGCCCACGAGATCTGACAGCGCATGCACTGCCGCGCTGCGCGTGGTGCCAGGTCACGCTGCGGGCGCAGGCTGCGCCACTCGCAAGAAGAGGCGGGCGCGCAGCGGCTGGGACTAGCGCACCTGGCCCATGCCCTTGCTCGTGCGCGCGGCGCGCTTCGCGCGGCCGGCCTTGAGGCCAACCGGGCACCCCTGGCCCTGGCTAGCTTTTGCAGCCACCAGGGCAGCTGCAGCCGCCCACGTCTCCAGCTCGTTCGCCTGCGCGGGCGTGGCAGTGAGCACAAAGTGGCTGAAAGGGGGCGTGATGCGCGCCACAGGACGCCCGCATCTTGCTGTCTGCTTCAGGGGCATCACGCACCGCCTCAGCGCTGGCCAGCGCGTCTGCAGCCGCGGCCAGGGCCTGCAGGACTGGCTTGCCCAGCAGCACTTCTGGTGCGTCCAGGGTGCTGTGCGGTGTGCGCTGCTTTCGCATGCGCACCATCTGCCCGGCGGGCCTGAGTCTTCAGGCTGCACGCATAGGTGGCACAGGCCTGCACTTTTGCAGACGCAACTCACGTACACAACGGCGTTTGCTCTCGCTTCGTACTGCGTGCCTGTCGAAAGGGGCACCGGCGAGGGGGTCTCTACACCCTGACCTGACCTGGCAACCCTCCGAGGGCGTTCAGAAATGCCCGCGGCGCTAGCGCAACATCGCCAGCACCTACACCTGCTTTACAGCTAATCTGACGCTTGGGATTGCCTTCCGAGACGCCCAGGCTATAACTGGTGGCGGGAGGGCGCGGCAAACAGCCTCGTGCCCGAGTTTGATCTTCGGACCGCACCACGCTCGCGTGACAGGGCCTGCCCGCCCCACTGTGGCCTGTTAGAAGTCACCTGAGCTGGTGCACAGCTGCTCTTAGCCAGGGAAGGGGCTGCCCAGCGCCCCAGCAGGTAGGAGGCGTGCACAGTCCTGCTGCTAGTAACAGCACCAGTGCCTGGGGTCAAGCACCAGCGTCGGTCTTGCTGGCAACCCAGGGAAGACACCAGAGCCGGCCTGGGCCCTGACAGGGGTGCAGGGCCATGTGCGCAAGCGCAGAAATGCGCTCGAGAGCGCGGCGGGCCCGCCAGCGCCCGGCAGTGTAGCCACGTACATCTTGTGGCTCGTGGCTGTGACCTTGGTGCGCACGAGTGGCGCCCGCCTTTGGCCGTCAGCTGCAAGCAGAGGCGGCGACAGGCGGCCCCCATCATGAGCAGGAGCGCAGACCTACGGCGCATGCTTCTGAGTGCCGTACTTGCGCGCGGTTGGCAACCGCACCCTGCGCTCAGGGCCCGCTGCGGCCCTGGACAGCAAAGCTGCAACATGGCAGCCCCGGCGGTTGCTGCTGCGCAGGAGTTCCAGAGAACAGCACGGCTCCCACACGCCCCCAGCCCGCAGCGCCTGCACCACGTGGTTTCAGCTGCAGGCACTTCCTGAGGGCTCCGCCTGCTGGGTCGCGCGTGCATAGCACTGCGCTTTATATTGGGGCAGTGCTGAGACGCGCGCCTTCTCGGCGCCGTGGGTCAGTGGAGAGGACTGGATGCGCGCGCTGCAGTGTCACTTACACGGCGCGGTCACCAGCGCGTCTGACCACTGCGCAGCTGCTGCACTAGCGTCCGCCGCACAGGCGCTCCAGCGGCCGCGCCACGGCGCCGTCGTACACAGCACACACACACGCCAATCAAACGCTGCGCTGTTCTGCTGCCAGCGGCCTGCGCGCCTCCCGCGCGCTGGGCGCGCCATGCCCCTGTAGCGGCCCCAGCGCCTGGTCTGCGCTGCAGGCGCCCAGCGCGCACCCGCGCGCCAGCTGCTGCCGCCTGCCCCCAGGCCGCCCCTCCACGGGCTGCCAGAGAGCAGGGCTTGGCAGGTGAAACGCGCTGCGGCCGCGAGGCCATGCGCCTCCGCGTCGTCGGCCGCTGAGCGCCGCACGGCCATGCGGGCTTCCGCGGCGCGCGCCGAGGGAGGGCTCCTCCGCCGCCCCCGCTCAGCGCCTGCGCCTGCTGCCAAGCGTTGCACTCCGGGCAGCCCGCGGCCTGGTGGCCTGGGCCAGGCGCGCGAGTGGGTGCTGGGCGCCCGCGGCGGCGCAAGCTAGGCGCCGGGGGCGCACGCTGCTGTGCGGCGCCCTGCGCGTGTGAGGCGCGCAGGCCGTTGGCAGCACAACGGCTTAGTGTCAGAAAGTGCGTGCACCAGCTGTGTATGTAGGCGCCGTGTCACGGCCATTGGAGCACTCACGGCGCGCCAGACCGCCGGTGCGCCGGCAACCTGCAGGGCCGCTGCCGCTGCTCCGCTTCGCAGCGCGTGGGGCGTGCTGGGCGAGGCTGGCGTGGGCCTGGCTGGCCGCGGCGCCTTGTTGCCTAGGTGTCAGCGTAACTGCGCCGCGCCCGCGCGGCCGCCCGCGCAGGAGCGCGGGCCGCCCGCGCGGGAGCCGCCTCCGGCGCCGGCCGCGCCGCGAGCCGCCTGCGCGCAGCGCCTGCAGCGTATGCTTGCGGCTTGCAAGCAGTTCTGATGGCTCCGCCTGCTGGGCCAGATGCGTGGGGCGCTGCGCTTCTGTCGGAGCAGTGCCGAGGCGCGAGCCTTCTCGGCACAGCGGGTCAGCGGAGAGTGGACTAGACTTGCGCACTGCTCTTGGTGTTACAGGCCGTGATGTGCAGTGCACGCGGCGCGATGGCCGAGGCTGGCCAGCCAGGGAGCAGAGGTTGTTTCTGCCAAGTGAAAGCAGATCTCCCTGGCAAGTGTTTTCCTGGCAAGTACAAAGCATATCTCAGGCTGTTCTTCTGCCGCAGTCAACACAGAACTGTGCAATCTCAAGCACAGTTGTGCCTGCTAAAGCTAAAGTAGACTCGAGCAAAGTTTCTGCCTGCCAATGTGTGAGCTACGGTCAAGCTTTTTCTGCTGTCGAGATTTTTATTCTGTCAAGCATTTTTCCATTCCAAAACAGAAATATAACTCAGTTCATAAACATAGAAAAACACATGCAAAGTATTTCCTGCAATGCACGATTCCTGCGGCGCGGCTGGCCTCGGCGCCGGAAAGCGCACCTCGCGGCGCGGCAAGCGGCCGGCCTGAAGCCGACAGCGCCTGCAGCGTGTGGCTGCGGCTGCAGGCACTTCCTGATGGCCGAACGCGCGCGGCACTGAGCTGTCTGTCGGGGCAGTGCTGAGGCGCGAGCCTTCCCGGCACAGTGGGTCGGTGCGGAGAGGACAGGGCGCGCGCGTTGCAGGTCTTGTTTACAGCGCGGGAGCGCGCGTACGCGTCTCATCGCCGCGCAGCTGCTGCACAAGCACTCCAGCGGCCGCGCCACGGCGCCGTCGTACACAGCACACAACAACAAACACAACCAAACACTGAGCCGTTGTGCGGCCAACTGCACGCCTCGCGCGCGCCGGGCGCGCTGCAGCGGCGTGCGCCTCCGGCGCCTAGCCCGCGCCGCCGCGGGCGCCCAGCGCCCACTCGCGCGCGCAGCTGCTGCCGCCGGGCCCCAGGCCACCCGGCCGCGGGCCGCCCGCAGCGCGAGGCTTGGCAGCAGGCGCGCGCGCTGAAGCCCTCGCGCGCCGGCGATGGAGCGCTCGCGCGGCGCGCGGCGCGGGCGCCCGCGGGCCGCGCGGCGCTCAGCCCCCCACGAAGCGGAAGCGCTGGGCCGTCCGGCCCGAGCGCGTCTTCACCTCGAGCACGCCGGCGACCTCCCCCGCCTCCTGCGCAGCGCAGCGGGCGCGGCGCCCGGCTCACCGGCCGGGCAGCGGGCTGGCGGCGAGGCACCTCAGGCCCCTGCAGGGCTGCGTCGGCAGCTGCGCTTGCCGCAGCGCGCGGCACCGCGTGCCTCCGCGCGCGCGCAGGCATCACTGGCGCCCGCGCCCCGCCGAGCGGGCCGCGGAAGCACGCGGCGCGGAGCCAGCGCGTGCGCGCACCTGCTCGTTCTGCGCCTGGCGGCAGGCGCGGAGGCGCTTGCCCGCCGGCTTGGCGGGCGCTGCGAGCGGCATCACGTTCTGCACCGCGGCGCGCACGCGGCGTCAACCGGGGCCACGCTGCCCACTGCGCACGCAGGGCTGCAACACCCTATCTGTAGGCGCGCGCCCGGCTACGGCTGTCGCATCTTGCCTGCGCTCGGCAGAGCACTAGACGCCCGACAGCGCGGGCGCAGCTACACTGCCGCCTGCGCCCGGCTGCGCCGCAGGCGTGGCCTGCCCCCGCTGCTTAAAGGGGGGCGTGCATTGGCGAACAGCGGCGCACCTCGACGCCGCCGCGCTTGCGCTTGGCGGTGCCGCTGCTGCTGGCCCCTGCCGCGCCCTTCGCGCTGCGCGCGAGCAGGTCCGCCAGCCCGGGCTGCGGCGGGGCGGCCTTGATGGCCACAAGGGCCAGCGCGGCGCCGTCAACGTCAGCGACCTGCGCGGGCCCGGCGCTCAGGGTGCGCAGGCAGCGAGGGGCGCGCCGGCATGCCGCAGAGCACCGCATCTTGCTGTCTGGATCTGGGCGCGGGGCCGCACCATGCGCGTCAGGGCGTCCGCCGCGGCGACCTCCGCCGCAAAGAGCTGGCGCTTTGTAGTGCGCGCCGCGCGCCGCCCCCGCTTGGCCATCGCGCAGGACGGAAAAGCTCCGCTGGCGCTGGCACGGGCGGCAAGCTGGCTGTCCGTCCGGAACGCAGAACACGCTGAACGCAACCGCGAGCTCTTGTGTGCCGTACTCCGCTGGCTTCGAGAGGTCTGGTCCTTAGGGGGTCTGCACCCTACGCGGAGGGAGCCTGCAGGGGGCCTCTCGAAGCCAGCGCAGTACGGAAATACGAGCGCACGCAGGCTGTCGCGGAGCCGCTCTGCCGGAACGCCCGCCTGTCAGCCACCCGTGCCAGCAGACCAGCTGGTGCTCCACTGTTGCTCGATGGCGCCCCGCCTGCGGCGCGTGCAGCGCGCTGCGCGCCAGCTCTTTGCTGCAGAGCTTGCTGCAGCGGAGAGCGCGCCGGCTGCGCCGGCTGCCGCCGGCCCGGCTGACGCCGGGACAGAAATGGTGCGCCCCCGCGCCCAGAATCAGACAACAAGATGCGACGCAAAGCGGCATGCGGCGCGCCCCACGCTGCCTGCTCACAACCAGCGCCGGGCCCGCGCAGGACGCGGACGCCCGCGCAGCCGCGCACACCCTTGTGGCCATCAAGGCTGCGCAGCCCCAGCCCGGCCTGGCTGACCTGGGCGCCGCGGCGGGCGGCAACAGCGGCCCCGCCAAGCGCAAGCGCGGCGGCACCGAGGTGCGCCGCTGTTCGCCAATGCATGCCTCTCTTTCAGCAGCGGGGGCAGGCCACGCCCGCGGCGCAGCCGGGCGCGGGCGGCAGTGCAGCCGCGCCTGCGCTGGCGGGCGTCCAGTGCTCTGCCGGGCCCCTTGCTGACATCGTGTGCGCGCCGCGGCGCAGAACATGATGCCGCGAGCCGCGCCCGCCGCGCCCGCAAAGCCGGGCGGCAAGCGCCCGCGCGCATGCCGCCGGGCGCAGCCCGAGCAGGTGCGCGCACGCGCTGGCGCCGCGCGAGCGCTCATGGTGTCTGCGGCTGTGGCAGCGGGCCTGAGCAGTGCCTGACACACAGCCGCGGGGGTGCTGCACCCTCTGGCAAGCTGTGCTGCGTCGCAGGCCCGGCCAGAGTGGGGGTGCTTTGCCACCATCTTGTGGCAAGGCTGCAGATGCTGGCCCTACGGTGGCGCCCTCACGCCCCACTGCGCCGCGCAGGAGGCCGAGTTCGACGAGCTTGTGACGGTGGAGATCCGCACACGCTGCGGGCGCAACACAAAGCGCCTGCGCTTGGCATGAGCGCCTCGCGCCAAGCAGCACGGCACAAGTCAGTACTGGCAACCCGCAGCATCACTGCGGAGCGCGCGCCTTCGGACGCAGGCAGCGCATTGGCTGCAGACCTGGCCCGCACCTGTTGATGGGCTGATGGGCTGTGTGGCCCAGCAGCAAGGCCACGTTGTCGCCACGTGGCGGTCAGCAGCGGTTGCGGGCATGGGGCGCCCGCTAGCAGGACTGTATCTCTATATGAGAGAGACAGAGATGCAGTCCTGCTAGATATGCTTGTTTTGTTGCTCGAATGTTTCCTCTTGGCGTTTTAATGTTCAGAGCCTATTTAGGCTGAGTAAATTAGGTTTGCCCATGGCAGCTCCAGGGCATTTTGTGCTTCTTGCCATCCTAGGGTAGCAATATGCGGACATGTCTCTGGATCCTGCCATGATTGAAATTCAAGAGAGAGTGACAACATGAAAGCATGAAAGACGTCCAAACCAAAGCTTAACACTGCCGCGGATGAGCAAGGCAAGAACTGAAAGATCTTCGGCCAACACCCGGCATCGTCAGTATAAGCAGGGGAGGAACCCACAGCGGAGCGCTGGCAGCAGCATCGCTCAGTTGAGGGTTTTATCATGCAGCCAAGGGCCGCCCGCCAACAGAGGTTGTACACACAGGTGTACCAGCCGAAAGCGCTGTGTGCTACAGCCCCTTCCAGCCCGTGTTAGGGTGGCCTGTGGCCAAACAGCAGCAGCTGCGCGCGCGAGCAGGTGCTGGACGCCTGTGGCGCAGAGCAGGCGCTGGTAGCGCATGGGGCGCACCCAGCGTGCATGAGGCGCGCAGGCCTTTAGCAGCAACAGCTTGATTAGTGGCAGTGGAAATCCCCTGTTCACCATGCATTTGAATTTGCTTAGGAGCTTGCTTGCACATAGGCGCCGTGTTGCAGCCGCTGGAGCGGTTGTGCAGCGGCTGCGCGGCGATGCACCCATGACCTCGCGCTGTAAGTTACAGCGTGTATCAGCGAGGGCAGCGCGCATGGCCAGTCTGCTCTGTCCACTGACCTACTGCCGACCGGGGTTCCGGCGCGCAATAAGCAGCGCATTCACGCCCATGGCGAGGCGCATACCAGAGCGCCGCGCAGCCGTGCTTGCGCTGGTCCCCACGTGCGCAGAGGCGAGAGCCGGACGGCACTGCAGAGGGCCTGCACCTTAACGAGAGTCTACAGAGTGAGCCTCTCGAAGGCAGCGCAGTATGGCGCGCAGAAGCGCAGGCAGCCAGCTCGCAGTCCTGCTATCAAATCAGGATGCACCGCCTGTTTGCCGCCCATGCCTGCACTGCCAGGTGAGCTGCTCTCTGCTAACAATGGCGCGGCGCAAGCGGCGCACGCAGCGCGCTACCAAGCGCCACCTGTATGCCACGGAGGTCAGCGCGGCTGATGGCCCGCGTGCGGCAACGGCTGCGGCCGGCCCGGCTGACGCGGGGGCGCCCCAGGCGCATCCATGTGCGCCCGGGCATCAGCGCGGCCGTTGCCGCTAGGCGGGCTGTCAGTCGCGCTGACCTCTGCGCTGACCTCCGTGGCATAGAGCTGGCGCTTGGAAGCGCGCTGCATGCGCCTGCGCCGCACGCGCTTGGCCATCATGTAGCAGGGAGCAGCTCAGCTGACTTTGATCGGCGCACAGCTTGGGCCTAGCAGGCCTGGGCGCATAAAGCGCGAGGTCGTTGGCAGCAAAAAAGGCAGCAAAAGAATGCAGTGGGGGTAGGCCTGGGCACAGGCATTGGAGTTTTGCGCCTCAGCACTGCTTCAACAGAAGTGCAGTGCTACACGCAAGCGACCCAGCAGGCGGAGGTATTGGGCATTGCCTGCGGCTGGCGTTGCGCACGAGCGGCTTGCGGCGCAGCGAGCGCGGTCCGCTTCATGCGCGCGCACGGCTGCGGGGCTGCAACTTGCAGCCTGCAAGCCAGGCCGGCCGTGCTTGCAGCTGGCCCTGGCGGTCACTGCGCTGCGCAGGAGGCCACGGAGGTGGCCGGCAAGTTGGAGGTCCAGACGCACTACGGCAGGAAGGCCAAGCGCTTCCGGATCGTCAGCGGCTGAGCGCAGCACGGCGTATAGGCAGGTGACCGAGCCGTGCGCTGAGCGAGGGCTGCATCACCGCCCCCGCTCAGCGCACGACTCCGAGACCTGCAGGCCGCGCTGCACTCAGTCGCCAGCAATGCGGTTGCGCTTGGCCTTCCTGCCGTGGCGCGTCTGCACGTCCAGCACGCTAATACCTTGCTGCCAACAGCACGGGTTGCAGTGGGGCAGAATCAAGCTCTTGTGCTGCCACTGGCCTGCGCACATAGTGCGCGCGGGCCTAGTAGGCCTGTGCACAGGCAGTGGAGTGCGCCTGGGGCGAAGAGCGGGCTCGTACGCCCGTCGTAGCACGCGGCTTGTCGCAGACGCGCTGATGAGTCATCAACACTGACTTGCGCTGTCAGTACTAGAGCAGCAAGCACATCCAGCCCTCGTTTGATGTTTGGTTTGGCGTACCTTTCAGCGTGCCAGGAGGCAGCGAGCAGTCACCTGGTCCGGCCGCCAACACAAGCTGAACATACAAGGAGACAGCAAGCCAACCATCGACACACGCAAAAGTGTACAAGGTGCAGGAAAGGCTATAGTGAATGAAGTACAGCCAATGTATTACCAGCCAACTGCATAGGTCTGTCCCAGCGGGCGTTCATTGGACACAGGCCCTATAGGCTAGCTAGGTGTTGCTGCAACATACGCAGGACAAGCACGTGCACTCCACTCTACGGATATCCCTCTGCGTGCGGCATCGTTCAGCGTGTGTATTTATTCTTGCGCTAGCCTCTTGACAGGCAGTCGTCTTTGCTGATTGGGCTCACTTCAGCGCATATCAAAATGGTGAACCTGCAGCGCTGGCTTTTCCCGCCGGGGTGGGACGTCCGCCTGGTGCGGGGAGCATATGCTGAGCTGCTGGGCTCCCTGCTGCTGTCCTTCATCTTCAACCTGACGGCAGTGAACAGCATGAACAATGCGGCGCTGGCCGCCGGCGCTGCTTACGCCGTTCTGGGTGCGCCGCTCTTGCAAGACGAGGCGTGACTCGCGTAGGACACAAGTGTGCAGCAGCCACCGCGCTGCACATGCACACAATTCAGCAGTCGCCGCAGTTTCTGCAACACGCTCAGTACGTAAAGAGCTTTAGAACCTCTTATTACCTTGGTGCTGGCGTGCGTACCCAGCAGATGGGTTCACAGCTCATGAAACTCGCTAATGACTCGGCGCAAGGCAGAGAGTGCGCGCGCGTGTGGCTTTAGTGTGTTCCCCTGTCTGCGCACAAGCTTTTGTAACATACTGAACGTGTCGTGAGTCAACGGCGGCTAAGCGCGACTGTGGTCACTCTGCAGTGTTGAGGCACTGACATTATGTCGTGTCTTGTGCCACGCCTGCAGTGTATGCTACTCAGCAGACGTCCGGGGGACACCTGTGGCCGTCCATCACCTTTGCAACGGCCCTGAGCGGGTATGGCCCACATGTGAAAGTCCTTGTACAACGAGCTTCACTGGTGCTATGCAAGAGTGCACAACGTGCTTCACTGGTGCTTTACAAGAGGCGGAGGTGTATGCAAGTAGCCCTGACGCTGTTCTTTTGCAGGCACTTCCACCTGGCGACCGCTCTCATCTACATCTGCGCTCAGGTGTGGAGCCTCGGCGTGTGACGCGCTTGCGCAAATATAATGAGTGCCTGCCTTTACTTCTGCGTGTTCACCTGTATGTGGCACTGCAGCTTGTGGAGATGCGTGTCCTTGATATCGCCGGCACTGCGACGGGAAACCGTGAGTTGGCGGCACTGCCTGGCGCCCTGCGCGCCCCACGCTGGGGGAGGCTGCAGCACGTTCTCCGCCTGACTTTGACATACTGCAGCTGGGGGAGACGCGCGTCGCACCTCTGCATTGCTGAGGGAGTGGGCGCGACGACGTGTAAGCGGCGCGCAGGTGCTGGGCGCGGTGCTCGGCGCGCTGCTGGAGGTCGCGCTCATCCCCGGCCTGCGCTGGGGCCACCACGCGGGCGGCGCCGCGGTGCCGGGCTGCTTCCCGCCGCCGCCGCCGGCGCTGAACAACTACCAGATCTTCGGCTGGACGACGTGCGCGCCCGCCCCGGCACACGCCGCCCCGCTCCAAGCCGGCGCATATTCAGGGCGAGGCGCGCCGCGACGTGTCGCAGGTCAGGGTAGGGCTTATTCTGTGTCTGCGTGCGCGACAGGCTCGCCACCTTCACGCTCGTGTACGTGCTGTATGCGGTAGCCGTGGCGCGGCCCGGCCACGGCAGCATCGGCCCGCTCGCGCTGGGCCTCGCCGTCTTCGCCCTCATCTCGGCGGGTGCGCCGCGCGCGTCGTGCGCGGGCCTGCGGGCCCCGCCCGCCTCCTGCACACTGCCGCCGCGGCGCCCCAGCCGCGGCGGGTGCTGCCAGTGGCTGACACAACCTGTCAAGGCCCAACGAGGCTGCTGCACGTCGCAACGGTCTGTGTAAGCAGGAAGTGCGTGGTCAGGTTGCATGTCTGAAAAGCCCGCTGTGGCTGGTGTTGCGCAGTCCGTTCATGCGTCGCTGGACTGACTGGTGACCCCATGTCCGGCCATTTGCTGTGTGACCAGCGCGTGCCTGTCTCGCGCGCAGGCGGGAGCTGGCTGGCCACGGCGCTCAACCCCGCGCTCGTGCTGGCCAACCTGATCGTGTTCCAGTGCACGCGCAAGAG
>JAABUY010005125.1_pt1 | contig 13356 bp, 10 predicted proteins | sample 5560271 | NCBI WGS metagenome assembly JAABUY01 (sample SAMN10711886, study PRJNA513374) | rock metagenome | isolation source: Antarctica rocks | place: Antarctica: Victoria Land, University Valley
CGTTCAGCTTGTGGCGACGCCGCTCGGCCGCCGCATCTTCTCGCGCGGCGCCGACGACATCTCGGCCGCGTTCCCCGAGATCGTCGAGGCGATGGTGTTCCACGGCGTGTTGGACGGCGAGCTGCTGGTGCTGCGCGACGGTCAAGTGGCACCGTTCGCCGACTTGCAGCAGCGGCTCAACCGCAAGGCGCCGGGCGCCAAGGCGCAGCGCGACTATCCCGTCGCCGTCCGCCTCTACGACCTGCTGTTCGACGGCACCGAGGACCTGCGGCCGTTGCCGTTCGACGCGCGCCGGGCGCGGCTGGAGGCCTGGTACGCCCAGCACAGCCCGCCCCGCATGGACCTGTCTGAACTGATCCCGTTCACCACCGTCGACGAGCTTTCGGCGGTGCGCGACGGCACCCGCGCCGCCAGCATCGAGGGGCTGATGCTGAAGCGTGGCGACAGCGCCTATGTGCCCGGCCGGCCCAAGGGCCAGTGGTGGAAATGGAAGCGCGACCCGCTCACGATCGACGCCGTGGTGATGTACGCGCAGCGCGGCCACGGCAAGCGCAGCAGCTACTACTCCGACTACACCTTCGGCCTGTGGCGGGAGGACGGGGAGCTGGTGCCGGTTGGGAAAGCCTACTCCGGCTTCACTGACGCGGAGCTGGTGACGCTCGACCGCTGGATACGCAACCACACCACCAACCGCTTCGGACCCGTGCGCGAGGTGGAGCGCGGCCTGGTGCTGGAGATCGCCTTCGACGCGGCGCAGCGCAGCAACCGGCACAAGTCCGGCGTGGCGCTGCGCTTCCCGCGCGTGGCCCGGGTGCGGATGGACAAGCCGGCGGAGGAGGCGGATCAACTCGACACGCTGATGCGGCTGATTGAGCCTGGCGCTGCTCAGGCGTAGCGGCGCAGGCCCACCACGGCGAAGACGATGCTGGGAGCGCCGCAGAGCGCGACGACCAGGGATGTGGGCAGCAGTCCCAGCAGCGCCGGGGCGATCACCAAGCCAAGCAGATTGCCAAGCTGGTTCCCCCCCAGGAAGGCGCGGGCGGCGGCCTGGATGTCCGGTCGTGGCAACTCGGTTTGCTGGAGCACCGCGACCGGGATGTCCTGCATGGGGCCGCTCACCGCGCAAAAGGCGGCGATGGCGGCATAGGCCGGCAGCAGCGCGGCTTGCGGCAGGCCGGATGCCTCAGTGAGCGCGAGCGCGCAGATGCCGACGCCCATACACAAGTTGCCGATGAAGATCTGCCGCCCTGGCCGGGCCGGCATTGGGCGGCTGCCGATGACCAGGTTGGCCAGGAGGTTGGTGCAGCCGTAGGCCGAGATGACCGCGCCATACGCGGCAACGCCCGATCCGCCGGGTCCCACCAGCCCGTTGCGTGCCACCATCAATGGCAGGATCAGGAAGAACACCGCATACCAGGTGCCGTTCAACGGGGCTTTCCCAACCAGCACGTAGCCCAGCAGGCGATGGCGCCGCACCACGCGGACGCCGTGCAGCATCGAGACGAGCAGGCCCGGCGACGCCGGCCGGGCGGCGGGCAGCCGGGCGTGCCGCTGGATCGCCAGCAGCGCCGCCGCCGAGGCAAGGTACGTCGCCGCATCGACCGTCAGCATGTGGCGGATCGGCAGCACGAGGACGAGCGCGCCGACCAAGGCGGGGCCGAGCAGCCGGGCGATCCGCTCCGTTGCGTCCAGCAGCGCATTGGCGGCCGGCAGCGCGGACGGGTCGGCCACCAGCGCGGGGATCACGGCTTGCAGCGCCGGGCGGAACACGGCCTGGCCAGCGCCCAATACGGCCACTGCGGCAATCAGCGCCGCCGGCGACGGCCCGCCGCTGGCCGACCATGCCGCGACGACACCGAGCAACACCGTCGCGCGGGCCACGTCGGCGCCAAGCATCGCCCGCAGCGGCGCCCATCCGTCCGCGAGCCGTCCGCCGAACACCAGGGTCAGCAGCACCACGAGCGGCCCCACCGCCACGATCCAGCCGGCGGCCGGGCCGAACGCCTCGACCGCGATCCAGGTGAAGGCGACGGCGTAGGCCTGGTCGCCGACCGACGACAGCGCGAGCCCGCCCCACAGCAGAGCCAGCGACGGCTGCCGGAGCGGGCGCACCAGGCTCGGCAACCGCATCAGCGCGCCAGCAGGGGGAGCACGGACAAGACCAGCAACACGGCCATGGCAACATTGAACGTCCTCAACTGCGCGGGCGACCGCAGCACCCGGCCGGCGCCAGCGCCAAGCAGCATCCAGAACAGGGTGCATGGCAGGCACACCAGGGCGAACAGGACGGCGAGCAGCATGATTTGTCCGACCAGCCCGTGGCCGGGCACGGTGTAGGTCGTGCTCGTCACGATGGCCAGGATCCATGCTTTGGGATTGACCCATTGGAATAGCGCCGCCGCGCCGAAGCCCATGGGCCTGCTCGCGGACCCGCCGCCCAGCGGCATGGCTGGGTCGGCGCGGGCGATGCCCCATGCGATCCAGAGTATCCAAGCGCCGCCGATCCACCGCAGGGCGGCATGCAGCGGCGCCGACGCGGCGAGCGGCCCGGCCAGGCCCAAGCCAACGAGGGCCACCATGACGCCGAAACCGACGCTGATGCCCAGCATGTGGGGAATGGTCGCGCGTGCGCCGCGGTTGGCGGCTGAGGCCGCGACCATGATGTTGTTCGGCCCCGGCGTGACCGAGGTGGCGACGGCAAACAGGACGAAGGCGAACAGGTCAGGCGGCATCATCTGCGTTCGAGTACCGAAAATGCGCTGCCAGCGTGTCCGGCCATGTCGGCCGGCGTGTCCCGGCGGCCTGCGCGGCGCAGGCCGCCGAAGTCGGTCGTCAGTCCGGCTTTTACTGAGGGGTGCCGGTCGGGGACATGTTGCCGGGAGCCATGCTGCCCGGAGCCATGCCGCTGCGGGCGGAACTTAGGCTTTGCTGGTTCAGCGCGTCCGTGGCAGCGCTGCCAGAGTCCTGCCGCATGGCTGAGCGGCCCCTCATTGGGTGGCGCATCGTGGAATGCGGGTGGCGGATCGGGTGCCGGGCCGTCGCGGCGCTGGCGGCAGCGGCGAACGACGCGGAAACAAGAAGGGCCGCGAACAGGGTCGAGGCGATTTTACGGATGGTCATGCTCTGCTCATTTCGACGGATATGCGGCGCTCGACGGCACCGAATACGCAATTATCGCGTCGCGGGCCGTTTCCAGCAATCATTGCTGCATCTAGGCAACAGTAATCTTTCGGCAGTGGTACAGCACACACAGTCTGTCACGGTCAAATCCTTTAAACACCGTTGCGCGTCATCAAGCGCCCAGCCCGCGCCGCTGTTGCGGCGCCGTGGCGGACATAGGCCGACCGGCCGTTGATCCAGGTTTCGCCAATCCCCTCGGAGGGCTGGGTCGGACGGTCGAAATCGGCCGCGTCCCGCACGGTGGCCGGGTCGAACAGCACGAGGTCGGCGTAGGCCCCGGCGCGCACCACGCCCCGGTCTGTGAGGCCGAACACCGCCGCGGTGCGCCCCGTCATCTTGTGCACCGCCGTCTCCAGGCTGAACAGACCGAGGTCCCGCGCATAGTGCCCCAGCACGCGCGGAAACGTGCCCCATAGCCGCGGGTGCGGGAAGGCGTCGTGCGGCAGGCCGTCGCTGCCCACCATGCTGCGCGGATGCGCCAGGATGCGCTGCACGTCGGCCTCGTCCATCTGGAAGTAGATCGCGCCGGCTGGGGACAGCCGCTCGGCGGCCTGGCGCTGGGTGAGGCCCCACTCGGCCGCCACCTCCGCCAGCATGCGGCCGGACAGTTCTGGGTGCGGCACGGACCAGGTCACCTTGGTCGCCACGTCCTCGCGGACCCGGCTTGGGATCAACACGGTCGATGCCGCGGCATAAGGATACATGTCGAAGTCGACCGCCTGCCGCTGCGCCCCGGCCTCGATCGCCGGCAGGGTCTCGACCGAGCGGCCGTAGTTCTCCGGCATCGCGCATTTATGGTGGCTGATCACCACCGGAGCGCCAGCGTCGCGGCCGATCCGCAGCGTTTCCTCGATCGATTGCAGCACGCCTGCGCCCTCGTCGCGCATGTGCGTCACATACAGGCCGCGCTTTGCCCGCAGCGCCTCGGCGACCGCGACCACCTCCTCCGTGGGCGCCTCGGCGCTGGGTCCGTAGTACAGGCCGGTTGAGAAGCCGGAAGCGCCCTCGTCGAGGCTTTCCGCGAGCCGGCGGCGCATCCGCTCGCACTCGCGGTCAGTGGCGGCGCGGCCGACGTCGCCCTGCATGGCCTCGACCCGCAGCGACATGTGGCCGACCAGGGCCACGACATTGACCGGCGCCGGGTCGGCCCGGAGCCGCTCGGCATACTCGCCAAAACTGTCGAACACCCACCAGCTCTCGTCGCCCAGCAGGTCCAGCGGCGGAACCGGCCGGGTGGCCATGCGCACCGGGGACAGGCTGATGCCGCAGTTGCCGACGACGACGGTAGTGATGCCCTGGCTCATCTTGCACAGCATGCAGGCGGGGCCGCACAGCACCGCCCGGTCGTCGTGCGTGTGGGCGTCGATGAAGCCCGGCGCGACCGCGCAGCCCTGCGCCAGCACGTCGCGGTCTGCGGTCGCCGCGCCCAGGTCGCCGACGGCGGCGATGCGGTCCCCGGACACTCCGACGTCGCCATGCGTGCGGGGCGCGCCGGTGCCGTCCAGGATGGTGGCGCCGCGGATGATCAGGTCGCAATGCATGGCTGTTCCCCTTCGGTCACGAGTCCGTCGCGGACGTCCTGGGCGTGGCGGGCCGGGTCGCGCTCGCTGGGCGGACCCATGCCGCCGCCGCCGGGCAGCTCCAAAACCAGGCGGTCCCCGGTGGGAACCACCTGGTAGCCCTTCGTGCGCAGCAACGCGCCGCTCCTCAGCCGGACAACGCCGGGTGCGCCGTCGTGGCCGCCGTCCCGCCCCCTCGGCGCGTGCGCCACCCGGTCGAACACCGCGTTGCAGGCGAACTCCGCGTCCCCCTTCGCGCCGATCTCCATCACCTGGCCAAACCCGCCGCGCGTGCGCCCGGCGCCGCCGCTGTCGGGCCGCAGCTCCTTTCGCCAGAACACCACCGGGGCGACGTTCTCCGTCGCCTCGACCGGCATGGTGCGGACGCCGGAGGGGAACGCCGTGCCGTCCAGGCCGTCCTGCCCCGAACGCGCCCCGGTGCCGCCGGAGTTGAACGTGATGACCTCGAAGTCCACCAGCGGCGAGTTCTGCCCGCTGACGATGGGGCCGCCGCGCAACGGCGGGTTCCACAGGCACGAGGACCCCTCCGCCGTCACCCGGTCCGGCACCGCCTGGTGCAGGCAGCCCATCATCAGGTCCGGCAGCAACTGCCCGACCACGTGCCGCACCGCGACCGGGCTGGGGCGCGGCGCGTTCAGGATGCAACCGGCCGGGATTCGCATATGGAAGGGCGCGAGACTCGCGCTGTTGTTCGGTATGTCGGGCGCGACCACGCACTTGATGCCGAAGCTGGCGTAGGCGCGGGTGTAGGCGGCGGGCACGTTGATGCCGCGCCCCGACAGGCCGCTGGTGCCGTCGAAGTCCACCTCGATCGCGTCAGCGCCCACCGTCATGCTGGCCGCCAGGCGCACCGGCCTCTCGTAGCCGTCCGACCAGATTTCGGCCCGGTAGGTGCCCGCCGGCAGCTTGGCGATTTCGAGCAGGGTGGCGCGGCGGCTGCTGTCCAGGATGAACGCCGCCAGCGGGTCGATGCTGTCCAGCGCGAACTCATCCATCATCTGTGCCAGCCGCCGCGCCCCGGCGTCGTTGCAGGCACATAGCGAATAGACGTCGCCCTCCAGCTCCACGGGCAGCCGGGTGCCGGCGCGCAAGAAGTCGAAGAAGGTCTCGTTTGGCCGGCCCGCCTCGAAGCACTTCACGATGGGGATATACAGCCCCTCCTCGAACACCGACCGGCCCTCCGGTCCCATGCCGAGGCCGCCCACGTCGATCACATGCGCCGTGTTGGCGAACAGCGCCACCAGCGCGTCGCCATGGAACGCCGGCGTCACCACCGTGAGGTCGTGCAGGTGCCCGGTGCCGAGCCAGGGGTCGTTGGTGATCAGGTGGTCGCCGGGCCGCAGCGTGTTGGCCGGGAACTTGCGCAGGAAGTGGCCGACGCTCTCCATCATGCTGTTGACGTGGCCCGGCGTGCCCGTGACGGCCTGGGCCAGCATACGGCCCCGCAGGTCGAAGATGCCGGCCGACAGGTCCCCCGCCTCGCGCACCGTCGTGCTGAAGGCGGTGCGGATCATGGTCTGCGCCTGCTCCTCGACCACCGCGAGCAGCCGGTTCCACATCACCTGGCGCTGGATTTCTGCCAATGTCGTCATGCTGTTTCCCGCACCAAATCCAGGTAGCCCCGCGGGTCGACCGTCGCGCGCCAGCCGGGGCCGACCAGGGTGCTCGTCTCGTCCTCGGCGATGATGGCGGGGCCGGATACGCCTTGGCCCGCCGCCAGCGAGGCGCGGTCGTATACGGTCCAAGCGGCGGTTTCGCCCGTCGCGGTGTCCTGCACCCGCTGCAACCGGGTTGGGCTCGGCACCGCTGCCGCCGCAGCCGTGGCCGGCGCGATGTCCGGCACGGTCGCGACGGTCACGGCATAGCTCATGACCTCGACGTCCGAGCCGGGCACCGGGCGGTCGTAGAACCCGGCGTACTCGGCGTCGAACGCCGCGCGCAGCCCGGCCACGTCGGCATCGGCGATCCGGCCCAGCGGCAGCGCCACCGGAATTTCATGCCCCTGGCCAACATAGCGCATGTAGGCGGTGCGCCCCTGCCGCGTCGCCGCGCCGAAGCTGCCCAGCGCCACCACGGCCTCGGCCTCCCGCGCCATGTCGGACAGCAGCGCGTCCACGGCAGCGGCGTCGAACCGGCCCAGGCGCTGATACAGGCTGCGCACGACCTCGTAGCCCACCGGCGCCCGCAGGAAGCCGATGGCGCTGCCGACGCCCGCGCCGCTCGGCACCAGCACCCGTGCGATCCCTACCTTCTCCGCCACCCGGCATGCATGCACGGGTCCGCCGCCACCGAACGCGATCAGGGTGCGGCCGGCGTAGCTCTTGCCGCTCTCGACCGCATGGACGCGGGCGGCGTTGGCCATGTTCTCGTCCACCATCTCGACGACGCCCAGCGCTGCCATCCCGGCCCCAATCCCGAGCGGCACGCCCACCGCAGCCAGCAGCGCGGCCCGTGCCGCGTCGGGGTGCAGCCGCATCGCGCCGCCGGCGAAGCGCTCGGGGTCGTAGCGGCCCAGCAGCAGGTTGGCGTCCGTCACCGCCGGGCGCTGGCCGCCGTGTCCGTAGCACGCTGGCCCCGGCTCGGCCCCGGCGCTCTCCGGCCCGACCCCGATGCGGCCCAGCGTGTCCACATGGGCGATGCTGCCGCCGCCGGCGCCGATCTCGACCATCTCGATCACCGGGATGCGCAGCGGCAGGCCCGACCCGCGCTTGAATCGGCCCACCCGCGCGACCTCGAAGGTGCGGGAGGACTGCGGCTGGAAGTCGTCGATCAGGCAGACCTTCGCCGTGGTGCCGCCCATGTCGAAGCTGAGCACCCGCGGCAGGGCGCACTGCCGGGCGATGTCGGCGGCGAAGATCGCGCCGCCGGCCGGGCCGCTTTCGACCAGGCGGATCGGGAAGCGGCAGGCGGTGTCGATGGTCGTGAGCCCGCCGCCCGACAGCATCAGGAACACCGGCGCGTGCAGCCCCATTTCGCGCAGCCCCGCCTGCAACCGGCCCAGGTAGCCGGCGATCAACGGCTGCACATAGGCGTTGGCGGCCGTCGTGCTGAACCGCTCCCACTCGCGCATCTCCGGCGAGACCTCGCACGACAGCGACACTGGCAGATCGGGCGCCGCATGGTTCAGGATGTCGCGCACGCGGCGCTCATGGGCCGGGTTGACGAAACTGTGCAGGAAGCCGACCGCGACGCTCTGCACGCCCTCCCGCCGCAGCACCGGGACGAGTTCATGCACCGCATCCTCGTCGAGCGGCAGCAGCACGGCGCCCTCGTTGTCGAGCCGCTCCGGCACCGGCAGGCGCAGGTGGCGCGGCACCAACGGCTGCGGCAGGGTGATGTTGAGGTCGTACTGGTCGTAGCGGCTCTCGTTGCCCATCGCCAGCACGTCCCGAAACCCCTGGGTCGTGACCAGCGCCGTCCGCGCGCCCTTGCGCTCAATGATGGCGTTGGTGGCGAGCGTCGTGCCGTGCACCAGGATGCTCACGTCCGCCGGCGTCAACCCGGCCCCGCGCAGGATGGCCGCAACCCCGTCCAGCACCCCGCGCTCCGGCTGCGTCCCCGTGGTCAGCACTTTGGCGGTCGCCCTCCGGCCGCCATGCTCCAGCGCCAAATCCGTGAACGTGCCGCCAATGTCGACTGCGAGCCGGGCATGCAGGGGAGGGGTCTCCATGCCGACACCGTGCCGCCCCTTCCGCATCCGGGCAAGCCCGGCCATCATGCCGCCAACCAAAAGCGGGGGACCCTCCATGACCAAGCACCGTATCGTCGTCGCCCGGCCCATGCCGCAGGCCGTCACCGACCGCGCCAGCAGCGAGTTCGACGCCGTGCTGTCCGACAGTGCCGACATGCCGCCCGACGCCGTCATCCAAGCCCTTGCCGACCACAGGGCGGAGGCGCTGTTCTTCAGCAGCAACCTCAAGCTCAACGCCGAGTTCATCGCCCGCCTGCCGCAGTCCGTCCGCGTGGCCGCGACGTGCAGCGTCGGCTTCGATCATATCGACGTGGCGGCGGCCAAGGCGCGCGGCCTGGTCGTCACCAACACGCCGGACGTGCTGACCGACTGCACCGCCGACCTTGCTTTCATGCTGCTGCTCTGCGCCTGCCGCCGTGCGTGGGAGCACGCCGAGGTCATGCGCTCCGGCTGGCGCAAGAGCTTTGGCATGCGGGAGATGCTGGGCATTCAGGCCAGCGGCAAGACGATCGGCATCGTCGGCTTCGGCCGGATCGGCCGGGCGGTGGCCCAACGCGCCCGCGGCTTCAACATGCGCGTGCTGTACACCGACATGGCCCGCGCCGCCCCTGAGCTGGAGCACGGCGCAGAGTTCGTGCCGGGCCTGCGTGAGATGCTGCCGCGCAGCCAGATCGTCTCGCTGCACGCACCCGGCGGCGCCGCGACCGACAAGCTGATGAACGCCGAGACAATCGGGCTGCTGCCGCGCGGCGCAGTGCTGGTGAACGCCGCCCGCGGCACGCTGGTGGACGAGGACGCACTCATTGATGCGCTGAAATCGGGGCAGTTGTCCGCTGCCGGGCTGGACGTGTTCCGCACGGAGCCGGACTTCGACACCCGGCTCGCCGCGTTGCCGAACGTGTTCCTGACCCCGCACATGGGCAGCGCCACGACGGAGACGCGCAACGCCATGGGCTTCAGGGCGCTCGACAACATCGAGGCCGTGCTGGCCGGCAACCCTGCCATCGACCCGCTGTGGAGCTGATGCCATGACGAAACCCATCCTGCTCGTGACCCGTCGCCTGCCGCCCGCGGTCGAGGCCCGTGCCGCCCGCGACTATGACGCGCGCCTGAATGCGACCGACGCGCCCGTGACCGGCGCCGACATCCTGGCCCGCGCCGAGGGCGCCAGCGCGGTGCTGTGCTGCCCGGCCGAAAAGCTCGACGCCGCCACGATCCAGGCCCTGCCTGCCAGCGTCCGCGTGATCGGCACCTTCAGCGTGGGGTTCGACCATGTGGACCTCGCCGCCGCACGCGGGCGCGGCATCGCCGTCGTCAACACCCCGGACGTGCTGAGCGCCACCACCGCCGAGTGCGCCATGCTGCTGATCCTGGCCGCTGCCCGGCGGGCCGGGGAGGGGGAGCGCCTGGTGCGTTCGGGCCAGTGGGCCGGATGGGCGCCGACGCAACTGCTGGGCACCGGCGTCGCGGGCCGCCGCCTGGGCATTTTCGGCATGGGCCGCATTGGGCGCGAACTGGTGCCTATGGCGCGCGGCTTCGGCATGGCGGTGCATTACCGCGACCAGGCCCGCCTGCCGCCGGAGCTGGAGCAGGGCGCGACCTTCCACGACAACGATGACGGCTTCCTGCCGGTCTGCGACGTGCTGTCGTTGCACGCGCCGGGCGGGGAGGGCACACGGCATTGGCTCAACGCCGAGCGGATCGGGCGCTTGCCGCACGGCGCCGTGGTGGTCAACGCCGCCCGCGGCACCCTGATCGACGACGACGCCCTGGTTGCCGCGCTGCAATCGGGCCAGGTCGCCGCGGCGGGGCTGGACGTCTATAACAACGAGCCAAATGTGGCCGCCGGGCTGCTGGCGCTGGAAAACGTGGTGCTGCTGCCGCATCTCGGCAGCGCCACGAGGGAAACGCGCGACGCTATGGGGTATCTGGTGCTGGATGGGATCGATGCGGTGCTGGCGGGGCGGGAGGCGAGCAACTTGGTCACGCAGGGATAAGTCTCGGGTCAGCGGGCTAGGTTGAAGGTCGGCTTACGACCCGAAGCAGACTCTGCTGTTGTCATCAACCATAATTGGCTCCGACGACCACGCGATTGACAGATGGGCGTCCTCTCCCTCATCAGTAGGCCGGGAGAGACGTGCAGGCGCAAACCTCGACCCGACATCCGGCCCCGAGTCCTGTCGAAGGGCGGCCTGATGCTCCGCCCGGCAGGCGGAGGCCCGTATCCAGTGACCATCGCATTCTGGTTGCCACCTCTCGTCAGAGCGTTGACGACGGCTTCTCTTGTCACCCTGGCGTCCACGCTCGCCGAAGCACTTGGCCCGTTCTGGGGGGCCTTGATCGCCAGCCTTCCCGTGTCCGCGGGGCCGGCATACGTGTTCTTGGCACTGGATCACGGTCCAGATTTCGTCGCTGCGAGCGCTCTGAGCAGCTTCGCAGCCAATGCCGCAACCGGGCTGTTTCTGATCGTCTATGGCGTCTTGGCTCGTCATCGGCCGCATTGGCAAAGCCTTGGAGCGGCTGTGCTGGCATGGTTGATGGCAAGCGTAACGCTCCACCAGTTCGCCTGGACGCCCGTGACGGCGCTGGTGCTGAACCTCTCTGTCTATGGTGCCGGGTTTGTCGTGCTGAAGCGCGTGCAACACCCCAACATTGATGCGGCGCCGGCCCTGAAACGTCATTTTCTTGAACTCCCCGTTCGGGCCATCGCCGTCGCGGTCTTCGTGTCGGTCGTCGTGGTGACCAGTTCAATCCTGGGAGCCAGGGCGACCGGCATGGTGGCGGTGTTCCCCATCAGCCTCATCAGCCTGATAGTCATCGTGCAGCCTCGGATCGGCGGTGCAGCCGCGTCTTTGCTCGCGGCCAATGCCCTTCGGTCGATGCTGGGGTTCGGCATGATGCTGCTCGCCCTCTACCTCGCCATCCTGCCGTTTGGTGTAACCCTGGCCCTTGTCGTCGCTATGTCTGTTTCGGCCTGTTGGTCCGGTGGACTGTTGCTCCTTAAACCCAAGACTCCGGTCGCGTAGGTCCGCTTCCCATCAGCGCCCGACATACAAACTGACCTCCTACTCCGTCCCATCATCGATGAATTCTGTTTTGCCTTTCCCATCCCGCCCGCGCTGCACCGCCTCTAGCCGCCGCAGCTCCACCCGGCGGATCTTGCCCGAGATGGTCTTTGGCAAGTCGCCAAACTCTAGCCGCCTAATCCGCTTGTATGGCGCGAGCCGAGCGCGCAGATGCTCGAATATGCTCCGTGCCGTCGCGGCATCCGGCTCGAATCCCGCCGCCAGCAGCACAAATGCCTTGGGCAAAGCGGTCCGCGTCGGGTCAGGGGAGGGCACCACCGCCGCTTCCGCCACCGCCTCGTGCTCAATCAGCACGCTCTCCAGCTCGAACGGGCTGATGCGGTAGCCGCTCGATTTGAAAACGTCGTCGGAGCGCCCAACATAGGTCAGCGAGCCATCGGTGTTGCGTAGCGCCACGTCCCCCGTGCGGTACAGCGCGCCCTCGACCGGGCGCAGCGTGCCATCCTCCTGCAAGTAGCCCTGCATCAAACCCAGCGGCTTCGGGTTGAGGCTGAGCGCGATCTCGCCCTCCTCGGCCTCGGCACCGTCCGGGTCGACCAGCAGCACGTCGTAGCCGGGCAGCGGCCGGCCCATCGAACCCGGCGTCACCACCTGGCCCGGCGTGTTGGCGATCTGCAACGTGGTCTCGGTCTGCCCGTAGCCGTCGCGTATCACGACGCCCCAGGCCGCTTGCACACGGTCGATCACCTCGGGGTTCAGCGGCTCCCCGGCGGCGACGGCCTCGGTCAGGTGGACCGGGTGCGCCGACAGGTCCTCCTGCACCAGCATCCGCCACACCGTCGGCGGCGCGCAGAACGTGGTGACGCGCGCCTGGTCCAGCACCGCCAGTAGGTGCTTCGCGTCGAACCGCGGCTGGTTCAGGATCAGGATGGTGGCGCCGGCGTTCCACGGCGCGAAGAAGCTGGACCAGGCGTGCTTCGCCCAGCCCGGCGAGGAGATGTTGAGGTGGACGTCGCCGGGCCGCAGGCCGATCCAGAACATGGTCGACAGGTGGCCGACCGGGTAGCTCTGATGGCTGTGCAGCACGAGCTTCGGCTTCGACGTGGTGCCCGAGGTGAAATAGAGCAGCAGCGGATCGGTCGCCAAGGTCTCGCCATCGGGCGTGAAGGCGGCGTCGGCGGCGTAGGCGTCCTCGAAGCGCTGCCAGCCCTCTGCGCCGCCGCCCTCTGCACTGGCGACGGCGATCCGCGTGTAGCCGCCCTCGATGGAGGCGAACTTCGGCGCGAGCTCGCCGGCCGCGACCACGTGCTGCACCCGGCCGCGGGCGAAGCGGTCGCGCAGGTCGTCCTCGGTCAGCATGGTCGTCGCCGGGATCACGACGGCGCCCAGCTTCATGGCCGCCAGCATCGCCTCCCACAGCGGCTGCACGTTGCCGAGCAGCAGCAGGATGCGGTCGCCGCGGCGGACCCCCAGGGCGCGGAAGTGGTTGGCGACCTGGTTCGACCGGGCGGACAGCGCGGCGAAGCTGATGCTGCTGTCCAACGGGCCGGGTCCGATGAAGCGCAGCGCAGGCGCCTCGTTGCCTGCCGCCATGCTGTCAAAGTGGTCCAGCGCCCAGTTGAACCGGTCGAGCGCCGGCCAGCGGAACGCCTCCCGCGCCGCCGCAAGGTCCCGCCGGTGCAGCAGCAACAGGTCGCGGGCAGCGCGGAACGCTTGGGCGGATTCTGATATGACAGACTCGGGCATGACGGGTTCTGGCATGGCGGACGATCCTTTTCCGGATGCATAGCCGATTTGGCCGGCACCGTCTCGCCTCGGGTTGTTGGGGCAGCGCCGCCGCCGCTACCATGCCGCATGACGCCGATCCCGCCCGCTGCCG
>JAABUY010005127.1_pt1 | contig 13354 bp, 14 predicted proteins | sample 5560271 | NCBI WGS metagenome assembly JAABUY01 (sample SAMN10711886, study PRJNA513374) | rock metagenome | isolation source: Antarctica rocks | place: Antarctica: Victoria Land, University Valley
ACCACCTCTTGCAAGCCTGGCGTGTAGTACACGACTAGGGGCAGTACGATACAGGTCAGCGGGTGGCTAAGGATGAATGGCAAGCCGAGTGCAGCTGCTGGTATGCATAACACTATCAAAAGCTGCACAACACATAACTAGCTTGGTTGTCCAAAGTCCAGTGGAAGCGATGGCAAGGAGTAACACAAACACTGGTTGTGAGTACCTGTTGATTGAAGGGAACAGCATGCACAGCACTCCTTAAGTTTACTGGTATAGGGGAACTATAGCTGGATCGTGGGTTTGTAGCGCCTGGATCATATCTCGCAGAAACGCGCACCGAAGTTCTTCGCAAGGAATGGGGACGACTGCCAAACTTCTTTGTTGAGCTATGAATGAGCCGGGGGGACAACGAAGTGTGCAAGCGGTGTCTGCAGCGAGCGTGCAGCAACGACGAGACTGTACAGGATGCCACTCGCGTGTGTACCAAGCGGTTGCTGCTGGTACCCGGCATGAGCCACTACTGCGATGCGACAAAGCTAATCGCTTTGTCAGCGCAAGTAGATGGACTTGGCAACTCTGCGTTCTCACGTGGATTGCCTTCAAGTTTTCAATTCAAGAGATTAGTCAGCTTCCAGCAGGTGAGCTGCATGGCATGGCATGCAAGTGTCGCAACTAAAATATGCGCCTCGGTCCGGCTCTTCGTAGCTTGTGTGATAGGAGCTCGTATGAGAGGCATTGCGGGTTGTTTTCGCTTTGTGTTTGGCAACTGCAAGGTTGAGCTCACTGCTAGCTTGGAGCGATCTCGAAAGTGGTTTGCCTCGCCTATTCTCCTGGTGCTGTGGCAGACATCTGTCGGCGCTTCTGGTGAACACATGGGGTGCTGCAGCAGCAAAGCAGCAGACGAGCCCGAAGATCCTCTCACAGGCACCGGCATATGCCAGAAGCAGCTTTACCCTCCTCACATATCACCCACAGGATTGCAGGTACAGCTATCAAGAACGACGTTATCATTGTGCCACCACAATCACCGCAACATGTTCCATACACACATTGTATGTTGCAGGTTCGCGCATCAACAGCCAGCTGGATTGCCAGCCTGCCACTTGTTGAGTTCTCGGCCATCGTATGTGCAGACAGCAGCATGTTCCTTGCTTTCTTTGAAAGCCAAGATGACAACAAAGCAGCAGCAGCCTATGCTATTGCATCAGTGCATCAGGTCTGCTTCGCAGTGTTGAGGTCAATGACTATCTTTTGCTAGTATGTGTGCAAATGATCATGGCCGTGTCACAGCGCAGTAGCTGAGCTTGCTGCAGCTGTAAGATAGCACGTTACAATCTGGCATGTCTCTTGTGCAGGTCTTCCAGCAAGCTCAGGGGTGTGAGCAAGGCAACATGCAACACATACTTCAGGCCAGCATCAGCTCCTTGGATGAAGGCTTCCTTTCCGACACACATATCCCAAGCTTGGTATGCATGCCATACACTGATTGACAGACTGTATTTCATGACAACACACTGTGGATGTGGCTAAGCTCTCTGCTGGGATCACTCCTCAAGCCTTAAGCTGAGATGCCATTTCTGCACTGAAGCAATGGAAAAAACAATGATGCAAAGAAAAACATGGTATACGCACAGGACAGAGCTTGCTCAGCTGCCAGTGGAGTCGTCGTGTATCTTGATTTCAAGGCAGAAAAAGTGTGGGCTTGCCAAGTAGGCACAACAAGGCAGCTGGTTATCGGGCAGCTGTTTCATGGTCTTGCTGTTCAGAGGACTGCCGCTGTAGTACTCAATGATGCCAGCAGGTGCACCACCACCACGCTTCGGTATACAACACTGTGGTATGAGAGGTTTTTATGTGCACAGCTACAGTCAATTCCAAACATGCGCTCTTGGTGATGACTAAGTCTTGCCCCTTGCCGCCATACGCATGCTATGCTCAGTGCATGCTCTGTGTGGCCATGGCACTGAAACATGTGCCCACTTGCATGCACTCTGGATGCTTCACCCCAGCTGTCTGGCATGCAGAGGTGTTGGACAGGGTGTGAGCTGTATTGGAGCAGGGCGCTTCAAAAGGAGAGCTTTGGCAGGTGCCTCATCTTTCTCTTTGCCATTGTGGTGTGTCGACGGCTGCATTGCATAATGCGGCCTGTTTACCTGGGTGTTGTCTGCCGTGTGGTCAGCATGATCATGATTGACTGTACCTAAGTACAGGCAGGGCCGCTGTAGTAGCAATTGTGAATGATCACCATACGGTCCCAGGCTCATTTGCTAAGCATGTCAGGGGTGCAGATGTGTACAACAAACAGCAAGGTGTCAGGGAGCCCTTCACAGCTGCATCAGCCTCAAACACAGCTCATATAGTGGAGCAGCGGTTACACGCCGGTGATGAGCACCTGGTGATTGCCTCTCAGGGGTTGTGGGAAGTGGTCAGCCCAGATGACGCTGCTCTGCGCATGCACTTCCACCTTAAGGTGGGAGCTTGCTTCAGGTGGCACGCACAATTCAGGACCTGACTTCGGATGCTGGCAAAGTTGACTGCTATCTGGTTGAGCATACAGACAAACAGGCTACAATTTGATCCAGGCATGCAGCGTACAAGCTCAGCCCCTTATTGTAGCCAACATATTGCATAAATGCTTTTTGTCTGTGCAAGTGAAGAATGTAAAAACAGCAATCAGGCCTAAAAGTCAGGTTTCAGTATGACAAGGTGCCAAATGACATGATGCTGATGCATAGGCAAATGCAACCCAAGGTGCTCCAGCTGTGGCCATCTTGTGTGATGTGACCAACAGCCCTTTGCAAGCGAGCGCAAGACAGCCTGCAGGAGCACTTACCAAGAGTGGTGGCCAAATTGTGCTGGCAAATTCAGCAGAGTCCCTTGTGCTGTATGCCATGCAGAAGGTTGCAGCCAAGGCGTCAAGGTATGGCATGCAACAACACAAATAAATGGTTTTGACATGTGCACACAATGTGCACATTCTGTTACATGGTATCCCTATGTTGTCTTCAGGAGGTCAGCAGTGTGCTACATCACATTGTACATTCCAAGCAAATGGCACGGTCCAATTAATGGTTCTTCTCCATGTTGCACAGGACATACCAGTCAGGACATGCCTTTTCTGAAGAGGACTTGAGGAGTCTGCCATTCAAGCAGAGACCAGATGGGACAAAGGTGCCTTCCCTTCGCAAGACTCCACTGGCAGGCGTCACACGCAGGTGCGCTATGATGAAAGCCATGTTGCTTCACTGATAGTATGTGCAACTTGCCATTTGGTTAAAATGCAATGCTCAACTGCGTTTTAGTGACCTGTTCACAGCTGCTTGACTGACGTTACAGGCTTTTGCTCACAGGGATGTCCACGGAGACATGTCGGCCATTGTCCTGTCATTGCGCTGGCCTGCCACATCCCTGAACCAAGCCCTGGAGCTGCCAATATATACTCCGCCTCCAAAGGGCAAGTACCGCAGCCCTGAGCAGCAGGCAGCTTCTGAACGAGCACGGCACCGCTGGGGCCAGGTCAAGATGCTGCATGTTGAGTTCTATCGGGCCAGAAGGTATCATCAATGTGACCGAATTGTTTGTTGCGTCTGCACTGGAAGTGTAGCAGCGTGATTGTTCATGTATTACCGTTCGTGAAGCAGCCATGCATGTATCTGCACTCTAATAATGCTGCTGTTGAATAATGCATGCATGTTGCAATTGGACGATTCGTGTGTCCTTGCAGGATGATGCTGCTCAGCAAATGGTGGAAGGCCTGCAGTGAGATCCTGGCCAAGGGAAGGGTCAAAGCAAGGCAGCTGGAAGAGCAGTTATGGGTAGAGCGCAGAATGGCCGTGAAAGTCAGCCCTGCTCTGCACATTATGGATCAGTACGGCAGAGTGGTCCATCCTGAGGACATTGACCTGCAGCTGCCCTCTGTATAGTAGCGGGAGTTGTCCTGACTCATAGCAGATGTCATAGAAATTTAGCTGCCTAGCAGGAGGAAAAAATTTATAAAAGCTGGTCCATAAGCACTTGCTGTGCATTGTTCATGCAGGTTTCGTAGATTATAGTGCAACAATGCCATTAGGGAGAGATGATCAGCAACACAGTGAGAGCTCAGTATTCATGTCAACTCATGACAAAGCCAACTTTGTCCAAAAGTGCCGTATAATTGTAGAACAGAACAGACAAATTGCCCAGACAAACTGACAGCAATAATTGATAGACAGGTTCACCTACAGCTACAACAAGATTGCTGAGATCTATGAGATCACATCTTCTAATGTCAAAGAGCTATTTCAATTCGTATGATTCGCTGTCACAAGTCAAGCAGGGAAAGCTGGCCAGTAACAGCTGTGGCAGGTCCATCAGCCACCCGCGTTTCAGTACCAGCTGCAACATCCTGAGCTACAGGAACACTCCATTGTGCCCAAAGGTCTGCACCAGCAGCACTGGTGGTGTCCTGTGTCTGCGCATGTTGCCTGGGGGACTGCTGTGCATTAGAGCTGTCTTCAGGATGGGCTGCAGCAAAGTCAGACCAGTCGTTGGATGCAATGGCATCCTTAGGTGCAAATGCATCATCATGATGGGATCCTGCAGCAGCAGATCGGTTGCTGACACCCTGCACAGAATGAGCACTGGGTCCCTGCTGTTGACTTTCCCCTCTTGGTGATGGCATCTGTTTGTAGGAGGGCATAGCTCTGAGAGGAACAGAAGCAGCCTCTTTGGCCGCTGTCAATGGATCTATGGACTGCAGTCCTGTTGGTTTTCTGCGGGGGGAACCCAGAGGTGTCTGTCCAGCAGGCGGGGGGTGTCCACCTTGACTAGTGCTTGCCACACTGAGCCGGCTGTGCTGAAAGTCAGGCCCTGCCATGGCAGATGACGATGCATATGCATGACGGGCATCCACGCCGGAAGGTGCAAGAGCACCTGCTGCTGCTGCTGGCATGGCAGGTGCAGCGTCTGTGTTGGGCATACTTGACGACTCCTCTGCGAAGGCTGTCCAGCCAGCTGGGGTTGCTGCTTCTTGCTGAGGAGCATGTGAAAGCCCTAAGCTGCCAGTGAACGAACTCCAGCCTGACTGCATGGACCGTTCTATCTCAGACATGCTGGGCACGCTGGGCATGCTGGGGATGCTGCTGAGGGTCTCAGGAATACTGCTCAGCATGGCTTCGATTGAGGAGTAGGCTGAGCCCTGGTGTGGTGAGCCACGCTGTGCTGCCCCATTTGGCCTTGCAGCTGGCTGCAGATGCTGCTCTGCAGACGATCTGCTCAGCCTGCCTTGCCAAGACCCAGAGGCTGACTGTGTAGATGACTGCGTGGAGATATGACCTGAGTCTCTTGAGTTGGCTCTGGACATGCCAGTTGGGCTGCTGACGCCAAGATCACCCAAGTCTAGAAGGGAACCCTGTGCTTGCAGGCGGGTAGGGGTGGAGAACTGAGACAAGCGCCGGGGACTGGAGGCCTGCGCAAGTGGATTGTGACTGCGGGGAAGCGGAACGGAGGACTGCCTAGAGGGTACTGATGGACCAGGGACTTGGTCATAGTAAGGTAGTGAGTCCTCGTGCATGATGCCATTGATCTGGGCTTTGACGCTGTTGACATCTCTGGGTGCAGCACTAGGCTGAGAGCTATTGGCATGAGATCCCCCTGCACACCAAGCATCAGGATCATGACCTGATGTTCATGCCTCGTACCATTTGATGGCATACTTTTCATGCAACAGAAACTGTTAGCATTGATGACTAATAACTGTGAGGGGCCAGCACAAGCTATTGGACACTGCCAGCCAGGTTTGTCAGCAGCGCCCTGCTGTGCTGTTACCACATCTGCAACTGGCAATCTGCAGACTCTTGCAAAAACACCCTGGTGCTCTGCCTTTACGCTGGAGAAAGGACAAGTCTAGAGCACCCTTGCAAGTATGCAGACATGCAGCATGTGCAGGCAGGTCACAGCTGCTATGTCTGTTTGAGGAAACCATACAGGGTCAGAACATACCTACTGAGCCAGAAAAGCGCTGCAAATTTGGTGGTCCAGTTCGAGAGGGCAAACGGCCAGTGAAGGATGAGCCTGACCGTCCGCCAAAAGAGCTGCCACTGCTGCGTACAAAGCTGCTCTCCCGAGATGGGAACAGCTCATTATCCTCTGATGTCAATCGATGATTAGCCGCAAAGGTCTGCACACAATACAGACCTAAAACTGATTAATGCACACACCATACTTCTGTTGCTTGCTGCTTGAATGATGATTCCATTATACACTTCGCTGTCAACAACAGTCTTTTCGCAGTGGTAGTTTGCAGTATACAAACAACATGCGTACATCAGTAAAGCAAAAGCATCTCTGCCCAGAGGGACCTTGATTGAGCAGCTGTGAGTGGTTACATAGAGGGCAGGTGCACAAGTTGGGTGAGGGTTGCTTACCTTGACCATGTTGCGGCCCTTGTGCATGAGCTCAGTGAGGTTGCTAACAGAAGCACTGCTGCTGTGCACAGCTGCACCAGCCTTTGACAGTGCGCCCCAGCCCTGCGCACGCCTGCTGCTGCCCTCTGCTACCTGGCACACCAATATCAACGCTTCATGGCTGTGAAGGCTGCAAGGTTGCCTCATTTCTTTGCATCTGTGCATACAACTACAATGCTGCTCAAAGCCGAATGTGTCTGAGCCCAGTGCATACTTTGTCAGAGTGCAGTCATAGTGCAAACCCAACAGAGCAATGGGTGGCGTGGGCATATGCCAGGGATGAAGGTGGGAGACATGCTGACAGGCTTGATTTGGTTCATGTACAAGAGTGGCATACCTTGCTCTCAAAGTTGTCATCTGTCTTGTAGTCCTGGCTGGCCAGCTTGAGGCGCTCATTGATAAACACCTCATACAGCTGGCTGTGCCTGAACAGTCTTAGGAAGGTCTGTGCTTTGTCATTGCGCCCCTGACTCGCCACAAAAGCCAGCTGGTCAAACTGAAAGCCGTCACCCCTGCCCGAAGACACAGCTGATGATCAGCTGATTATCAACAGCAACTCACATTGGATTTGTGCCAGTCAGTTGCAACACGTTGCCCTTGAGTAGGCTGCTTGCATCAGAATTTGATCAACGTCAGACCTTGCTTGCATGATCTTCGAGATGTGCTGGTTGTGCTGGTCTGCCACAGGCAAACACAACATGAAAGATGCCTGCTGACTTGCGCATCTTCACGCTGAGAAACTCAATGTAACTGGGCACATTCAGCAATGAATATGCACAGCACAGCAAATTGTTGCTGCAAATTGACACATGACAGTATATGGCTGTGGCAGGTGAGCACCTGAGGTAGCCATCATCATCAGCAGCACCAGGCCGAGCAGATCCCGCCGCTCGTGGGCTTTGCCTGAAGGAAGGCCGAGCCCTGATGTCCCCTGAAAAGGAGATGCGCTGCAGGGAGGGCCCGGGATGGCCCTGCTCCTCTGAGACAGGGGTGGGTTCCCTGGAAGTGCCCTCCGGCTGTACAAACTCCCTGTAGCGCCCCAGCAGGCGCAGGAAGTATTCTTGCAGGACGTGGGCTATGACTGGGGTGCTCTCAAACTCTGTTGGGCTGCGCAGTCCATCATACACCAGCTGCAATCATCACACTGGTGTCCTGCAACTCGCAAACCTTCTGCATGATGTGCGATGCATTCTGCATGCATGATGTGGACACACCACTGCTGGTGCCAATGACAATCTGCTGTCTGCTCACAGGCAAAGTCAAGAAGTTGTGCAGTCAAGGATTTAAGACTGGTGCATGCAGCTTCAGGCAGTTCAAAGCTTCAGTCTCACTGTTACTGGCAGGTTTCACACTGCCCTGCGGTGGTTTGTGACTTGAACAATCCGCAGTGCATACCGCTGTTGTGCTTAGACTACACTAAGATCATGATCCAATACTCCTTAACACCATGACATGTGTCCTTTCATTCATTTGTGGAATCAGCAGCCACAAATGTTCTTTTTTCAAGTGATATGAAGTTGCTTGACAAGATGACTGAGCATCCGTTGACAAGCAAATGTATTGCAAGGATGTGGTGACCTGCAGTGCAGCCTGCAGGCGGTCAGCCCAGGGGAGGAGGCGGGCGTCATCAGTGGGGGAGCCTGGGGGCGGCTGGCAGGTGCCTAGATCCAGATCTATGAGGCTGACCTCATCCATGGGCAGTTGCTTCAGGCTGGGCAGCAGAGAGGCTTGCAAGCCAATTAGAAATGGCATGGGAGCTGTCAGGTAGTCCTGCCATCACACCAGAAACCATTTCAGCAGATGCTCCTGGGTTCTTTGGGTTGTCTTGTCAAAGGAAGTGCACAAATTTTGATGCTGCATGCTATCTGATATGAATGATGCAGCCCTCTCAGGTTGATATGAATACAGGCACATTGTGTCAGCTGCACATGCAGTCACCAGACAGCTTTGCGTTCCACTGACATTGCAGAAATCAAATGTCTTGGACCACAGACTGGCGAGGCAGCCTTTATACCAAATTTGGCTTGTATGCTGTGAGCTCATGCAGAGGCTGCCTTGGCATACAATTCATATGTGGAACAAATCAGCCGGCTTGCTTGTCAGAACTGACCTTGAGAGCAATGGGCAATAGAGGCAGGTAGATATGCTGCCAACGAAAGGGGTACAGTAGGGCAGCAGCAGCATGCACAGCTGCTGAGACTTTATCCCTGTCCTCTGCCACCAAGATGACGCGGCGTTCTAGCAGCAGGGCAGCCAGCAGGGTCATCAGGCCCTGCACTGGCACATGCCACAACAGGCGGGCCAGAGGAATGCCAGCGTTCCAGGACCCATTGCCAAAGTCTGGAGGAAGCTCCAACTCAATGAACTGATCAGAGCTGCAGAAAAGCAACTGGACATCAGCTAGCAGAGGTGCAGACTAGTGATAGCATCTGAGCAGTGCTGTGAACTGCATGCAAGCAGCAACAGGCATAGTAGCAGTTGTCTTGTAAGCACTGAGCGGCGATGGGAGCTGCAATCAGAGCGTGGAAGCAGTGTAAAGTGCTCCTGCAATCAGTTGTGCTTTGACTTTTAGCCTGAAGTTGGAAAGTAAAGCCAATCTTAACATACGGCAGTATACGCACTCCTTTGTTGCTGAGAAAGCACCTGACCGCAAACACATGATGCTTGCCTCTTTAGTTCACGTACTGTTTCATGAACATAGTTGTGTGTCAGATGTATTGCCAGATGTGTTGCCACACAGCCAAGCGTCATGTGGCAACACAGCAACCTGTGTCTTTGGCCTTTTGCTGATACATCAGCATATGGGCTGAATGTGCATGCAGAGGTAAGGCAGACCTGGTGAGCAGCTGGTCTGCACCTTCGGTCCAGCCTATCCGCTTTGGTGGACTGATGCTCAAGGGGAAATCTAGCTTGGGGTACTGCACCCTGCGCAACATGTTTGTGCTGTCAGGGAGATAGATCGACTGTCCTGAAGATAGACCGCTGTGCAGCAGCATTGTGTGCATTGCCCTGACGGTTGCATGGGCTGTGTGTGCTGTTGACATGCAGGTGGTCTATTGTCCATAGTGACTGACCTAATGATTTTGCCAGGTATGGGTGCTTCAGGGCACTGATGGCAAAGGTCTGTCAGAAACAGACCGGCTGGATGATTCTGAGCCAGCTGCTGCTTGCTGTAGGTGTTCAGTACATTGTCCTGCTTCAAAAGCTGCTCTGTGACCTGCAGAATCTTGTAATAGAAGGAGAACCAGGGATATTGACTAATCACGCACAAGACTTGAGGATATCGCAAGCTGCTGCTTGTACGCCCCATTGCTGCTGCTGGCCGTGGAGGCAGAAAGCTTCTGTGTGAGCATATGCTAAAGTCAGGAACTGCACAAATACATGCAACAGCAGAAACATAAAGTTGAGACTGCCTCTCTACCTGCAGAACCCATGCAGCCTTGACCCATCGCCTGCTGTCAGTGTGAAGGAGTATTCCTGGACATGCAGACTCATCTGTCAAGCTGAATTTGCAAAGCTAGCACACTCTAAGGCATAGCAATAGTCAGGCAACACTGCTGGCAAACAGACAACATCGTACCTCAGGAGCCATGTACTCCTTGGGCTTGACATTTTCTGGGCCCAATGGAAAGCAGAAGCCTCCCAGGGCTTGCGCTGGCGGCAGGGCTGTTTCTGGCGTTGTGGCATTTTGTGGATCATCAAAAGTACAAAACAGCTCCACGTGTCGGCTTTTCTCAACAGCGACACGAGCGACGAAGCAGCTTTTGAACATGTTATGCCAAAACGATAAAGAGCGTGTGGTCAGTCGAGTTGGTAGTTCGCACCAAACTAGTGTATGGGCAGATCAACTGCAGCAATGGCTATTGAACATCATCGCAGGGCTACGAGACCAGATGCAAGACCAGCGCAACACCGCCATATGCCTGCCGTCAGCAGCAGCGACGCTCCGATCCTGAGTATTTGGACGAACTCTGCTGATGAAGACGGATCGCACGTGCGAAGAACCATCACACGGGCGCGTACGCGTAGCAGTGTGCGAAGCCATTGTCTTGACCCTTTACTTAGCATCAATACAGTATGTACAATACAATGCATATGCAGCTGCATACCAGTGAGTCCGACATATTGTTTGCGTCATTTCAATCTTGTTGGGCCAACACTGACAAGTGCCAATACTAGGAGGCAACCACTGCTGCAAACTCTGACGTGGCTCGTCGCTTGATGCTGCTCAAACACTGAAGGCAACAGGGTCTTCAAAATACACAATATCAATGGTATACAAAACAAGAGAAGTTGATACAACAGTCAACATAGCTGAAGACACATCCTATCTAGCAGTACCTGCAATCTTGGCAAATGCACCGTCAAAACTGTCAGCTAAACTGACAACACTACTGAACAAAGTGGATGCCTCAGACTCAGAAGGCTCTCCTAACAACAGCGCAAGTTTGCGCACATTTTGGTGCGTCCGGAATGCGCGCTTGCCAATCTCAGCTTTTTGTTGCTGAGCAGCAGCCACAAAAGCTCCTGCAACTTCACTAAATCGACTTTCCTCCTCAGCAACATCAGAGCCTGTCAGCTCCACCTTCACCTTTGGGTCATCCTCTTGCACACCACTTCCTGATGCATTGGCTTCTTCCTCCACAATAACATTGGGTATGAATCCATACTTGAGGCCATTACGGTTGGTCATACGGCCTTCTGCCAAAGCTGCCTGCTCATTCTCAAGCGCTCTTTGTGCGAGCCTTTGCATCAGAGGACTCTTAGCCAACAGCAAATTGCCACCAACAACATCCGCACCATTGGTAGCTTTGACTACTTCTGCCTTTGGGCCGTGAGTGCTACTTGACCCCAAAGTTTTGCTGCTGATGGTTCTTCCAGATAGAGTACGAGCGGGGGCTTTCTGGATGGCATCGCCTCCTCCATTGCTGATGACTGTCAATGACATAGTGACAACATTCTTGCCAGCCTTTGCTGCAGCCTTGAATTCAGTGCTGGCAGCCGCAACTCCCATGTCAATGGCTTTCAACGCCTCTTGCATCTCTCCCTGCACACCATCACTCATGCTTGTTGTTGAGGTTGGCTCAGTAATGAACAGTCAGGCCAACACCCAACCGTGGCAATGTGAATGTCAAACTGACACAAGCTGCTTAGCATCAAACCTGTAGCTTTCTCACCTTGCAAAATACATAAAGACATGTAAGTTGGTCCAAGCAGAAGGAGCACCCCAACTTGTGATTGATCCTTTGCAATACATGATGACTGTTGCTGTTATAGACCAGCACATGACATCAACTGCTGATCGTCAAGACCGTGCAGTCACAGTAGTTCCTGCATGCTACCACTAACATGACATTATACGCTGATCGTCTCATAGCCTTGAGCAGCCTTTGCAGCCATCTGGTGTCAGCCCAGAAAACAGACCTGAACACGAATGTAGGCCTCCTTGACCTGGTCCAGCTCATCTATGAGGTAGCCCCCTCGCCCCTTGCTCCAGTCCCCCACAGCCTTGCTGCCCACCGGGTGCTGTGTCAGTACTACCCAAGCAACAAACTCCAGCAGAGTGGTGACGGGGGGCACCTCAGGACACTCCTCTTGGCTGTCTGCCTCATCATTGCCGGCCTCCTGCTTGTCGCCTTTGCTGCCCTTGCTGTCTTTTGGCGGACTAGCCTTGACAGTTGCTGCTGATGTGGGCCTAGTCACCTGAAGTCACACATCAGGGATCACCTTTTGCTGCTTGGCATCAAAACGTTAGCCCACACATTTTTCACAGGCCTTGACAGCCTGACTATTCAGTGTCTCAGCAATTTTGCAGGTACAAGGCACTCAGACAGTTTGCAGACAAGACCTGCTGAGATGCATCCGACCGCTGGACGGTGGTGCGCAGTGGTCACACAAGGCTACATGCCACAAAAGGGGCACTGTGACAGTACCTTGACATCAGCCAGCTTCATGAGGGAGTCCAACTTGACGCCATCAGCTGAGGCTCTAGCGGTGCCAGTGTTGAGGGCATTGCCGACTGCCAGCACAGCCCTGAGCACATCCTGCAGGCGGCGGCTGTTGCCCACCTGCTCACAGGCTGCATCCACGCTGTCAATGCTGGCCTTGGCACTGCCCACAAACCCCTGCATGCACACACCACCTGTCAGGCATAGAGCTTGCACAAGCTTCCATTGCATCTGTGTGCAGAGGCGCATACAACAGGTTTCCATAAATCTCTTCACTGCAGACAATTGTACCTACTTTCGAATGCAAAACCTTCCAGTGTAACATTCAAAACACGACTGATGCCATAATGCAAATCACAAACACATGCATATTCAGACGCAGGACACAACAGCTGTGTGTCCCTTCTGAGGCCAGGCGATGCAAAGTGCCATAACTGTTTGCCTTGGCTACATGCTGTGTGCAGCAAAACCTGACCTGGACACAAGTACAAAGCAAAAATGAAAGCAGGCTGGAGTGCATCACCTCAAATTGATGCATGAGGATCAAGACATTGATCTTGTCGCTGAGGCGAGGCACACTGGCCATGACATACAGGAACTGCTCAGGGGGTGACAGGTCATCATAGGTGCCCTGGTACGCTTGGAAAGCTCTCAGCTCATCCTCCTTAGGAGCGATCTGCGCATCAAACATGAGGAGCGTCAGCAATAGGCAAGCTGGCCCATGCATGCAAGCACTGTATGGTGTCACAGAGAAGCTTGACCAATCATGGCTCCTAAGGAGGTACAGGCAGACTTGTGATTCCCAAAACAGGATTGACGCAGAAGCTAGCTCATTGGAGCCGTGTTATTCAATGGCAACAAAGGCATGCTTGCAAACACCAACACTTCACACAGCTGTACTGATCCACTTCAGCCAGGTTGACCCCATTTGTGCAGGAGCAGCGCGAACAGCAGAATCAGGAGCAACAGCAGGTGACGGCA
>JAABUY010005129.1_pt1 | contig 13351 bp, 16 predicted proteins | sample 5560271 | NCBI WGS metagenome assembly JAABUY01 (sample SAMN10711886, study PRJNA513374) | rock metagenome | isolation source: Antarctica rocks | place: Antarctica: Victoria Land, University Valley
CGCCGGCGGCCGTGGGGTCGTAGTCCGGGTGGTGCGAGCCCCTGCCCCCATCCCACATAGCCTCATACGCGTCATCTGCCTCCTTCTGCCGCTTTTTCATTATCTCCTCCATGACTGCGGGTACGTGAGGTTGTGGCGGTGCGGCCAGCTGCAGTGTCGAAACACCAAGTTGGGGAGGAAGGAGGCTGCCAAGGCAGGCAGGAGTTGCGGTGTAACTTTGATCAGGGTGAGACGACCTAACTTGGCTCGCCAGGTAAGTCGCCTAAAACAACAGAGCCATCTCTCCTGGACCGATGTCGCGCTAATAATCCACCCCACGCGCCAGAGCCCGCACCAGTTCATGTGTCAGGCCTGGCGCCAATCTGCAGCGCTCCCGCCCAATGGCGCGTGCCGCTGACCTCGCTGAGCCGGCCGGCCGTGCACAGAGGCTCAACCTCATAAAACAACTGCGGCTGGGGCTGTCGAGCACGTACTACAGCATGGCGCACACCCTGGGGCTCCGCCAACTGCAGGACTACCTGCAGGTGAAGGCCGCTCCTCCTGCGTACCCACCTTGCCTGTCGGGGCGCTTGATGGCAGCACCTGTGCGCAACACAGCGCTGGATGTGAGTCTGGCGCCCAGCCAGGCTGGGAGGCCCCTTCCAAGCCTTAAGACACTGTTGCAAACTGCTTCAAGGTCAGTGCTAGCAACCAGCGGCGCGCGCGCGGTGATGGAGCACAAGAGCGCTGATCAACAGCCCCGCACGCCTGACGGTCTGCTCACGTCCGGGGCCAGGGCACGACCGCGCTCCCCGCATCAGCCGAGCCGCTCTGGCTGCTGGGCGCCTGCTACCAGAACCCCGAGCCGGCGGCGCGGGCGGAGGACGGCAGCGGCCCTTCGCTGGATCAGGAGGCGCGCGCCCGCGCCGCGCCGCGCCTGCACCTTCTTGGAACCGGAGCACGCGCAGACTGCGCTGGGCGCGCGGCGGTGCAGGTGCTGGAGGCAGTGCGGCGCGACTTTGAGTCCTGCGTCTGGATGACCTACCGGCGCGACTTCCCGCCCATTGGTGCGCGGCGTGGCCGGCCGCTCCCTGCCAGCCAACACCTCGTGTCGTGCTATATGTGCTTGCATATAGCACATATGAGCGTGTTGCGGCGCGCGCCGCAGGCGAGTCCGGGCTGACGAGCGACGTCGGCTGGGGCTGCACGCTGCGCAGCGGGCAGGCGCTCATGGCGCAGGCGCGGCGCCCCGCGCCTGGCGGCTCGCAAGCTGGGTCAGGAGCAGGCTGCTCACTTGTGCTGAAAGGAATCTGACCTCTGTTTGACTGCTGAGGCGCTTACACGCGAAACGGCTGCGAAGGCCGGGCCGCACTCCTTCTCCCTGCCAGCGGTGCACGGCAAGCGCTGTCTCTTGGGCAAGGGCGCTGCAGCCCTAGAGGGTTCCGGCCCCGGCAGGCGCTTGCGCGGCACGTGGCCGGGCGCGCGTGGCGGCGGCGGCGCGGCGAGGCGGTGCAGGCGCAGGCGCCGGGCGTGGCCGCGCTGCTGGCCTGGTTCTGGGACCGGCCGGGCCTGGAGCCGCACCCCTTCTCCATCCACAGCCTGTGCGAGGCCGGGCGCGCGCACGGGTGCGCCCCGCGCCGCGCGGCGCGCAGGCCGCAAGTGTTGCTTGTGCGCAGCTGGCTGGGCCAGCGTGAGCTTTAGTTGCTCAAAGCGAGGGCGGAGTGCAGGGCTGCCGCATGCCCCCCGCGGCGCTGAGACCCCCTGTGCGAGAACGAGCAGCAAACTCTGGTGAACCCCTGTGCGCGAAACAGAAAGCCTGGCGAACGTGCCCAGCTGCGCGCGCGCAGGGTGGTCCCGGGGCACTGGCTGGGCCCGTCCACGCTGTGCCACACGCTGGAGGCGCTGTGCCGGCGGCGGCGCCCGGCCGGCCTGCGCGTGCGCGTGGTGGCCACCGCCGGCGGCGGCGCGCCCGTGCTCGCCACCTCCGAGTGCGGCCCCACCGGCCGCGCCTGCAAGCCCTGCAGGGGCGGGCGTCCCGCGCCCGTCCCGCAGAGGCTTTAGCAGACCCTCTTGGATCTATTCTGCGCCCCCGCCACTCTGCAGCCGAGCTTGCCCTTGCGGGGCCCCGCAGTTGCTCGGCCCGCGCATCTTGTGGCACGCCATGTGGCACGCCTGATGCATGTTGCGACACCCAATCTGGCACTGCTGTTTCCAGCCCCGTGCCGGCCGGGGAGCGAACATCAAAGCTCTGCCACTGTGGGTTCCAGCCAGCACCAGGCTCATTCACTGGAGCCCCGCGCCTCAGCGCACACGCACACGCAGGGTTGAGGCGGAGTTCGAGGCCGCGCCCGCCGGCGCAGCGAGCAGCGCGCCGCCGCCGCCGCCCGCAGCTCCCGCAGCTGCGAGCGCGCCTGCGGGCGTGGCCGCGGGCGCGCCTGCCTGCGCAGACGCCGACGCCGCGGATGCTGCAAGCTCTGGCGCGCTCGGCGGCGCGGCTGCGGCTGGCGCAGCCGCGGCGGGCGCGCCGGGGCTGCTGCTGCTGGTGCCGCTGATGCTGGGCCTGCATGGCAAGGTGCGCCGCCGCGGCGCCCGCCGCCGCACCTGCACCCAGGCTCTGTGTATCATGAGGCCATGCGACGAAGAGCGGAGTTGCACTGGCGCCTGGCACGGTGCCAGTGCGTCCTTCTCCCCTCACAGCAGTACCAAAGTGGAGAGCGCCTTGCCGCCCGCTGCTCATCGTCTGTAGCAGAGTCGAGTTGATGTCTGGTAGACCGCTGGGCTATTGGCAGCGCACCTTGGCGCACGGCCTGCCGCCAAGCTGAATCGGTGCCGCTCCCAGACAGCGCCGCGCGCGCCACATGCGTTCCTACCCTACTCTAACCCTGCCCTAACCCTGACGGGCGGGGGCGCGCGGGGTGCGCGCGCAGCTGAACCCGTGCTACTGCGAGCAGCTGCGCGCGCTGCTGGCCTGGCCGCAGAGCTGCGGCGTGCTGGGTGGCCGGCCGTCCAGCTCGCTGCTGTTCGTGGGCGCCCAGGGCGGCCACGTGCTGTTCCTGGACCCGCACGAGGTGCAGGAGGTGCGCGCGCGTACCCTTTGCTACTCCTTCTGCAATCTTTTTCAAGTGCTGGGGGCGGTCATTGGGACAGGTTTTTCAGGCCCACTGGACCAAACCGGCGTTCATTTAGCCGTACATGAAGCTACAGGTCCTGTTCACCATCAGTTGTCAGAGGTGCCCGGCATTGGGAGGGTGCGGGGCGGAGACCAAGCGCTCATGGAGCGCAGCCGGAGCGGGGCGAGACGGCGCGCAGGCCGATGGCGAGCAGGACCTAGACACGTACTTCTGCGGCGTGCTGCGCATGATGCCGCTGGCCAACATCGACCCCTCGCTCGCCATCGCGTTCTACTGCCGCACGCTCGGTGCGCAGGCCGGCGTCTGAGGCTAGACGCCGGGTGGCGTTGTGGTCCTGGGCACTCTGGTGGTGTGGAGGCGCCCGCATCGCCTGATTCGGGTGGCCTGGGTTACAGTCTGGGCGGAGCGCAGGCCTGCTGTGAGATTCTGTATTGGCCAGGCGGTATGGCTGCACCCACCAGCCGGAATGCTGCGGCCGTGTGTGAGCGCGCGCGTGAGGTGAGGTACGCAGCGCCTGCGCGCACGCAGACGAGTTCCGGGACCTGGCCGCGCGGCTGGCGGCGCTGGAGGCGGCGGCCGGCGGCGCGCCGCTGCTGAGCGTCGCCGAGCATGCGCCCTGCGACGAGCCGGCCGCCTGGTGCGCGCAGCTGGCTGCTTGCCGCCTGTCCGCCCGCGCATGTCGCGGGACGGGTTGGTAGGGGTAGGGTGGTCAGACTGCACCACCGCACACGCCACAGGCACCTCCTGGCCGCCTGTTGGCTCTTGAGGCTCATGTTGTATGCGGGCCCGCCGCCTCAGCCAAGTGATTCAACCCACAGGAACGTCGTTCAGAGCGAGGCAGTCTGTGCTGCAGTGGCTGCTCTGTGTGCGCCGGGTGACCCCCTGACCTGTAAGTACGCACAGACTTGGTGGCAGCAGCGGGGATGGCAGCGCTGTGCGCTGGCAGCGCGCTGACCCGCGGCGGCGCGCCAGGCGCGGCGGCGATCCAGCGGACGCGTGCGCTGAGCCGGAGGACGCGGGCGCGCCGGCGGCGCGGCCGCCCGACGGCGAGGAGGGCGAGCTCGTGGACGCGGCGGCAGCGCCGGGCGGCTGCAGGCCCGGCGCGCACGCGGCGCCGCTCGCCGCAGAGCGCGCGCGCAGCGGCGCCGAGGAGTGGGAGGTCCTGTGATGCGCGCCGGCAGATGGGCGCTGGCCGGCCGGCGGCACGGAGCAGGGCTGTGTACACCAGGGCGCATGATGGCAGGCACTGTGCTACATGGGGGGTTGTGAGAATACCTGTACACGTATGAGGCGACGGCCGGGAAAGGAGCGCAGGCATGTCGCGGCGCGCAACATCAGTGTAATACCATAGTGTAGGAGGCTGGCAGCAGCGTTCTGCCTTGTGCCGAGGGGCGCTGGCTATGGCACTGGGTGCCGTGCTTTACAGGTAGCATGACTGGATGACGCGCAGTATGGGCCTGCTTGGTGCTCTTTGCTTCACTGTTAGCCAGGAGAGCCGCAGGGTGCTGCACCTGGGAGCAGCAGAGACAACAGGCAAAGCAAGCGCTCCTTGCATGCCGGCGAACAAGCCCAGCACGTCGCACTCGCATTAGGCAGGCAGCAGTGGCTGAAAACAATCACTCTGGCTCACCAATAGTCATCCACACGTGAACACAAACTGCAGCACACAGGGAGTAGCAAAACCAAGGTCACCCTGGTCCCCTAGGCCTCTCTCCTGGTGAGCGCCGGGTCCGGCTGCGGGCCCAGGCGCGCCGCAAGCCGCAGGTTCTCAGCCGACAGCAGCGCCTGACAGATCTCCAGCTCGCGCTTCTCCTGCCGCAGCTTGGTCGCAAAGCTGAGCAACATGCTGTTCTCCCACCGCAGCGCCGCCACCTGCTGCGCCCGCCTCGGTCAGCACACCACACCAGTGGCTCAGTCCTGTGATCCTGCGTGTCACTTGCTGAGGCCAACGTGAGCAGTCGGGCGAGCCAGAGCGGCGTCCAGGCAGGCGCTCTCAGCTCTGTGTGCCCCACGGCCCCGCCACGCACCTGGCGGCGCAGACTGCTGGTCTCCTCTGCCCGCTTCACGCGCCCGCGCCGTGCGGAGTTCCTGTTGATATCCTTGCGGCGCAGGTGCCTGTCTGCCCCGTCCTCGCCGGCGCCTCCCGCCTGCTCCTCCTGCCGTCCAGCAGGCAACGGCCCTTACTTCCCCATGCTGTGGCAGGCGCAAGCCTTTCAATGCACTTGAAGCACGAGTGTGCAGGCACGAGCGCACGGCTTGTGGTGCTGGCGCGCTGGCGCTCTCAGTGGCACTGCCACAGCCCCACGCAGCCGCCTCCTGCACACGCAGAGTTGGCTTCAGCTCAAGCGCGCGTGCCTTGATGCTTGGACAGCCACAAAGGAACCAGGGAAAATAGCAGCGCACCGTCTGCTGCGTCGGTGGGCTGGACGCACAAGTAGCATCGCTGCTCCGCCTGGTATCTCCGATCTGCTGTGCCATATGCACAGGTGCCGGAGTGGTGACTGGCTGAGCCGCCATCGCGGGCATGCCAACAGCAGACCTTTGGCAATGCTATTTGTCTGAAACACTGATTTGATCTGATGTGGCAGGCAAGTTGCCCGAGTTTTACAAAGTTTGGCAGGCTTCTGCCAAACTGCCCCGAACCCTGGGGCTGCCCCCCCCCCCCGGGGGGGGTTTGCGCACACACATTCAAATGTGCGTGTTTGAATCATTCGTGTGGCAGGCAGAAGGTTTAGCAGAACGGACAGGCCCTTTTGGCAGATTGGCAAAAGCCTGAGCAGAACGGCAGAGCATGTTATTCAGCTGGCAGCTGATACACGGTTGTCATTCATTCAGCCGTTTGAGCTTCAAAACAATGGCAGTGTGCCGCCCAGCATCCTCCTAACCTGTTTGCCAAGACTTTGTGGCAGTGTGCCGCCCAGCATCCTCCTAACCTGTTTGTCAAGACTTATTGGACGTATTGAACTAGATTTCTGGACGTACTGAACTAGATAACCCGAAAACACATAAGAAGGTTGCTACTGCAGCAGCGCTTGACCTGCCCAGGGCCCCTTGGCCGCCCGGGCACCTCCGCAGCACAGGCGTGAGGCTGCGCAGCTTCTCGGGCAGCGGACGCGGCTCGTTGACGATGCGGGTCATTTCCGCAGTGCGCGTTTGCTCCGGCACTTTGTGGAACGTTGTCAGGACGTGCTTGGTCAGGTTGTCGTCGCGACCCAGGAGGTCTGCTTCGCAGTGCTTGCAGGTCCACCAGTAGTGGTTGTTTTTTGCGGGCTTGGCAACGTTTTCTGTGAAGTAGCTTGTGATGGAGTCCAACGAGCGCCTCGCCTTCTTTGGCCCTACGTCGCTGCCTGGCTAGCTAGTTCTGGTGGGCGCCAATTCATGGTGGGCTGAGCCCACTGGGCTCCTCTTGCTGTGCGCACTCGGGCAGAAGGCGGGCAGAACTCGGGCAGCACCCTGCCGGGGGTAAATGGCAGGGTTCTGCCCGAACTTCTGCCTGCCACTGTTTGAAAGCGCACATCCACTGGCGCCCACCTGCACCATGAACAGCGAGCCTGGCAGCGGCGGAGGACCAAGGAAGGCGGGGCGCCCGCTGGACTGCATCACGAGCCACTTCACCAGGAACGTCGCCAAGCCCGTGAAGAACAACCGCTGGTGGTGGACCTGCAAGTACTGCGAGACAGACCTCCTGGGCCGCGACGACAACCTGGCCAAGCACATCCTGACAACGTGCAGCAAAGTGCCGGAGCAAACGCGCGCCACGGAGATGGCCCGCGTCGCCAACGAGCCGCGTCCGCTGCCCAAGAAGCAGCGCATCCTCACCGGTGGCAGCGCAGCCGGCCAGGAGACACCGTCCCGCGTCGTGGACTTGGCACTGCCCTCTGCCATCGCTCAGCAGGCCAACAAAGAGCTGCTGCGCGCGTGCGTCACCAGCGGCATCCCGTTCCGGCTGGTGGACAACCCGCAACTCCGTCGCCTCGTGAGCCTACTGCGGCCCAGCTACGTTCTGCCGAGTGCGCACTCCTTTCACGCTTTGTTTCCTGAGTTGTCCTGCCAGCTTACTGCGTGGCGCAAAGCAGAGTGGCTAACCGACGACTGTGCCGCGCAGGCCGGGAGGCCCTGAGGACGACGCTGCTGACCGAGGAGTTCACGCGCGTCCAGCTGGCCTTCAAGGCCCGCCTCGAGCGGAGCGGCAAGCTCACCATCGCGCTCGATGGGCGGACGAACGCGCGGGGACAGACCCTCTACGCAGTCAACGTGCTCTTCCCCGACCGCACCGTGCACGTGCTGGCCGTGGAGGACCTCTCCCTGGGGCAGCACACCGCCGCGTACCTCACAGGTGCGCCACACGTCGACCCTGTAACCTCCACCTCTGCACTCAAGCCTCTCAGCGCGGCGCCAACTTGGTTCTATTATGACCGGGTCTCAGAGCGCTTCAAGGCCTGGATCGACCTGGTCGGCGCCAAGAAGGTGGCTGCGCTCGTGACCGGCAACGCGGCGGCGATGAAGGCGGCACGCGCGGGGCTCACACGCACGGAGGGCTACCAGCAATCCTCGACCTGCCGTGCGTACCCCAGCCCTCGAGACCAGATTTGATGTGGTCGCGCCAGCTCTTTTGGCGAACGAGCTTGGCCAAGCTCCCACATCCTTGCAAAACCCGCCCCACTGACTCTGACGCACCCCCCCCCCATCTGTGCCTGAATGTTGAGGTGCATGGTGCAGGTGCGCGATGCATGGCTTCACGCATGTGGTGGCGTCCATCCTGACCCACGCATGGGCGAGCGGCCTCGTGGCCAAGAGCCAGCGCGTTGTCGCGTTCTTCCGCCACAGCCACACCGCGCGCGAGCGGCTCAGCGCCAAGGCCCAGGCGCTGCAGATCACCTCCAGCCTGGTGTCCTCAGACACGACGCGCACGTCCGTGCAGCTCATCACGTCCGTGCAGCGCATGCTGCAGTCCGTCGCCGCGCTGCGCCCAGCGCTGACGCAGGCGCGTCTCCAGAAACAAATCAGATTATATGACGAGGCGAAAGTCTGTCGTTCTCATTATAAAGTCCCTCCTGCCAACGCAGGTCGCGGAGGAAGGCGCCGCCGACATCAGCGCGGCTGTGGCAGAGGCGCTGCACAGCGCGGCATTCTGGGGCGACCTCGAGATGCTCAATGCCCTGCTGGCGCCCTTCAGCGCCGTCATCATGGCCATGCAGGCGGACGACGCCACGCTCGCCGACGCGACCCGCTACTGGGTGTACCTGGGCCAGGAGCTGCTCAGGCAGATCTCTCAGCTGCCCACCGGTGCGCGCACCGCCCTCTTTTCACCGACATCGAGACCTGCCTTCAGACAGTGGAGCCCAACTGACACGCTCTCCACACCCTTTTGTCTCGTCTTTTAAGTGACATGGAGACCTGCCTTTAGAGAGTGGAGCCCAACTGACACGCATTCCACACCCTTCTGCCTCGACAGGCGCTGCGCGGCACATCGCGAAGGCCTACAGCCGGCGCGTGGCGCAGATGGACAACCTCTCGGGCCGCCTGGCGCTCGCGCTGGACCCGCGCTTCAAGCGCGTGGCGCTGCCGGAGGGCAAGCCGTTTGATGCGCTGGCTGTGCACGTGGCCAAGCTGCTCCAGCGGCGGGGCGCTTCACTCGAGGTGCGGGCACTGTCAGCCCTTCCTGACCTCTTGAAGCAGGCCCCGCTGCCGTGGCGCTGTTCGGCCGTGCCCGACCCGCGCGCCGACCCTTTGTCTGGCGCACCGCGCACCGCAGGTCGCCAAGCGCTGCATGCACGAGTTCATCAAGTACATCACGGGCTTCGCGCCCTACGACATGGCCCACGGCGGCGAGTTCTTCAACGCGACGGCGTGGTGGCGGGGCGTCAAGTACGCCGGCAACGCTGAGCTCGCCGTGCTCGCCGAGGTGCTGTTCAGCGTGGTGCTACACTCCGCCTCGGTGGAGCAGACGTTCAGCGACTTCGGCTGGTGCCCGTCCGAGCGCCGCAAGCGGCTCGACCCCGACACCATCGGCAAGCTCGCGACCGTCAAGCGGGCGCTGCACAACGAGGCGCGCGGGGCCAGCAAGCGGCGCGCGCCCAGCGCGGCCGCTAGCGAGGAGAGCGACGACGAGGAGGGCAGCGATCAGGAGGCGAGCCCGAGTGGCGAGGAGCTCGTCGCTGAGCTGGAGGCGCTGGCCAAGCGCCTGGCGCCGCTCTCCAAGGAGGCGGCCGACCTCGCGGCAGACGCGGCGCTGTCCCGGGGGGAGGAGCCCGCTTCTTTTACGGAGCTCCTCATGGGCAACTGGGACGGCTTTGACGTGCAAGCTGAGCTGCACCCCGGGCTTGTGCCTGACGCCCGTGCTACGGTGGTGCCCGGGGAGGAAATAGGCCCTATGCAGGCCTGGGACACGGCAGCGCTGTTCCAGTAGCTACCTTTTCATGTGTTTTCGGGTTGTCTGGTTCAACACGTCCAGAATGTCCTGGCCCAAACAGGTTAGGAGGATGCTGGGCAGCACATTGCCAATGCTTTGAAGTTACCTTTTATGCGTTTTCAGGTTGTCTAGTTCAACATGTCCAGAAAGTTTTGACAGACAGCTTAGGAGGGGCTGAGCAGCACACTGCCGTTGTTTTAAAGCTCAAATTGCTGGCCATTGTTTTGAAGCTCAAAATGCTGAAAAACATGCTCTGCCGTTGCCCAGAGTTTTGCCAACCTGCTAAAAGGGCCCGCCGTTATGCCCAGGCAAACCTTCTGCCTGCCATTTATTGATTCATCGATCACCCTTCCTTATTGAATGCCACAGTGTTGCCGGCAGAGCGTTTTGGGTCTGGGCAGAACGGCAGCCCTTTTGGCAGTGTGGCAAAAGCTCTGGGCAGAACGGCGCCGAATGTGTGCCTACCCCCCAGGGAATGTAGGAAATGTATGTACGTGTGGGTCAAATGGCTTAGGGTTAGGGCAATTGCTGGCCAAAACCCTGGAAAAAGGTTCTGCATGGTTTCTGCATGCGGGCAGAAGCCTTCTGCCCGCCGGGCAGAACCCTGCCGGGCAAAAGGCAGAACCTCTGCCGGCAACACTGGAATGCCAGACTGGCATTGCCAGTGTAGCATTGCCAGAACACATGTATGGGCCGCTTGTCTGCTAGAAGGAATAGCTGCGCCCACGCTCTCCGCACGCCTGTTCCTCTGGCGCGCCTAGCTCGGTGGTCCTTCGGCAGGCACAGGTGCGCTGCTCCCGCTTGCGTTTGGGTGCTTCCTTCCAGTTTCGCTGCAGTGAGGCTGGTGATGCTACGGTTGCTGAAAAGGTTGCAGGTGGTCAGGCACGCACGGAGACTCTCCAGGCCACTGTCGCAGAAGGAGAGATACGCCAAGTGTTGCACGAGCACCTTTAGGCGCAGTTTGTTAAACAGCATAGAGTGTGCACCAGCGCCTGCTGTCGGTGCCTGTTTGCACGCAAGTTGCTCAAGCGAGGCCTGCTGCACGCTGCGCAGGGCGAGCCACAGCTCGACGCGCTGCTGGTGAGTACACTGACGGCGAGCTGCTGTAGGCGTTGAAAAGGACGCGCAAGGAGAGCAGCGCCGTGCGCACAGGCGCGCACCTTCAAAAAGTTGCCGGGCGACGCCGCCTTGCTGCTTACCTCCTGAGTTGCTATTGACGTGGTAGAGCTGTGCACTTTGAGGTGGCAGGGCTGTGCGTCGTAAATAGAGTTGCAGACAGTGTGGTTGGCGCCGAACATTGCTTTGCGCATGTCACACAATGGGTCACTGTGACACCCTGCTCAGTGCAGAGTAGCTCTTCCCAAATCTGCACCCCAGACTTTGCTGCTCCACAGGCAGATCTCGGCATGGCGCGCCGTGGAGCTGGTGATCAAGGCGCCAGGGAGGTGCGGCAGTTTGTGACAAGCACGTGCAGCAAAAGAGATGCTGCCATAGCAGGCAAAGGTGCAGCAGTACAGGCAGAACGCCAGGTACCCGTTTGGTGCATCTGCTGCGTGGGACTGCCTAACCTTGCGTCACCGCACACACCGCCAGCCAAAAGGTTTGTTGCGCTCAGGCGCCCTGCTGGCCGCGCAGGCACGTTTGACCGCGCTGCCGGACGAGCTGCTGCGCGGCATCCTGCGGCGCGCCTGGGCGGACAGGCCTTGCTGCCCTGCAGCAAAGGAGGTGCGCTGCGCGGCCGGCCTGGCGTCCGTGTGCCGCCGCGTGCGCGACCTGCTGCACTCGCAGCCGCTGCCGCTGGCGCTCGACTTCAGCGTGGCGCCTTTGAGCGCGGTCCAGCGCTGCTGGCTGCTCGCCCCCGCGCAGGCTGGCCGCGTGGAGGCCGCCAGCCTTGACTTTTACAGCCATGACCCCCATGGCAATAGTGAATATTATGATCAGGAAAGCACGGCCAACTTGCCATTCCTGATTAGCTTTTTGGCCCTGCACGGCGGCACGCTGCTGCGGCTCTCCGGCGTGCCGCTGCGGCTTGTGGGCCGCGCGAGCCAGGGGGAGCGGCCCGCGCTGGACCTGAGCGGCCTGCGCCTGACCAGGCTGGGCCTCGCTTGCAATGGGATCCACCACTTGCTGGACATGGACCCGCCATACCATGTGTGGCTGTGGCCCGAGTGCCTGCCAGATGCCCTGGAGGAGCTGGAGCTGCTCCGTCTTTACGATTGTTGGATTTGTTTGCTGGCGTGGGCGCCACACTCGGGCTCAGGCTCGGCAGGGCGGCTGCCCCGGCTGCACACCCTCCGCGTGATGCACGTGGATGGGGTTTTGGGAGCACTGAGCGTTGACAATGTCCCCCTGGACGGCTTTCCTGGCTTGCTGAACATTGACGTGGCCGGCCCCGGGGCAGACGTGGACATCCACACCAACTTGTTTGGCCGGGTAAAATGTGTGCGCATTTGTGACCCGTGGCCGCGTGCAGCTGTGTGATCACTGGGATGATGTGGCCACCTTCGTGAACGCCCTCTGCCCCGCTGGCCTGCAGGCTGCAGAGCTGTGCGCTGAGACAGTTGGCATTTACCGGAGAGGCGACAATCAAACCGTTCGGGACGTTGTGCGCGAGCTGATCAGCAGGTGCGAGGACCGGTTTGCAGTCGAGGTGGGCGTTCTTGAAAAGCCGCCTGGGGTCGAGTGGTGCACCGCCGACCTGCGCTGCCTGGCCTGGCGCCGCTGGCCCGCCCCCGATGCGCCCGACCTGCCGGCGGCCAGGGCGGCGCATGGGCGCGCCCGCGCATGGGCGGCTGAGGGTGGGCAGCGGCTACAGCAGTAGCGGGGTTCAAATGACATGCACTGGCACGAATGCCGGCCGTGCACTGCGCGCACGGCGTAGCGGCCTGGCGCAACATGTAGGCAGGCATGGAGCCGTGACTGTGCGGTGCGCACCACATGGATTCACCTCACATGCATCAGATGCATCACATGTAACGATACACATTTAATGCGTTCCCGCGTATAAGCACGGTCGTTTTGTGCTGAATATGCCAAGTCAGACCAACAGTGTTTGCGCCGAGCTTGTCAACAGTGCTAAGCGTCATGGTGCACAGCCAGAGCCCTGCACCACCCTATAGCCCTCTGTGAGGCCACGGCTTACAAAGGCAGCGCCCAGCACTATGAATCTGCTTGTCCTGTTGCCACTGACCTGATGCAGACTGCCCTGCATGTCACTGCTGCCACACTTTCAACACTGCTGCTAAACCTAGCGCCCATGCATTAGCAACTGTGGTCCCATGGTGCGCAGCACACATCAGATCAAAAAGCAAGTGCTCCAAAGGTCCTCTTGGGCAACGGCTAGCGAATCTGTTCTAATGATAGGAGGAGACCAGCTCAAGCATGTCCTGCCTCTAGTTGTCACGCTATGGGCCGCAAGCGACACCCCTGGGCAGCCAAAGACAAGGATGGACAAGACGTAAAGGGAAGCAAGCACGCAGATATTGCTCAGTGCGTCAGCGCCAGGGGGACCCAACGCATGATCGCTCAGCATACCCTCCATGAGTCTGCAGCACCCAGCTGCTGCCTCCGACGCAGCAGTGAGACAACACTGGCTGCTCCAGCACACCACCACGTATGCTAATAATCTCGCACCACCCGTCAGGCCATCTCGCGCCCATATAGGCGACGTCTGCAGCCCTGCAGCGCGCACGGCCAGCCACGCAGCCCACTGCGCGGCACAGCGGTGGCGCGGCCGCGCGCGCCGCGCCCGCCTCACGCGCCCGCGGCGCTCAGCTCAAACCACTGGCGCAGCAGCGCGGCGAGCGTGGCGGGCAGCGCGGCGATGTCG
>JAABUY010005130.1_pt1 | contig 13350 bp, 15 predicted proteins | sample 5560271 | NCBI WGS metagenome assembly JAABUY01 (sample SAMN10711886, study PRJNA513374) | rock metagenome | isolation source: Antarctica rocks | place: Antarctica: Victoria Land, University Valley
GCACCGCGGAAACTGCGGTGATCAGCCGTTGCGACCGCTACAAGCGATTGCTGGGCCGTTAGCGGCCATGATTTCCAACCGGGTTGCGCGACATCGCCCGAACCTCACTCCGACAGGCTGCTAGTCTCGGAACGAAGTTTTGTAACGAAACCAAGTGACCCGGTGCTTGTGCGTTCTCACGCTTATACGTCCGAACGTTCGGACAGCAAAGAATTCCGGCCGGCGCGGTTAGCACTGGACTCGTGCTTTTGCAGGATGGCGCTGCGGCCTGCTGGGTCAAGCTCGTCGAGATATGGGTCGGTACCCTGCTTCCTGATGGAGACCCGGGCATAACCGATCAGCCGCCCGATGGCGGCATCTCTCCGCGTGCATGGTGCGGCCATGCCACATCTCGCTCTCTCGAAGCCACCATTTTACAAATCGACAAGGTGCGTGCAAACGCTCGTTTAGAGAGGTGGCCGAGGATCGAAGGCCCACCCCTGATGGCCCACTGGCAGTATCCGTGCGGAAAATTACGGTAAGGGCCTGACCGGCCTCAGACCGGCGGCGCTTCGGCGGTTTCGTCATGCGGCCAGCCCAGAAAGTAGGTGCCGTTGGGAATGATGCGGGCGTGCTGGAGCGGCCAGACGTGGGCGAGGTGGCGGGGTCGATCTCGGCCCCGCCCGCGCGCAAGCGGCCCACAACGCGCTCAATCTGGACGGTGTTCCAAAGCACGGCGGCGTTGAAGAGCAGCCCGAGACAGCTTGCCTTGCTCATCACCTCCTCGTAGTCGCCGACGCGGAACTCGCCACGGTTGGCGAAGAATAGCCAGCGCGCGAGGGCGTGGCGGGCCTCGCCGCGGTTGAGTTGACGCTGGACCATGAGGCGGGTCGGTTCCTCCTGGATGTAACGCAGGACAAAGAGCGTTTTGCAGGCCCGGCCCAAGGCGGTCAGCGCCTTCGAGACCCGGTCGGCGGGCGAGGCGTTGATGAGGCGCTGCAGGACGACGTGCGCCGGCGCCGTGCGGTCACGCAGCGATGCCGCGATGCGCACGAGCTGGTCCCACTGCTCGGCGATAAGCGCCGTGTCCAAGGTGCCCCGGAACAGCGGCTCCAGCACGCCGTGGTCGGCTTGCTTGTCCAGCTTGTAGAGGTGCTGGTCGGGCAGGTCCTTCAGCCGAGGCATGAACGCGATGCCCAACAAATGGCAAAGTCCAAAGAGCTGCTCGGTGAAGCCATGGGTGTCTGTTGTATGGACCTGTGGGCGGACGAGCGTGTCGTTCTCCAGCAATCCATCCAGCACGTAGCCGGCTTCGCGCGGGGCGCAGGAGATGGCCTGGGTGGCGAACACCCCGAACTGGTCGGAAAGGTGGGTGTAGAGGGCGATCGCGCGGTCGTAGTAGCCGAAGTACCTGGGATAGACCGCGCCCAGCAGGCCATCGCGCTGCACGGCGAAGCGCTGGCCGTCGGAGGACGAGAGCCGGCCGTCGTCCCAGGCGGCGCTGAACGGCAATCCGTGATGGTGGTCCACCACGGCCTTGCTCGCCGCCTTCAGCGTGGCCTCGCGCAGGAACCACTGCGAGGCGTGGTGGAGGCGATCGGGCGTCATGCCTTCGATGCTGCCCGACATGGCGGCGACGCCGAGGTTGGTGCCATGGGCGACGAGGGCTGCAAGCAGGGTCCGCCCCACCCCTCGGCTCGTAGCCGCCGAGCGTGGTCAGGGCGCGGGTCAGGCCGGTCCAGCGGTCCACGCGGCGCAGCATGTCCTCGACGCGGACCTGGGGCAGGCTGGCGCCGATGACGGCCCGCAGCTTGCGCAGCCCGGGCGGGATCGGCAGGGCGTCGTCCCGGCGCAGCTTCAGCTCGCCGTCACGGATCGTGGCGAACAGGTTGCGGGGCAGGCCTCGGGCCGCCGCACCCGCGCCCTCGTCAAAGCGGGCGCGCAGGGCGGCGAGGGCGTCGTCGGGCCGGGGCGGCACGGGCAGGTGGGCGTAGGCATCCTCTTTCGCCTCCGCCCACTGCCGCTCGCCCATGACCAGGTTCCAGAACGAGACGTGTCGGCGGCTCGCGGCGAGGAACAGGTCGCCCGAGCGCAGGGCGTCACGCACCGCAAAGGCGAGCGCCAGCCCCCACAGCGCCCGGCGCGGCCGCCCGTTGCCGGGACAAGCCACCTTGCGCCAGGCGGCCGGGATGAAGTGCCGGGGCGCGTCGTCGAGAAGCTTCTCCGACGCCCCCGCATCCAGCTTGCGGGCGACCTCGACGGCGGCGAGCAGGGGCTCGCTGCCGGCGGCTGCCTCGAAGGGCAAGGCCAGAAAGGCGGGCAGGTATTTGCGGAGGTCGCCGTAGCGCGCGGCCAGCTCGTCCAAGAGGCCGCGTTCCTCCAGCCGGGCGAAGGCGCGGCAGTCCGCGGCGGCCTCGCGCAGCTCTTCCTCGCTCAAATCCTTGTAGAGGGAGCGAATGGGCGCGTCCTGGTCGGCGTCGAGCAGGGTGTCCACAGTGGCGAGCAGCGTGTCGATGCCGGCCCGGGCACGCCGGCGCAGCCGACGGTGCTTGTCCTCGAACGCCAGGCGGGAGCGCCGGTCCAGCCCGGTCATGTACTGGTCGTGCATGGTCACGACCTGATCGAGCAGCGCCCGGCGGGCCTCGACCAGGAAGGCCGCGACGAGCGCGTGGCGCTTGGGCGGGGCGAAGCGCTTGAGCGCTTGGGCATCGTACCGGCGCCCGAGCTGGGCGAGGTGCTGGAGCAGCTGCGGTGTGGTTGCGGAGAGATCCACCCCGGCTCCGAGCAGCCCTTCCAGCAAGTCGAGCTTGGCAAGGCTCGCCGTGATCGCCGGTGCCCGCGCCGCGGGCGAGGGTTCCTTGAGGTGGGCGAGCGGGGAGCGGTGCTCGCCTTCCGGCACGTCCACCAGGTCCTCGATCGCGTCACGGAGCCGCGGCGGCAGCCGGACGCGATGCGCTCGAACAGCTCCTGCATGGCGTGGGCGGCGACGGAGACGACCAGGCGCTCCAACGTGCTCGCGGCCGGCAGCACGATCCGGGCCGAGCGCAGCAGGTCCTCGGCCGAGGCCAGCGACGGCCCGGGGGCCATGCCCTCGGCCGCGTGTTCCTGCAGCCGGGCGCGCAGCCCTTGCTCGGCCGCGTCGTCGAACTCGTGCCAGCCGAGGTGCCGGCGAACGCGCTGGAGCTGGGCACTCTCAGTGGCCGGCCGCTCCGGGTCAGGCAGGAACAGCAGCGGGTCGAGGCCGAGCTGGCGGGCGAGGTGGTTCACGGCCTCGGGCGGCACGCGCAGGTAGTCGGAGACGAGGCGGCCGGTGGCGCGCAGCGTGCAGAGCTGGACGGCACAGCGCAGCCGGTGTTCCGTGCCGCGCGCCCGCAGCGCCTCGGCCGCATTTTCCGGCGTCAGCGACCAGTGCCGGGCCAGGCTGTCCTCCCCGGCTCCGGACGCAAGCGCGGCCGGATCGGGTTTACGGCCCATGCGCGGTCAGGTCAGCGAGACCAGCAGGACGCCGGCGCCCATCAGGACTGCGCCGACGATCCGGCCCCAGCCGGCGGCGTGCTGCTGAAACCCGAGCAGGCCGTAGTGGTCGAGCAGCACGGAGAACGCGACCGAGGTGGTGACGGTCAGCCCAGTGAAGGGTGCCGCGCCCAGCTTCGAGGCGGCATAGGGCCTGGCGATCAGCACTACGAAGCCAGCCAAGCCCGCGAGCCACGCCCACCAGGGCACCTCCGCCGCCTTGCCCGCGGGCCAGCCGAGCTGGCCCGTGACCAGGGCGCCCGCCACGGCGCAGAGCAGGCTCAGCACCAGGCTGACCACGGTGACGAAGAACGGCCGGCCGAACGCCTTGTCCAGCGAAGCCGTCAGGCCGGACTGCACGGGGTTGAGCACGCCGGCGGCGAGGGTGAGCAGGTAGAGCAGCCATGACATGAAGGGGTCTCCGGGCACGGCCCTGCCTGGACCATCGTGCAAGGACAATGTTTCCCGACCCGGCCCCGGGTGCGCGAGGCATGCCGGAGCTAAGGGGCGGGCCGGAACACGAGAAGGGCGGCGTCGGTCCCCAGCAAGCCGGCTCGGGCAGCGACGAACAGCCGGTCCAGCTCGGGCACGAACAGCGAGGTGCGCGCGCCGGAACGCGTCCGGATGCGCGCGAGCGGGCGGTCGCCGGCCGGGTCCTGCTGCACGACGTGGACGGCGCCCTCGCCGCAGCTGACGTAAAGACGCCGGCGCCTCGGGTCGAAGAACACGTCGTCGGCGTCGGCGCAGGTGGGAAGGCTGGCCGTCACGGCTCCGGTCCGGGTGTCCAGCAGGACAAGCCGGGTCGGGCTGCGGGACACGGTGGCGAGCACCCCGGCTGCGGCGTCGAGCGCCATCGGGAAGTTGGCCCGCAAACCGTCCGGCACACGCCAGCTTGCGACCAGCTTGCCGGCTCGAAGGTCCACAACCGCGACCTGGCCGGCATCGGGCACGTTCACGTAGGCGCGCCCGGCATCCGGGTCGAGCTGAAACCCCTCGGGATGCGCGGGCAGCGTCACGGTGCCCACGATGGATCCTCGCGCCGGATCCAGCGTGGCGAGGCCGCCGCTGCCGTAGCCCACGACCAGGTGCCCGCCGCGCGAGTCGAGCCGGACGTTGTCGGCGTCCTCGCCCAAGGCGACGGTGCCCGCCGGTCGCAGGTCCTCGCCCCGGAACAGGCGCACCGACCCGTCGCCGGCGCTCGCAACCGCGATCAGGTCGGCGCCGGGGAGGTAGCCGACACCTTGCGGCTCCTTCAGCCCGGCGACGTGGTGGACGACCTTGCCCGACGCGAGGTCGACCGCGTCCACGCTGCCGTTGCCCAGCTCGGCCACGAACAGGCGCCCGCGCCGCAGGTCGGCCGCCATATGGTCGATGCGGCCCGAGACGCCTGGCAGCGGGATCGTGCGCTCCAGCACCAGCGGCGGCTCCGGCTCCGCCGCCCGGGACACGCCGCACGGCAGGCCGAGCAGCACGGACAACAGGGCGATGGGCGCGAGCGCCCCGGTGCCGATGCGCATCGCCGGCCCGCCTGTCAGCTTCGTGCCAGGTTCACCTGGTCCAGGGCCGCGCGCAGGCCCTTTGCCAGCTTGGCCGCGTCGTCGTTGGCCCAGAAGTGCATGAAGAACAGCCGCGGCTGGTCGTTCAGCATGTGGTTGTGCACCGCCGTGACCTCGATGCCGTTCCCGCGCAGGACACGCAGCACCGGGTTCACCTCCGCCGCCGTGAGCACGAAGTCGCCGGTGATTGCCGCCTTGCCATCGCCCGTGGGCTGGAAGTTGATGGCCTCGGCTGAGCCCATGGCGACCGGCACCTCCATGCCACCGTCCTTGATCGTCTCGGCGCGAGGGATGCCGACCTGGTAGACGCCCCCTACCGCTTTGCCTTTAGCTCCCAGGGTGCAGTCGATCATCGCCGTGTCGAGGTCCAGCCGCGCCGGTTGCTCGCTTCCGGTGCTGGGAGCTTGCGGGCTGGCGGATGCGGTCGCGTTCCCAAGCGGCGTCTTGCTGAGCGCGAGGCCGTCGTGCAGCGCGGTCGCGAGCTTGGCCGGGTCGCCGTGGCCGAGCACGTGCATGTAGAGCGTGGCGGGCTGGGCGCGCAGCAGGTGGTTGTGCAGCGCCGTGATCTCGAGGCCGTTCTCGATTAGCTTCCTCATCACCGGCCCGACCTCGTCCTCGGTCAGCACGAGGTCACCCATGACCATCGTCGTGTCGCCCTGGTCCTGGAAAGCGAGCCAGGAGCCCAGCGCCAACGTCGGCTTGATGTCGACGCCGTCGAGCTTCACGTGCAGGTCGGTGCGCGGCAGGCCGACGCGATATACGCCGCCCGGCATCTCGGCGCCGGATTTGCCGAGGGCATCGGCGACCTTGCTCCAGTCGGCGGCGACGGCGGGGACATTCGGCAGGGCAAGCCCCAGCGCGAGGCCGGTGGTCGCGAGCAGGTGGGGAAAGCGCATGTGTGTTCTCCTGAAAGGCGTTCGACGCCCGGCCGAGGCGGGCGGGCGTGGCGGGCGGCACAGAGCCGCACGCCGGATTGTGGATCGCGGGCTACCGCAGGGGCCTGATCCTGAGCTGGTCGAAACGGATGATGCTGTCCGCCTTGGTCCACAGCGCGACCTTGCCGGGGCCGGGAAACGTGCGGTCGATATGGGTGAGCAACGGCTTGCCGTCGAAGGAGACCGAGAAGCGCTCGCCCTCGGCACGCAGGGCCAGCGTGTGCCAGCACCCGAGGACACTTTGGCCGAGGCCCCGGCGATCTGCTGCCGCTTTCCCTTGACCACGCGGTAGAGGTTCACGTTGTCCTCCAGGGCGTTGGCGGACGACGCAGTAGTTGTCGGCCTCCAGCAGGCGCACCGCGAGCCCGCCCGCGCGGTCCACCCGGCCCGCGGCAGCCTTGAAGCGGACGCTTGCCCCGACGTCCTGCGCCGAAAGCGGCTGGTAGACGGCGAGCGGGAAGCGGTAGTCGGTCGGGTCGGCGCTCGCCTGCTCGATGGCCTTGCCCTGACTGGCCGATGCGTCCTCGACCACGCGCCACTCGCCGGGTGCCCCCTGCCCGGTGCGCCATGTTGTCAGGACCTTGGGCGGCACCGGCCCGACCGGGGTGCGGGACAGGTCGATGCTGCCCGTCGCGCCCTCGGCCCGGACAGTGCCGGGCAGGACGTGCCAGCACGGCGCCGATGAGCGCGCGCCTGTTCATCATCGCACCGCTCCCGCGGCGTGCAGGACGACCCCGGCCGCTGCGCAGGCCAGCAACGTCGGGATCATGCCCGCCTTGAAGCGGAAGATCGCGACGAGGGCGGCCACCGAGAGTGCCAGCGCCCACGAGTCGAGGCTGGCGGGCACGGGCGCGTCGAAGGCGAGGCCCACGGCCCGCACCGGGCGCGTCTCGCGGAACCAGGTGTGCAGCGCGAACCACACGGCCAGGTTCAGGATGACGCCCACGACCGCGGCGGTGACGGCGGAGAGGGCGCCGCTCAGCGCCTTGTTGCCGCGCAGGCGCTCGATAAACGGGGCGCCGAGGAAGATCCACAGGAAGCACGGCGTGAACGTGACCCAGGTGGTCAGCAGCCCGCCCAAGGTGCCGGACAGCATGGGATGCAGCGCGCCCGGGTCGCGATATGCGGCCATGAAACCCACGAACTGCACGACCATGATCAGCGGACCCGGCGTGGTCTCGGCCATGCCGAGGCCGTCCAGCATCTCGCCCGGGCGCAGCCAGCCGTAGTGCTCGACCGCCTGCTGGGCGACGTAGGCCAGCACGGCGTAGGCGCCGCCGAAGGTGACGACGGCCATCTCGCTGAAGAAGACCGCGATCCGGCTGAACGTGTTCGCGTGCCCGAGCGTCGCGAGCAGCGCCAGCACCGGCAACAGCCAGAGGACGAGCCACACGGCAGCGGCACGACGGGCGCCTGCGATGCCGGCCCGCGCATGCTCGGGCAACTCCTCGCCGAGGAGGCTGTCCGCTTCCGCCAGCTCCCTCGTGCCGCCTTGGCCGTGGCCGCCGCCGACCTGGAACAGCGTCGATCCCGATCGCGCGCCGAAGTAGCCAACGAGGCCGGCCGCCAGCACGATGACGGGAAACGGCACGCCGAGGAAGAAGATGGCGATGAAGGCGGCCGCGGCGATGCCGACCATCGTCCGGTTCCTGAGCGCCTTCGAGCCGACGCGGACCACGGCCTGGAGCACGACGGCCAGCACCGCCGCCTTCAGCCCGAAGAACAGGGCGACGACCGCGCCCACCTGACCCCAGCCCGCATAAATGATGCTGAGCGCCATGATGGCGAAGACGCCGGGCAGGACGAACAACCCGCCCGCCATGATGCCGCCGCGTGTGCGGTGCATGAGCCAGCCGATGTAGATGGCGAGCTGCTGCGCTTCGGGACCGGGCAGCAGCGTGCAGTAGGAGAGCGCGTGCAGGAAACGCGCCTCGCCGATCCAGCGCTTCTCCTCCACGATGATGCGGTGCATGACCGCGATCTGCCCGGCTGGGCCGCCGAAGGAGAGGGCAGCCACGCGCAGCCACACCCGGAACGCCTCGGCGAGGGAGACGCCGTGCCCGGCTACTGCGGTCGTTTCGGACGCTGTTGCGGTGTCTGTGACGTGGCCCGCGGTGCGAAAAGCCTCGCTCACAATGCGGGAACCGACGTGGCTGCCACTGCAGCCGCTTCCGGCGTCCAGTTGTGAACCTCGTACCGGAGGTCGCGGCACCAGGTGTAGAGGGCGTCGTAGATCACCAGGCCCCGTTCCAGCATGGCGTGGTCATCCGGAAAGTTGGCCGACAGCCCCATCGAGATGGCGCGCAGCCCCGCCGCCTGGGGCGCGAGGTCGTGACGGGCGGTGTCCGCCCCGCGCACGATCAGCGCCAGACGGTCCAGCGCGGGATCATGGATGCCGTAGTGGCGCAGGATGGTGTCGAAGCTGCACAGCTCGCCGTCATGCGCGAAAGGCTCGGCGCCGGGGATGTCGTAGGGCATGACCCTGGATTCGGCGGCCACGGTGAACACTTGGTCGACCGGCACGTAGAGGAACTCCGCCTCCGGCTCAATGAAGCGGCGGATCAGCCAGGGGCAGGCGATGCGGTCGATCTTGGGGTGCTCGCGCATGACCCAGCGCCCGGCCTCCTCGTGCCTGCGACGCACGGGCAGGCGTTCGGCACGCCAGGCCTCGATGCCGCCTGCGAGGAACGTTGCCGGGATGCCCGCGGAGTGGAGGGCGTGTGCTACGTCCTGGCTGACCTCGTGCCCGTGGACGCAGTAGGCGACCACCCGCCTGCGGGGCGGGAGAGAGGCAGCCCAGAGGGCGGCTTCCTCCGGAGTGCGGCGGATGGCGCCCGCAATCATTGCCTCATCCGCCGCGAAGGCAGCCTCGCGCCGCACGTCTACGACGACCGGCGCTGTCGCGCTGCCGAGCACGGAGTAGAGGTCGGATGGCAAGGTGGAGTGCGCGCCCATGGCAAGGTCCTCCCGTGCGGCCCATGCTCTGATACACATGAATCAAAGTAAGATACAAGACTTCCTTCCGTCCTGTGTGCTAGGCTTGCCGCATGGACGACCCTGCAACGCCCTTAGGCGCCCTGACCCGCGCGCGCTGGCTGCTGCTGATCCACCAGCTTCCGGCCAAGCCCGCCTACCTGCGGGTGAAGGTCTGGCGGCGGTTGCAGGCGCTTGGGGCGGTTGCCGTGAAGAACGCCGTCTACGCGCTCCCGGCGGGTGAGCAGGCGCAGGAAGATTTCGAGTGGCTGCTCAAGGAGGTCGTGGACGGCGGGGGCGAGGGGCTGATCTGCGAGGCCCGGCTGATCGGCGGCCTGTCGGACGAGGAGGTGCGGGCGGTGTTCAACAAGGCCCGGGACGCCGACTACGATGCGCTCGCCAAGGAGGCTCGTGGCCTTGGCGAACTGCTGGGTGGAGACACAGGCTCCACGGGCCGGCCAGAGGCGCGAGCGAAGCTCGTGCGGCTTAAGGCGGACGCGGCCCGGATCGTGGGGATCGATTTCTTCGGGGCGAACGGCCGCGAGACCTTGGAGGGGCTGCTCGCGACGCTGGACGACCTCACGCAGGAGAACGGCCCCATGACAGCGATCCAGGAAAGCGCGTCAATCGGCCACGAGGGGGGCGGCGCGCCCACGGGACGGGTCTGGGTGACGCGGGCCGGCGTGCATGTGGACCGGATCGCCTCGGCCTGGCTGATCTGTCGCTTCATCGACCCCGGCGCCCGGTTCAAGTTCGTGCCCGCCAAAGGCTACATGCCCGAGACGGGGGAGCTGCGCTTCGACATGTTCGAGGCCGAGTTCACCCACGAGGGCGACCGCTGCACCTTCGAGGTGCTGCTGGCCCGCGCGCGCCTCGCTGACCCGGCGCTCGCCGCTATCGGCCAAATCGTGCACGACATCGACCTCAAGGATGACAAGTTCGGCCGCGCCGAGGCGAGCGGCATCGCGCACCTCGTCGAGGGCCTCTCGGCAGTCAACCAGGATGACCAGGCCCGGATCGAGCGCGGCGCCGCAATGCTCGACGACCTCTACGGGTATTTCCGGACCACGCGCGGCCAGCCGTAGGTGTCCGACATCGCGGGCAAGCACTCAGGTCAGGAGAGTGCAGGGTCGATGGAGGAAACCGAGGAGCAAGCAAACGGTCGTTGAATGCTGGACTACGCCGTCGCCCGAACCCCGAGATACTCGAAATCGAGGCATCGCCGTCATCGTAACAAGCCGCGGTGCGACGACGGCGCTGCCCTTACACCGCTGAGAGCCTGTTTGATTACGAGCCGACGTATTCGAGACGATGATAGGCGCGCAGCAGGCCGTGGCAGTTGGCGATGCTGACGGCATCTTCTGCAGCAGCCGGGCTTTGCTCCAGGTTGCGGGTGAGGCGGTGATAGCGGTTGCTCAACGTGCCAAACGTCGCCTCAATGCGCCAGCGCAGCGGCAGCGGCTTGAAGCCTTTCACGTTCGCGTCGCGGGTCGTGACCTGGACGTCCACCTTGTGGTCTTGTGCTGCCTGCGCCATGCGCGGGCCGATGTAGATGCCATCGACCTTGACGCGTTCGATGCCCTCCAGCAGCCTTCCACCTGCTCCGCAGGCGGAACCTTTGCTGCTTCCGCCCAGCCATCCCCAGCCGCACGGTCCAGCAGCGCACCCACGGGCTGCGTGTCGTGCGCATTGGCCGCCGTCACCAGTGTGGCGAGCACGAAGCCCAGCGAACACGTCAGCACGTGGCGCTTGATCCCGCGCACCTTACTTGTTGCCGTCGACGCCGCGCGGCCCTGCTTGCGGCCCGGACAAAACGCTTTGCGAGTCCAGGATAGCCGTCTTCGGCTCCGGGTCACGGCCCCGCTGTGCGCGCACTGCCCGCGTCAGCAGCGCTGCGATGTCGGTCCAGATCCCGTCAGTCCGGAAGGCCCATGGCGTTGCGGCCGAGCCGGTCGAGCTTGGTGACCACCAGCACGTCGCCGGCCTCCAATCTGTCGAGCAGGCGCGCGAAGCTGCGGCGCTGTGCGGTGGCGACGCTGCCCGAGACGGTCTCAGTCACGACCCGACGGGGCTCAATGCCGAAACCAGCGGCCTGGATTTCCTGGAGCTGATTATCGGTGGTCTGGCCAGAGGTGGAAACGCGAACATAAGCACAAGGTGCGCGGCATGGGCCAAATTCGTCCGAAAAGGGTGCCCGGAACTTACCCCACGTCCGAAAGCCCGGATAGCGGGCTTTCGGACGTGACGCTAAGACCTGCCCGAAAACGAACGGTTCCGGACAGGATCGCGCCCCCGCTGATCGGCCGAGATCGACAACGCCGCGCCAGGAGCGCGCCAGTGATCGGCGACACTGAGCGCTACTTTTTGCTGAAGATCACAGGCTCATTCAACGGCACCCAGGCCCTTACCGTAAAAGTTCGCACGGATGCTGCCAGTAGGCCCTGATGTGTCAAGACCGTGCCGGAAAGGCAGGGGGCCTGGACGAGCCGATGCCCAATTCAAATGTTGCCGAATTACGATCCAGGGCATTTTTGTCGCGAACTGGGCGACACTTTCCGGCCGGAAGCAGGCATGTGGAGATCGCCCTACGGCTAAAAATCGAGGCGTGCTATCGTGCCGCTTATGATCGACTGGTCTTTCTGCCCGGATGTTGAACAGGTGCCCGGCAAGGTATCTGGCGCGTGGGTCGTGCGCGGTACCCGAGTGCCAGCGCAGGCCGTCATCGACAACGCCGAGGACGGCTTCACGGCGGAGCAGATCGCGACAGAGATCTACCATGGCCTGCCAGCCGAGCTGACACGTCGCGTGATTGAGTTCGCCAGACGGGTGCATGCGCCGCATCCTGCTTGATCAAAATGCGCCGCTTGGCCTGCGCCAGATCCTGACCGGTTACGATGTCAAAACCGCCTACAACATGGGGTGGGACGCCATGTCGAACGGGCGGTTGCTGGGCGCCGCCGAGGCGGCTGGATTTGCGATCATGATCACGTCGGACCAGAACATCGCGCACCAGCAGAACTTGACGGGCCGTCGGATCGCGCTTGTCGTGCTGACGACGAATCATTGGCTGACCGTCAAGTCCAGCGCTGGGAATGTCCTGGAGGCTTGTGACGAGGCGGGGGAGGGTGCCTATACGGTCGTATCTTTCCCGCTGTCACCGCGCCGACGGCGACAGCGGCCGACTTGACCGCAGCCTTCGCCACACTCGCGGCGCTCGAAAATGCTTGTCAGCTAATCATGCTCGAGGACGTCGTCGTACCAGCTTTGCCACCGCTACAGAAATCCCTTACCGGCGCTGTCGCGGAACAGTTCGGCGTCGCACACGTAATCGGCCAGCACTGGCATCGACCTGTGCCGCGACACCTCGCGCATCTTGAACATGCTGGCGCCGGACTGGGCCGCGGCGGTCCCGACAGCAGCGGCGCGCGCCTGCACCAAGCGGGCAACGGCGCTGTCGGGCATTGGCGAGGCGGTCACGCCGGCGCCGGCGCCCAGCCGGCGGAAAAGATAGCCGTCGGTGATCGCGGCAGCGTCGATCCAGGCCTGCAGCAGCGCCTTGGGCCGCATGCGCCAGCCTTCGGGGATGGCGACGGTGGCACCGGTGCCGTCCTGGTCAGTTTTGGAGCGCCGGATGATGATGCGCAGCTCTTCCTCGACTCATGCGACGTCGTCCATGGGCAATGCCACCAGCTCGAAGCGGCGGAAGGTGCCGGCCATGCCGAAGGCCAGCAGGGCGCGGTCGCGCACCGAGCGCAGGTCGTCGTCCGGGATGCAGCGTAGGACATCGCGCAGCACGTCGGTGTCGGCGACATGCTTGCGAGCCGGGGCGACGCCGTGGCTGCGGCGGATGCCGGCCATAACCTCCAGGATGGCGGCGTCCCCTTTGCGCGCCTGCGGCGGCTGCAGGCCGGCGCCGCGATGCGTCCAGCCAATCGCCGCCAGGCGGTGACCGACGGTAAGCGGCGCGGATCCGGCGTCGGCGTAGCGGCGGGCGGCGCCGACCTCCTCTGCGCTGATCGCCGGCGCGGCGGCGACCAGATCGGTGTGCGGCCGCTCTGGCGCCGGTGGCCCGGCTGTGACGACGGAGGCCGATGTCGCGTTCGCTCGTTCATGCAACTCCCGCCGTGCGGCTCGAGTGTTTGCAGAGGTGGCCGAGGGCCGGAGGCCCACTCTGACCGGTCAGGACCGCGCCGGGAGGGCAGGGCCTGAGTACGCTGTTGCCCGCTCCCAAGCCTATCGTATTGCGCGATGCAGGGGCAGTTTCATCGCGAACTAGGCGACTTTTTCAGGCCGCAAGTCCCCGTGGCGGCCATTTTCCCGTGATCTCGAATGCGTGCAGCCCCTGCTACGCGCCGCGTGGCGCTCTGCAGGTCACGGTAATCCGGCCTTACCAT
>JAABUY010005131.1_pt1 | contig 13348 bp, 9 predicted proteins | sample 5560271 | NCBI WGS metagenome assembly JAABUY01 (sample SAMN10711886, study PRJNA513374) | rock metagenome | isolation source: Antarctica rocks | place: Antarctica: Victoria Land, University Valley
CCTTCCATTGATCCTCAACGAAGAAACCAAGCTCCGTCACCTGGTCGCCGAACTGGAGCGGCTTGAACTTTCCGGTGAGAGGGTCGAAGGAGAGACCACTCTCGTCGTAGACCTTGTCCTGGATGAGGTCGGTCAGACTTTGGAAGCCGAACTGTGGACGTGCCTGCACGGGGCCGAAGTTTGCGCTGTCATCGCCGCGCTGAGCTATGGCCCCGAACTTGAAGTCATGTTTCCCGTTCACGTAACTTACAACGTCGCGCCAGGAGTAGTTGTGCTGAATAAAGCTGCCAGGGCCCCATCCACCACCGAAGGCAGTGACCGACTGCTGGTTATTGATGTGGATCAGCGGAATCGTGGGATCGGAACCGGGGAGAGCACCCTCGACCTTGTAAGCGGCGAACTGCGCCTGGTTGAGCAGCTTCGGAGAGAAGATATGCGTGTAATTGATGGAGGTGAACCAGCTGCGGTTCGTATCGATCTGGCCGAATCCCTGCCTCGGATTGATCTCCTGGGTATCCAGCTTGATATCGTAGTAGTACCCGTAGACCCGGTCCTTACCCTCACGGAAGTACTGGTCTCCGCGCGCCGAATACTGGAGCCCGTTGGCATACGGACTTGTAGCGCTTGAAGCAGAGTCGATGAAGGGTGTGGTGCAGTTTCCAGTTGGCGTGGCGCACGTGGTCAAGAAGTCTGGGGTGGCATAGAGTTGAACGCCGTTCCGGTTGACATTGTTGGCAGGATACTTCGTCAGGAACGAAGTTCCGATCGTATTGGGGAAGCTCTGCTTGGCATACGCAGTGAAGGCAGCGTCTTCCACGGCAAACTGGTCGGTGCGGCCGAGCTTGTTGTTCTGCTTTTCGATTGAGCCGAAGAAGAAGGTGCGGTCCTTGAAGATGGGTCCGCCAAAGGTTGCCGATACATCCTTGTTGCTGAACTTGCTGTACTTGTGCACGAACTCGGAATAGGCCTTCAGGTGCTGATCGGTGAAGGTGTAGTTCACCGTTCCGTGAAACTGGTTGGCTCCGGCCTTTGTGGTCAGCTCTGTGGTCACGCCCGATCCGCCGGGAAAGTCCATGTGAAAGGTGTTTGTCTGGAGCGTGATCTCCTGCAGCGAGTCGGCGTTGGGAGAGATGTTGCCGGTGCCGGTCGTGATGTTCGACGTGATGGACACCCCGTCGATGACGTAGAGATTGCCACCAAAGTAATGGCCGTTGGCGCTGCCGCCCGGTGTTTGCTCCACGGCGAAGTTGTTCAAACCCTCGGAGTAGCCGCTAACGCCCGGCGCCGTGTTAACGAGGTTCAAGGTCCCGCGGCTCTGGAGCGGAAGATCACGAACCTGCTGCGTGTCAAGGGTCGCCTGGATGCGCGTCTCCTGCGGATTGACGCCTTCGGCCTCCGCCTCCACGCTCACCGTCTCCGACGTGCCTCCCACGCCGAGCGTCACGTCGATCCCCGCCTCCTGCTGCGTGGTGATCTGCGCCGTGACGTCTTTGGATTGAAAGCCCTGAGCCTCCACATGAACCTTGTAGCGGCCGGGGGAAAGGCTGTTCACGTGATACTGTCCCGATGAGTTCGAGGTCGCGTGAGACGGGATGCCGGTGTCGAGATTTGTCAGCGTGACACTCGCATTTGGAACCAGTGCTCCACTGGAATCCGTCACGGTTCCCTGGACGTTTGCGCTGAACTGAGCCAGCGCGGTCGACGTCGCCAGAAGGGCGGCAAGCGTCGAGGCAAGCACCCGCAGCTTTGACCTGACGCGGACGGGTGCACCACTTGGGATGAAAGCCAAACTCATGGACGTGTCCTCGGAGGAGCGCTGGAACTGTTCGGATCGGTGGAACCGCTTACAATCTGCCAAGCGAATAGTACACCTGTCAGGGAAGCCTCAGCTACAGCTCCGGAAACAAGTGCCGCTCGCAAGTTGAATCGCCGACAAGATTGGAGTTCTCGATGGCCGTAATGGAACGCCGTTCCTTTCTGCAATTCCTGGCCGCTGCCGGGTTGATGTCCTCCCTCGACCCAATCGACCTCCATTCGCTGCCACCAAACCCTGCTCACACCGGCAAACCCTATCGGGCAGCCAGAATCGTAAACGAGTACACCGAGTTCTTGCCCGGCGAACGGGAGGCGCTATCGCGTCCTCCGTCAATCACCGCGGCAGATTCCGTCGCGGTACGCCTGCATACCCCCTCCGGGAGCCGCGCGCTCGCTATCGGGGAGACGGAAGACGGATGGCGCCTGCTAACCGTGGTCGACATGAACGGCATCTCCACCGCGGTCTTCGAAAAACATGCCACGCATCGGGGCGCGATCGCTTTCGTCACCGTGGATCGCGGCACAATCGCTTTGATTCCTAAGGGTATAGGGGATCTGGCGCAGATCCGGCCTCGATTGATCGCTGCACCCGCTGAGGCTCAGATGCGGCGCCCCCGCCACTACACGCCCGCACCCGATCTGCCGGGGGATTACATCCTCAACTCCAGCGACGATCCTTGCTACGAAAACGTCGCCGCGCTCGGCCCCGAGTTCATCGGCTGGACTCTGGTTGCGAATGAGGCGGGCGGACCGCAGCGATCGCTCTTTCTTGAGGCGGACGGAACCTCGCGCGAGATCAACAACGATCCGCCTCAGGCGTCATGGGCGCCCGACGAGTTGAGCGCAGTCTTCGATCCGAAGGATCTGCTTCCGAATGACAACGTTCCTCTCTGGAGCTATCAGGCTGGCTTCAGCAAGCGAACCCTCCTGGGCGGCTTCACCCCAGCTGCGGACATTGGCGTCTGGAATCCGCAGTACAAATGCGGCTATGAGGTTATGGTGTTACTCCCCGAAGGGGCCGACGCCAAGCCCGTTGCCCGGGTTCGCCTGATGATCCCCGAAGATCAAATTACACCGGAGATGCACCTCTACCGCGACCCGCAGGGACGCGCCTTCGTCGACCGCTTCGTGAACGGGAACGCGCAGATTTTTTTTGCGGCGCTCGCTGGAATCTGGAATCACTGGAACACCTTCTTTCAGCAGTCCATGCCAGTCACCATCCCTGACGAGTGGCTGCTCGAAAGCGCCCGGGCTGGGATCATGCTGGCTGCGCTGCAGCTATCGTGGGCTCGAGCCCACCTATCAGATTGGAGAAGGCGCTTACACGAAGATCCCGGAGCGAAGCCATGCCCTGTTTCCGGTCGCGCAGTATGAATTCATCTGGGCCCATCAGCTATGGAACCTTACCGAATCCAGCGACGAATATTTTCAGTTCTATCTTGACCGGTACGTTCTGCCGGACGGAAACTTTCTCTACAACATCCAGGATCAGGCCGAGGCTCCGCTTAACGTCGGAATTTTTCTCAGTAACTCGGCTCGAGGCTACTTCTATCGACGCGATCTGGAGGTCTTCCGCAAAAGACTGCCCGTGCTTCGCAGGATGGCGGACTACGTTCTTCGCCGCTACCAGTACTCCAAGCAGAGGTTTCCTGCGGATGATCCGCACTACGGGCTGATCTGGGGCTCGCCTGAGGCTGATCTCGGCGACCCGCTCAACGAGTTCCCCGACTCGCACCCGTTCTATTACCAAAATGCTGTCGGTGTGTGGCGGGGATTGCACGACCACGCCGTTGCCCTCACCGCAGCCTCCGCTGTCGATCCGACGCTTGTGGAAGAGGCCGGGCGCTTCACCAGAACCGCGGCTGCCATGCGAACCGATATCGAAAGGTCGCTGGGAACAACGCTCGCCGCTCTGAGCCCGGAGATGAAGGCCGCATCCATCACCCCCTTTACGCCGGAGGATCTCCATCGCGACCCTAAGTATCTGTCGAGTTACGAGAATCATCGCTTCATGCAGGATTGGTTTTTGGCCGACTGGGGGGACCGAGCGCTCGACCTCGGACATCTCCGGCATCGCTCCCTCGCAGGAATGCAGCTTGTCGGGTTGCACATCGACGGCATCGCCCAGAGGACCTCCAACTTCATGGAGCACGGAACCCTGGCCGTCAAGATTCGTCAGGAAGACTACCGTTCCTTCCTCCTGACGCTCTACGGTCTGGTGTGCTATGCCGCAGACTCCGGCAACCGCTACTCCCCCGAAGACGCGCTGATCCCGGGCGGCTACGCTGGCGAGGGGAACAAGTACGGGTGGTCGGCGGTGGTCAACTCCGTCCTACAGCCAACACTCGGCTTGCGGTGGCTACTCTGCTACGAAGAGAGCGACGTGGACGTCTGTCATCTTCAGAAGGCAGCGCCGAAGCACTGGTTCAAGGCCGGAGAGGTGATCGCGGTGGACCGCTGCCGACGCGCTTTGGCACACTTGGATGGAAGACAGAGTCGCTTCCGGGCCGGCAGTGGCGCGTCACATTGGCGCTTCCACCGGACTTCAGTGGAACGATGAAGATCCATATCCATCCCGAGGACGGGAGTCCAATCCAAGCGACCTCCCTCGGCCAGATCGAGGACAGCTCGGTAAGACTCACGCACGAGCAGATGGCGGGCCAGCGAAGATTGGAGCTGAAGATCAGCTAAAAATTCGCGATTCGTTAAGAGAGACTTGAACGTGAGGAGGATGGGAAATGCTCCGATCGATTGTCGCGCTTGCGCTTGCATCTGCGATGCCCTCCTGGGTAATCGCAGCGTCCGTACCACTGTCATACGATTGCCAGTACACAGCAACGCCGATTCACGTGGATGGCAAGCTGGATGACCCCGCGTGGGCAAAAGCGCAGTGGACCCAAAGTTTCGTCGACATCGAAGGCTCATCAAAGCCCAAGCCTCGCTTTCGCACGCGCGTCAAGATGTTGTGGGATAACTCTTATCTCTACATTGCCGCGGAGCTTCAGGAACCGGACGTTCATGCCACGCTCTCCCAGCACGACTCAGTCATCTTTCGTGACAACGACTTCGAGGTCTTTCTAAAGCCCCTTCCTGTGACGGCGAGCTACTACGAGTTTGAGATGAACGCGCTGAACACCGGATGGGACCTGTATCTGGACAAACCATATAAGCTCAGCGGGAAGGCGGATAACGGCTGGGATATTGCCGGTCTGCAAACCGCCGTTTCAGTCCAGGGCACGCTCAATTACGCCGCTGACACGGACCGTGGATGGACGCTTGAGATCGCCTACCCACTAAATGCTTTCGAGTCGCGGCAGCACGTTCCACGCCCGCATGCCGGGACGGAGTGGCGCATCAATTTCAGCCGGGTGGAATGGCAGGCCGGGCAGGCGAGGGAGGATAACTGGGTGTGGTCCCCGCAGGGTCTTATCGATATGCACGTCCCCGAACACTGGGGCTATCTGTACTTTCGCAACAATGCGAAGGTCATACCTCGTTCGCCGGATCGCAAGGTGGTAGGTCAGGTGCCCGGCAATAAGAAACGCTAGTGCTCGTACCGGGAATAGATCGCCGGTGGCGATGCCGGTGTGAACCCAAGACTGGGTTTGCAAACTTCGGAACAAGGTCAGAGACGCGAGACGCACAGAGCGAAAGTCATCGGCGAGGCTCTTCCATGGCACGACTTGAGCATGTGCAGTAGCCGCAGCTGCGTCTTGGCCGAAGCTGGGCGACGGGCGTCGAATCCTCGTGCGAATCATATTGCTCAAACCGCAAATACGCGTTCAGTTTCTGTTACCTCAGTGAGCACCTGTGTGAGCGACCACTTGCCGAAATCGGTACTGCGTGAAAGACGCCTCGCCGTGACAAAGGTTTAGGGTGTCGCTCAGTCGCCTTCTCGGTGAGCATGATAGCTTCACCCCTCAACCAGGGGTTATGTACGTGACATCGTGCGCTAAGGCACCATATGCTCGGAATTATTCGGCTTGCATTTGGCGCCATCCAGACTTCCCGCCAGGGAAAAAGCGCTCCCCGGGACGAAGAGGCTAGTCCACTCATCACCTTTGTTTCGCGCAAGTGCCACTGTTGGGCCGTGAAGGATCAACACCCAAAGGAGAAACATCGCTCCTGGAGCACTCGCTTGGCGTGCAAGCTTCCTAGTAGCAATGGCTAAAGCACTTGCGAGAAACCAAAGTCGGTGAAAGTGCGCCTTCAGAAGAGGGAAGGGCGTGGTGACGCCCCGAGAAGGGCGTTGCTGATGCTGGCCGAGGTATGGCGGCCCTCTTTGCCGCCCTAGGCGAACAGAAGGTTGACGACGGGAAGGCCACCGGCGCGGACCGTGAGTCCGGCTGAAAAGCTGTGGCGAAGGTGGTCGAAGGCGATACCATCGCGGCGGTTTGCGACCTTGCCCTCCTCGAACGAGAAGAGAAGGTCAGCAGGGAGTTTGCCCAGAGAGTGCTCGATGGTACCGCGAAGAAGGATGAGATTCGGCCCCCGGAATCGGTAGTCAGGGTAGCTGGGAAGGAGTGCCTCGCCATTGATATTTGATCCGCCGAGAGTGGGCATGAGATAGAAGGGGACGGCACTGCCGGCTTTTGCGAACGACTCCGAGATGAGGAGGCGGGCGGAGACGGAGCCCTCGAGGTTCTGAGTGAGGGAGATGTGCGGGCAGGGTGTCGCGGAGGTCACTCCGGAGCCAGTGGCGCAGGAGTCCGGGCCGTTGTGCTCATTGAGGGCGGTGAGGCGGACTCTTCGATAAAGGGGGATCTCGTGGTTGAGGTCAACGGTCCAGCGGCGGAAGTCGTTGTGGGCGTCGGAGGAAGCTACGAACTGCTGGAACTGGAGCAAGTAGTTCAGACGGACGATGTCGCCGGGGAGTGTGGGCTTCAGGCGCAGGCCTTCGCCAGCCTGAAAGAAGGCTTGCTGGCGAGTGAGGCCGGGGGCAGTGGCTTGGGTGAAGATCTGCTGGATATCAGGGACGGTGGTGGAGTGGCCGGGGCGAATGGAGGGAAAGCGGCCGTTCAGCTCGGCGAGGATGCCTAGGCCGAGCTTAGAGGTGAACGGGATGGTAGCGCGGGCACCGGTGATGTTCTCGGTAAAGCCAAAGGCGGAACGGGTGGAGGGCGGTGTATCGGGGCCGAGGCCCCAGAAGTAGACGCGGTTGAGCGATGTGGTCTCGGAGTAAAGGCCGAAGAGGGGAGCGACGATGTAGAGAGGGCCCGTGTTGACCGGGGCGGCGGTGCCGGGATGAAGGACGATGGGAGCACTGCCGGGCTGGCGGAAGCCTTTGAGGTATCCACCGGCGCGCCAGGAGCCGTTGCCGGATGCGACTGCGTCGAGGTTGTAGTTGAGGCGCCAGCGAGACTGGAGGTCGGTGTGCTCGATGAAGGCAAGACCGAACGCGGTGCCATTCTGGGGGGCGATGCTGCCGACAGCAATGTGGAACGGCTGGCCGGTCGCGAGCACCTGACCACAGGCGGCTGCGCCACCGAGTTTGAACTTGCCGCAGGGCTCGAGAGCATCGAATTCGCGGCGGAGATCAGAGTGAAAGCGGGACTCATTCTGCGAGAGGAGTGCGTGGGGGGCGGCGAGGGTTAGCAGAAGCAGGAGGTGCGTGTTCATGCCTTCGACCTTCCGCGCTTGCGGGCTTCGGTGGTTCGGCAGTGCTGGCATGGGCCTTTGGCTTTCTGGGCTTCTTTGAAGCGGAGCGAGGGATAGTTGCTTTGAAAGGGCTCTGTGCCGATGGTGGGCGGGATGGATCTGCGCTCGCAGCGAGGACCAAGGTGCGGCCCGGCTTGACGGCGCCAGCAATGGCAGATGAACGGACCGGTTTGCGTAGGGCGACTGGCCGGGCACTCTCTCCGGCTGAGAGGAGGGCGTTGGTGATATGTGCAATGTACTGGGCGGCGCCGTTTTCCGTGAGGAGGTCGCGCGGAGCCATGTTGCTGTGCAGCGCGTTGGGCAACTTGGCTTCCATGTGCTGGAAGTGCTTGAGCTGGTGGGCGAGCAGGTCGGAGATCGGACGATTCTTGTTGAAGGCTGACGCCGGTGGGGCCGGAACGAGGATGGTCGGCATGGCATCTCCTTAAAGCGATGGCTAGCGATCATCTCTTGCGCGTCAGGGCTTTTGAACGCCGAAGTCGATGCAGTCCGGACGCATGTTGCCGAGAGTGATGTGGTCGAGAAAGGTGTTGGCTATCTTTTCGCGGGGGGAGCCGGCGTCGTACTTGCCAAGGAAGAGATCGGTTACGGTGGCGGGGATGGAGGCATGCTCGAAGACGTCATTGATCACGGTGCCCTTCTGGACCCAGGGCGAGACGAGTATGGCGGGAACGCGAACGCCGAGGCGGTCGAAGTGGAATGGGTCGGGGGTGCCGGTGTCCTTGGGCTGGGCGACGAAGCCATCCGGGAGGCAGGCGGGCGGGGGAACGTGGTCATAGATGCCGCCGTGCTCGTCGTAGACGATCAGGAGTGCCGTGCTCTCCCAAAGACTGGGGTTCTGGCGAATCTTGTTGTAGACGGTAGCGATGAACTGCTCGCCCGCGAGGACGTCGTGGTCGGGGTGCTGATCGCAGGCGATCGCTTCGCCGGAGCCGTCGGGAGCGTCGTGGTCGGTGTAGTTAGGCTCGATGAAGCAGTAGTCGGGAAGAGTGTTGGAGTCGCAAGCGTGGAGGAAATCAGTAAAGGTGCCGAACAGGCTGGGCTGGTTCTGGAGCAGGTTGACGACCTCCATGGTGGAGCTGGCTTGATCGAAGTAGAAAAGTTTGACGGTGTGATTGGCGGCAAGCAGGCGCTCGTAGATGCTTTTGTACTGTTTTCCGAGGTAGAAGACGTTCATGCCGACGTTGCCGAAGGAGGTGCCGTAGTGGGCGAAGGCGCGGTTGCAGATGGTCGGTCCGGGGATGGAGAGAACCAGCGATTGAAGACGGCGAACTCGGTCGCGAGGTTGGAGAGGACGGGGAGCTTGTCGGGAGTGAAGTAGTAGAGGATCTTGTGCGAGTGCGCGACGTTTCTCTGTTTCTGAAAGTAGCTGGCAACGAAGCCCTGCATGTTGGGCTGACGGCCGGTGCCGGTCTGGCCGTTGAATATTTGGAGGTCAACCGCGGAGAACTCATGGTTGGGGTCGGGATCGAGCTGGCTCTGGTACTCGGCCAGGGGCTGGACCGAGGCTCGACTGCCGGTGGTGTCGGGATTCGATTCCGCTCCGGTTAGGCCGTCGATTTTGGGGTTGCGGGCGTGGAGCGCTCCGAGCATGTGGTCGAACGGGCGGTTCTCCATCATCAGCACGACGATGTGTTTCAGCTTCTGGATTCCCGGGTTGGTTCGGTCCGGCGCCATTAAGTTGTCCCTGAGGTTGAGCGAGAGACTATGCCGATATTCACGCGATGTGGATGAAAATTTTGATCGGAGAACCGAGAACCCACGCATGTGGCGAAGATGCAGGTGCGAGATCGTTCGATGGGCGGAAGAGGGCGGCGCGGATCAGGCTCTCTCATTGTCCGGAAGGCGGTGAACTTCAGGTCCAGGGTCATTCCTTCGTGACTGCGGACCATCTGCCCTGAAGATCTTAGCTTGCTAACGAGACGACTACACTCCTGATTGGTTCTTGGGGACGGGTCGAGACCTTGAAGAAGTGCCCGATTTCGGGACTAACCGCTTTTGATTCGCAAGAGCACCGGCAGTCTTGTTGGGATCTGCATCGCGCTTTCGCCGCGGCTGGTCAAGTAAGTCTGTGAGAGATCGCAGATCGTCCAGGTAGTCGTGGGACGGCAAGTGTTCCAGAATGCTGCTAAGTTCCATCGCCTGCTGGTCAGAGACTCCGATGGAGCTTTCTAATTCATGCAGCATCTCGCATAATGCGTTCTCGCGCTCTCCGATACAGCGCATTGTATGGAGGAGTGTATGGAGTCGGTGATATGCCGAAGGAACCCGGGTACTGGTAAGTTTTCGTGCGGCGGTTCCGGCTGGGGTCGTCATAGTTCATGTTGGATGCAAAGTGCAAAGCTGAGATCCGCTTACCTCTTCTCCAGCACATGTGCATCGCGTATTCCCTGGCTTTGCGCTCTGTCAAGTAAGTCAACTTTGGGCAGGTCGAGACCGGCCCTTAAGTTAGAGGCGCTTGCACGCAAACTTACGGAAGGGATCCCACAGGGTGCGACGTAAAATCCGGCTGAAGGAGATCGCTCACCGTCTCAAAGGTGTAGCCCTGATCTCGAAGCAACGGAACGATACGGCGAATAGCCACGAGCGTCTGATCTATGTCGGGATTTGGGCGATTCTCTCGACCGTCATGCAGGCAAACGATACCACCCGGAGTAGCACCTTGTACTACTCTCTCCGTAATTTCTAACGCTGGCAGGATCCAATCGCGACCGATCACGGTCCACATGATCGCCTTCAGGTCGAAGCGACGCTGGACGGTCCGCATTCCAAACCAGCGCAGACCGTAGGGTGCGCGCAGCAGCCGGGGACGGACGCCCGTTTCAGTCTCGATTACAGCCTGTGCCCGCGCGAACTCCTTGTAAATGGTGTACGGGGACAGGAGATTTGGGGGCCAACCAAACTTCGGGCAAAGTCGCGGATGCGAGAAAGTGTGATTGCCTATTTCATGGCCCGCGAGGTGCACTGCGCGCGCCGTTTCCGGGTGGCGTATGACATTCTCGCCGCATTGAAAAAAAGTCGCACGAACGTTTTGAGACTCAAGGTAGTCGAGCAGAGACCTCGTTCCAGGGCAGGGTCCATCGTCGAACGTGAGAGCGATTGAGCGTCGCTGCCCGGGGCCGTGGTGAATCGATGGAGCGAACATCCAAGAGGAGCGTCGCTGGATAGCGTAGCCGAGTGTGGATACCAGTGTTTCTAAGCCGGTGCTGACCGATCGTGGCTGACGAGCTGCGGAGCCTTCCGGTTTACCCTCGTCTTGCACAGAACGCTCTCTTCCAAGCTTGCTTCGCTCGATTTCGTTATCAGCGACGACGGGACCCACTTGAGATCGAAGGGCTGGGCTTCCTCAATGGATACGGCAGCAGCTTGTAGCCTACTACGACCTTCACCGTCACTCTCTCCGACGCCAAGGCATCGGCGGTGCTCTGCAGTGTTGGCGGTCGAACTCTCTTGAGGCTGCCCAATTGGTGGATGCCGGCGAGCCACTTTTTCATGCTCTGCTTACCTTCTATTCGTGTTCCCTTGAAGGAGAACGGAGATGGTCAGGAGACCTGTAGAAATGGCGGCCATAGAGCGTAGCGAACCAATCAAGAATGGAAAGCTGCGCCGAAAACCTCTCGCTTGCTGATCGAGCACTCAGCATTAGGCCGAACCCTCTAAGGGCAGCACCAAACATGTATCTGGGAACCCCAAGCAAACCGGGCTCTGCAAAGCCTCGATCACGAAGTTGTGAACCGACCGAAATTCCACGACCGACCATCCATTTTCGAAAATAATGCCTTGTTAGGCGGTGAGCCGGTACCCAATGCCGGATAATCAGATCCGGGACGACGATGCCCTCTGCCCCAATATCCAACAGGCGGTGATAAACGACTTCGTCCTCGCCGCTTCGGATCTTCGGGCCAATCTTGCCAAGATGTTCAGGGTAGGGCAAGACTTTCTTCAACGTGTTTCTTCGAATGATGGCATTTCCACCCATAAGCATTCCTTTGAACTCCCGTGAGAAAGAGACACGTTCAGGGCGATCGGCAATGCCCACGACTCCGCCATATGTCGCTGGAAACCAGATTGGTGGGACGTGCTCCCAATTGGGCGCGCAAGGACCACCTATGTAGTCGAGTGTTAAGTTGGCCGAAAATTCACGATCAATCACCTGCAGCCAAGCAGGATCAATCTCCTCATCGTCATCAATCATGCCTACCAGTTCGGCCCTTGTCTGGGAGAGCGCCTGATTGAGAGCGGCAGACTTACCTGGCCGGACCACCAACATATATTCGACATGAATGGGGCACCGATTCGCGAAGGACTCGACTACTTCTTTCGTACTGTCTGACGAATTATTGTCGATGACCGTTATAGTGACGTGCAGACGGTTGGGCCTAGTCGCACGATCAACACTCTCGAGGCAACGTCTCAAAAGGTGGGCCCGGTTATACGTTGGAATGAGGAGATCAAGATTCATTGATCGCCGATCCCGGATGAAGAGCGCATTAACTTTCTCCTACATTCCCAGGTAGTTCAAGGCAGTTGAAACGTCGCAGTGGTACTACTTCTATCGTACGCGGAACTCGGACAAGAATACCTCCCCGGAGAGCGGGCAGGACATCAATGCTGTGTGATTCGCAAAATGGGGATCCGACCGAAGGACCTTCAGGTCTGGCAGACTTTCGTTGAGTAGCTGGAACGAGTCACGGAACGTTTAGCCTCCTTCGATCAGGCGGCCTGCGCCCGGACGAGCTTTGACGTGCGCCTTTGAGAACAGATCGCATCTGATGGCTGGCGATCGGCATTGACGCACGCGGCATAGATGGGCAGCGTTGCGAGGATCTGAGCAAGAACGCGGGGAGGTTGGGTGCATGCTAAATACTTGTCGGCGAAAGCAGAGACAGCGGCGAATGGAAGGGAGCAGAGAGTGACTTGTGTTTCTCGGTAGCCATCATAACGGAGGCAGACGTGCAGTTGGCAACCCTGAAAGAACGACTGATCATCAGGATCTGGAGCACGATGCCAGAGATCTCACGAGATTGCGGTCCCATCCAAAGCGTGATGAAAGTTTTTCCTCGAAGCAGCAGGGCCAAACGGTGCAGTTCTTTTGCTATGACCGCTTGATTTTGGCAGGCGATGACATCGACACAGATCTTTGTTGTTCTCTTGATCTATCCTTCGAGACAAAGGTTTGATATGAAAGCAATTATGGCTCTGCGGAGAGATGGGCATGAGGTTTACGAGAAGAGAGTTTAATCGCTTCGTGCTCGGCTCTTCCACGTACGGCGCGATCACGCTGGTGACGCCTTGCCTTTTTGGCCACATGCAACGGGACGTTCCATTTCAGCCGTTCGCGGCGCAGATTGAGCGATTGCTCACGGCTCTTGATTCTCTAGGTACGCCACTTTCGCAAGACGACAAGTCGAAACTTCGCAAGGCTCTCGACGCTCAGGGCAGCAGTGCGGAGCAGTCAGCCGTAGATGAGATCGTCAATGTTCTATCAGCGCACGTGCTGATGGAGGTGGAGCTCAACCCGGAGATGCGAGTTGCTGTGCGAAAGGGCGCGGCGGTCCCAGAGCTTTACCAGGGCGGATGGCGCACTTACCTGATCAGGGTCTTGAATCGAGCAGCCGTGACACCGGTCCTGAAGATAAGATCGCCCCAAGGAACGCCGGTGGGGCGCAGGTCGTCTCTGGCGATTACGGGCGTTCACGACTTCACAAACGGTGCCGTGGATGAGGTGGAGGCGCAGGCGCGATGGATCGCGATCAACACCTTCGATGCTCCGCCGATGACAGCAAGTCTCTCCGGACTCGAGCTCGAGTACCGAATCCTGCAGCTCTACAGCCGCGATAGCGGAGCGCGGGAAGCTACGCTCCAGGCCGATACC
>JAABUY010005135.1_pt1 | contig 13341 bp, 12 predicted proteins | sample 5560271 | NCBI WGS metagenome assembly JAABUY01 (sample SAMN10711886, study PRJNA513374) | rock metagenome | isolation source: Antarctica rocks | place: Antarctica: Victoria Land, University Valley
GGGCGACGCCGCCGATCAGGAGGTCACCGGTCAGGGGCATGGGCGCACTCCTTGGGGGCAGGCGTCAGGGCGCAAGGAAGGCCAGAGGCTCTGCCTCCGGACTCCGCCAAAGGGCAGGCCCTTCGGAAACCGTTACCAGGGTTAGAGGCTCGTCGGAAACGCAGTTTCGAGTGCGGGTCTGGAGGCGCCTGCCGCCAATAGGATCAAGAGGCAGAGCCCTTTGCCTCGCTTTCGGGCCCACCCGGTCCGGTTCGGAAGTCCCATGCCTGCAACGGCCTGCGGCGGCGTGCCCGTGAACGTTCAACTCGCTGCGCATGCCGTTGGCCGGCCTGTCGGTGTCATTCCGGTCTCGGACATGCCCGAAGCCGCAAATGCTGCCCGGCGAGGCCCCGTCCCACACAGACTAGGCACGCACGCCCTTGCTTGGCCGTGGCCGTCTGCACCGCGGCCCACACACATTCCGGTATGGGCGGGCCGGTATAGCCGAGCCATCCCGGGCGTCAGGACTGCCCGGCGCGGACGGCCTCCACCGCGCTCCGGGCGGCGGTCAGCAACAGGCCGCTGTCGCAGTCCGGCGTGACCAGGTCGAAGCCCATCCGCAGCATCCGCACGGCGTAGGCGGGCGAGACGCAGTGCACGCCGGCGCGCTGCCCGCGCCTGTGGGTCGCGTCCAATACCGTCTGGTAGATCGCCAGGATCTCCGGCTCCTCGCGGTCGAGCAGCGGCGCAAGGCCCATGCTGAAGCCGAGGTCGCTCGGGCCGATGTAGACGGCGTCGATGCCCGCCACGTCGAGAATGGCGTCCAGGTTGTCGACCGCCTGCCGCGTCTCGATCATCGGGATGCACAGCACCTCGACGTTGGCGCCGGCCTGGTAGCTGCCCGCGCCATACATCCCAACCCGGATCGGCCCGTTGCTGCGCTGCCCCTGCGGCGGGTAGCGCATCGCGCTCACCAGCGCCGCCGCCTCCTCGCCCGTGTTGACCATCGGGCAGATCACGCCGTAGGCGCCCGCGTCGAGCACCTTGCCGATGATGCCGGGCTCGTTCCAGGGCACGCGCGCCATCGGCAGCACCGGGCGGGACTGCATCGCCTGGAAGCACGCGACCATCGAGCGGTAGTCCTGCACGCCGTGCTGCAGGTCGACGGTGATGCTGTCGAAGCCGCCCTGCGCCATGACCTCGGCCGAGAAGCCGTCGGGGATGGCGAGCCAGCCATTGATCGCGGGCCTGCCTTGAGCCCAAAGCTTCTGCACCGTGTTGGGCATGGTTCCACCTGTCTCTTCGTTGCGGAAGTTGTCGCATGGGCGGAGCAAGCAAGGCTGAGGCTCCGCCTCAAACTCGGCCAAAAGCGAGCCTCTGGAAGCCGTTATTCAAGCAAGCGGGTTCTAGAGACCCCTCACTTGAAGGTGCAAGCCTTTGGCGGGTCAGGGCGGAGCTGTCCAAGGTGATGACGGCCCGCTTGAGCCATCGGTCATGGGCAGGGGAGGGAGAGCCCAGCCTTGCTTTCTGCCAGGCCGGCTACCCCCGTCCGAGAAACGGCATCGCATTGGCCATGACCGTCAGGAACGGAATGTTGGTGCCGAGCGGCAGCGACGCCATCAGCAGCACACTGCGGCCGACGTCGCGCACGTCCATCGTCGGCTCGACGGCGATGTGCCCGGCTGCCTGCTTGGCCCCGGTCTGCATCCCAGCTGCCATCGCCGTCGCGGCGTTGCCGATGTCGATCTGGCCACAGGCGATGTCGTGGGCGCGGCCGTCGAGCGACAGTGTCTTGGTCAGCCCGGTGACGCCGTGCTTGGTGACGGTGTAGGGCGCCGAGTCGGGGCGGGGCGCATGGGCCGAGATCGACCCGTTGTTGATGATCCTGCCGCCCTTCGGCGACTGTGTCTTCATCATCCGGAACGCGCCTTGCGCGCACAGGAACATGCCGGTCAGGTTGACCGACACGACCCTGTTCCAGTCCTCCAACGCCAGCTCCTCGAACGGCACGCCGCCCACGTTGGTCCCGGCGTTGTTGAACAGCAGGTCGAGGCGCCCGAACCGCTCCAGAACCCTGGCGAACAGCGCATCAACCGAGGCCGGGTCGGCGACGTCGGTGGCGTGGGCCAGCGCGCGTCCGGCCGCGTCCCCGGCCTGTCCGGCAGTCTCGTCCAGCGCGTCGGCACGGCGTCCCGCCAGCACTACCGACCAGCCCTCGGCGAGCAGCGCCAGCGTCACCGCCCGGCCGATGCCGCTGCCCGCGCCGGTGACGAGCGCGACCCTGCCCTGCCCTGAACCCTCGATCATGAAGCCTGTCCTCCTGTGGTGCGTGGTCCGGGTGCGGCGGCGTCAGGTCGGCCTGGGGCCGCCAATAGCAGAACCATGAACAATCGGCGTGCTCCTGGGATGGCAAGGCGCCGCAAGCAAGGCTGAGTTTCTCCTCCTCCGCCTCCCCAGCCAGCCAAGCGGGTCGCCGAATCTTTGGGTAGCTCCGCCCAGGCCCGCCAAGGCCGCTGCCTCTGGAGACCTCAGCTTCAAAAGAAGCTAGTCCAGGGCGGCTCGCCCTGGCGGGTCCAGGGCAGAGCCCTGGCCTTGCTTGCCTGCCTCAGGCCGCCCCGAACAGCACCGCCTCGACCGCGGAGAACACGAGCTGCGCCGCCGGGGAGAACGGCCGGTCGCGCTGGTGGATCAGGCCGAACGGCTCGACCGCGATGCGCGCCACGTCGGCGAGCGGGGGCAGGCGCCGGACCGGGCCGTGCGGCCCGAACAGCGCGCCGACCGAGGCGCTGAGCACGGCCACGGCGTCGCTGCGCGTGATCGCCGCGAGCGTCAGCACCACGGAGGTCGTGTCCAGCACCCGTGTCGGCGGCGTGAGGTCGGCGGCGCGGAACGCCAGGTCGACGCGCTTGCGCAGCAGCGTGCCCGGCGGCTGCAGCACCCAGGGCAGCCCGGCCAGGTCGGCGAGCGCGAGCACTGGCCGGCCGAGCAGCGCGTGCCCGGCGCGCACCAGGAACACCAGTTCCTCTTCGGCCACCTCGCGGTACTGCAGGGCGCGGGCGTCGAAGTCCGGCGGGATGCGCGCGAGGGTGAAATCCAGCCGGCTCTCCAGCAGGGCACGGATCAGCGCCGGGCTGGTGTCGACCTGCACCGTGAGCCTGAGCTGCGCGTGGGTGTGCTGCAGCCCGGAGAGCACCGGCACCAGGGTGTCGAGCGCCGGCGCCGTGACCGCGCCCAGCGTCACGGTGCCGCTCTGGCCGGAGCGCATCTCGTCCAGCTCGGCGGCGGCCAGCGACAGCTCGGTGAGCGCGATGCGGGCGCGGCGCAGCATCACCTCGCCGTAGCTGTTCGGGCTCAGGCCGCGCGGCAGGCGGTCGAAGATCGCGACACCGGCGATCGCCTCGATCTCCGCGAGCTGGCGCGAGGCGGCCGGCTGCGTCGTGCGCAGGCGCTGCGCGGCGCGGGCGAGGGTGCGGGTGTCGTCGAGCGCCACGAGAAGCTGCAGGTGGCGCAGCTTCAGGGGGGTGCGGGCCAGGAGGTCACTGCGCAGCATCACACGTCTTCCCCCGGCCCATGCCGGAACTGGTATGGCTGGCGAGGAATACCGTTGTATACACGGGAGTTGCACTCCCATACTCCGAAACGATCAACGATCGCCTTGCACGACAAGGGCGACGACGGGGAGACGGAGTGGTGTCGGACAGCGGCAGACGCGAGCCCAGGCCGCTGCGCAGCCAGGCGTGGTTCGGCCGCCAAGACAAGATGGGGTTCTACTACCGCTCGTTCCTGAAGAACCGCGGCTTCCCCCAGGACCAGTTCGAGGGCCGGCCGGTCATCGGCATCTGCAACACTTGGTCCGAGCTAAACCCCTGCAACGCGCATTTCCGCACCATCGCCGAGCACGTGCGCTACGGGGTGCTCGATGCGGGCGGCTTCCCGCTGGAGTTCCCGGTCTCCTCGCTCGGCGAGGTGACGATGCGGCCAACGGCGATGCTGTTCCGCAACCTCGCCTCGATGGACGTGGAGGAGGCGATCCGCGCCCACCCGCTCGACGGGGTGGTGCTGCTGATGGGCTGCGACAAGACGACGCCGGCGCTGATCATGGGCGCCGCCTCGGCCGACCTGCCGACGATCGGCGTCTCCGGCGGGCCGCAGCTGCGCGGGGTGTATCGCGGGCAGATCATCGGCTCGGGCACCAACATCATCTCGATGAGCGAGCAGCTCCGCGCCGGCGAGATCACGCTCGCCCAGTTCCACGAGGCGGAATCCGCGATGAACCGCAGCGCCGGGCACTGCATGACCATGGGCACGGCGTCGACGATGGCCTCGATGGTGGAGGCGCTGGGCGTCGGGTTGCCGGAGAACGCGGCGATCCCGGCGGTCGACGCGCGGCGCAACGAGCTGGCGCGCATGGCCGGGCGGCGCATCGTCGAGATGGTGCGCGAGGACTTGGTCCTCTCGAAGATCCTGGTGCGCGAGGCGTTCGAGAACGCGATCCGCACGCTGGCCGCGATCGGCGGCTCGACCAACGCGGTGGTGCACCTGATCGCGATCGCGCGGCGCATCGGCGTGGCGCTGTCGCTTGACGACTTCGACCGGCTCGGGCGCGGCGTGCACTGCCTGGTCGACCTGATGCCGTCCGGGCGCTACCTGATGGAGGATTTCTACTACGCGGGCGGCCTGCCGGTGGTGCTGCGCCGCCTCGGCGAGCAGGGGCTGCTGCACAGGGACGCGCCGACGGTGAACGGGCGCACGATGTGGGAGAACGTCAGCGACGCGCAGTGCTGGAACGACGTGGTGATCACGAGGCCCGACCTGCCGTTCAAGCCGGAGGCGGGCATGGCGATCCTGCGCGGCAACCTCGCCCCGGACGGCGCGGTGATCAAGCCGTCGGCCGCCTCGCCGGAGCTGATGCGCCACACCGGGCGCGCCGTGGTGTTCGAGAACGTCGAGGAGATGCACGACGGCGTCGAGGACGAGGCGCTCGACATCGACGCGGGCTGCATCATGGTGCTGAAGAACTGCGGCCCGAAGGGCTACCCGGGCATGGCCGAGGTCGGCAACATGCCGATCCCGGCCCGGCTGCTGCGCGAGGGGGTCCGCGACATGATCCGCATCTCCGACGCGCGGATGTCGGGCACCGCCTATGGCACCGTGGTGCTGCACGTCGCACCCGAGGCGGCCGCCGGCGGACCGCTGGCGCTGGTGCGCAACGGCGACCTGATCACGCTGGACGTGGCGGCGCGCTCGCTGCACCTGCACGTCGGGGAGGCGGAGCTGGCCGAGCGCCGCGCCGCCTGGGTGCCGCCGCCGGCGCACGCGCAGCGCGGCTACGTGAAGATGTACGTCGATCACGTGCTGCAGGCCAACGACGGCGCGGACCTCGACTTCCTGGTTGGGCGCACTGGCTCGCCCGTGCCGCGCGACAACCACTGAGGGGCATGGCGATGCACGCAGGCCCGTACCGCGGCGTCTTCCCCGTCGCACCCACGGTGTTCGACGCCCGAGGCGCGCTGGACCTCGACGGGCAGCGGCGCTGCGCCGACTTCATGATCGACGCCGGCTCGCACGGCCTCTGCATCCTCGCCAATTTCTCCGAGCAGTTCGCGCTGTCCGACGAGGAGCGCGACCGGGTGATGCGCTGCGTGCTGGAGCACGTCGCGGGGCGGGTGCCGGTCATCGTCACGACCACGCATTTCAGCAGCGCGATCTGCGCCGCCCGCTCGCGCCAGGCGCAGAACGCGGGTGCCGCGATGGTCATGGTCATGCCGCCGTACCACGGCGCCACGATCCGGGTGCCGGAGATCGGCGTGCACGGGTTCTTCCAGACCGTGTCGGACGCCATCGACATCCCGATCATGATCCAGGACGCGCCGGTCGCCGGCACGCCGCTCTCCGCCGCGTTCCTGGCGCGGCTCGCCCGCGAGGTGGAGCACGTTGCCTACTTCAAGGTCGAGGTGGCGCAGGCGGCGGCCAAGCTGCGCCACCTGATCGAGCTGGGCGGCGAGGCGGTCGAAGGGCCATGGGACGGCGAGGAGGCGATCACCCTGATGGCCGACCTGGAGGCAGGCGCCACCGGGGCGATGACCGGCGGCGCCTACCCCGACGGCATCCGCGCGATCACCGACGCCTGGTTCGACGGTCGCGCCGACGACGCAGCGGCGGCCTACGCGCGCTGGCTGCCGCTGATCAACCACGAGAACCGGCAGTGCGGCCTGCTGGCGTGCAAGGTGCTGATGGCCGAAGGCGGCGTGATCGCCTCGGACGCGGTGCGCGCCCCGCTGGTGCCGCTGCACCCCGCCACGCGGGCGGGGCTGCTGGCGATCGCCCGGCGGCTCGACCCGTTGGTGCTGCGCTGGGGGCGCTAGGCATGGCCGCGCGGCGCCGCGCTGGTGGGTCGGCACGATCCGCCTCGCCCAGGCAGAGCCGGGCGAGATCGTCCGCGACCAGCACCTGCCCTCGATCTCGCGCACCAGAGGCCGCGCGCATCAGAGGCATCGAGCCGGTGGCGGACATGGCGCCGCTGGTCCATGCGGCGGACGCCTTCGTGCCGGGCCGCCGGCCCGTCGTGGAGGAATTTATCGACCGCTGGATGTTCTATCACTATAACAAAACAAAAAACGGGGAGAGAAACAATGAAACGTAGGACGTTTCTGATGTCGTCGATGCTGGGAGCTGCGGCACTCGCCCGCCCCTCCCAGGCGCAGGCCAAGGGCTCGGTCGGGATCGCGATGCCGACCAAATCGTCGGCGCGCTGGATCGCGGACGGCGACAACATCACCAAGGTGCTCAAGCAGCGCGGCTACGGCGTCAACCTGCAGTACGCCGAGGATGACGTGCCGAACCAGCTCGCGCAGATCGAGAACATGCTGACCCAGGGCGCCAAGGTCCTGGTCGTTGCCTCGATCGACGGCACCACGCTGACCGACGTGCTGTCCCAGGCGGCGGCGGCGGGCGTCAAGGTGATCGCCTACGACCGTCTGATCCGCAACTCGCCGCACGTCGACTACTACGCGACGTTCGACAACTTCCAGGTCGGCGTGCTGCAAGCGACGTCGCTGGTCAACGGCCTGAAGCTCCAGGAGGCGTCCGGCCCGCTCAACATCGAGCTGTTCGGCGGCTCGCCCGACGACAACAACGCCTACTTCTTCTACGACGGCGCGATGTCGGTGCTCAAGCCGCTGATCGACGGCAAGAAGCTGGCAGTCCCCAGCGGGCAGATGGGCATGGACCATGTCTCCACGCTGCGCTGGGACGGCGCCACCGCCCAGGCGCGCATGGACAACCTGCTGAGCGCGTACTACTCGAACCGCAGGCTCAACGCGGTGCTCTCGCCTTACGACGGCATCTCGATCGGGGTACTCTCCTCGCTCAAGGGAATCGGCTACGGCAGCGGCGACATGAAGATGCCGCTGGTCAGCGGGCAGGACGCCGAGGTCCCGTCGGTCAAGTCGATCCTCGCCGGCGAGCAGTACTCGACGATCTTTAAGGATACTCGCGACCTGGCGCGCGTGACCGCGGACATGGTGGACGCGCTGCTGTCCGGAGCCGAGGTCAAGGTCAACGACACCAAGACCTACAACAACGGCGTCAAGGTCGTGCCGGCCTACCTGCTCAAGCCGGTCATCGTCGACCGCAGCAACTGGGAGTCGGTTCTGGTCGGCAGCGGCTACTACACCAAGGCGCAGGTTACCTGATACCGACGGCCTCTAATAACCTATCGGGAAGCAAGGCTGGGCTCTGCCCAGACCCGCCAGGGGCGAGCCGCCCCTGGACCGGCCTTACTTAAGTAGTGGATTCCAAAGGCGAGCCTTTGGCGGGGTTTGAGGCAGGGCCTCAACCTTTCTTGCCTGGCTGGTCATACCCAGGGGCCGCTGGCATGGGAGCGGCGCGAAGCAGCGGCAGCCGACGGCTGCATGGAAACGGGGCAATGGACAACATCCTCGAGATGCGCGGTATCCGGAAGAGTTTCGGCAGCGTGGCCGCGCTGCGCGACGTGACGCTTTCCGTGCGGCGTGGCGAGATCCATGCCGTGGTCGGCGAGAACGGGGCCGGCAAGTCCACCCTGATGAAGGTGCTGAGCGGGGTGTACCCGCATGGCAGCTACGAGGGCGGTATTGTCTATGATGGCAGGGAACGGCAGTTCCAGACCATCAACGACTCCGAGGCGCTGGGGATCATCATCATCCACCAGGAACTGGCGCTGATTCCGTTGATGTCGCTCGCCGAGAACATCTTCCTCAGCAACGCGCCCAGCCGCTTCGGCGTGATCGACCGTGTCGCGATGTGGCGCCGGGCGCGCGCGCTGCTCGCCAAGGTGGGGCTCGCCGAGTCCCCGGACACGCTGGTCACCGACATCGGCGTCGGCAAGCAGCAGCTCGTCGAGATCGCCAAGGCGCTGTCCAAGGAGGTGCGCCTGCTGATCCTGGACGAGCCGACCGCCAGCCTGAACGAACGAGACAGCCAGGCGCTGCTCGACCTGCTGGCGGAGTTCCGCGCGCAGGGCATCTCGTCGATCCTGATCTCGCACAAGCTGAACGAGATCTCGAGCATCGCCGACCGCATCACCGTGCTGCGCGACGGCCAGACCGTCGAGACGCTGGATTGCCGCGCCGGGCCGATCGCCGAGGACCACATCATCCGCAGGATGGTCGACCGCGACCTGGACAGCCGCTACCCCACGCACACGCCCGACATCGGCGAGACGGTGTTCGAGGTGCGCGACTGGTCGGTGGACCACCCGCTGCATCCCGGGCGCCGCGTGGTGCACGACGCGAGTTTCCACGTCCGGCGCGGCGAGATCGTGGGCATCGCCGGGCTGATGGGCGCAGGCCGCACCGAGTTCGCGATGAGCGTGTTCGGCCGCTCCTACGGGTGCCGCATCACCGGCGAGGCCCGCATGGACGGCCGCGTGGTCGACCTCTCGACCGTGCCGCGCGCCATTGCCGCGGGGCTCGCCTACGTCACCGAGGACCGCAAGCATCTCGGCCTGCTGCTCGGACAGGACATCCGCAAGAACGTCAGCCTGGCCAACCTGGGCGGCGTGTCGCGCCACCAGGTGATCGACGACATGGCCGAGATGAAGGTCGCCGAGGGTTTTCGCGCGCAGTTGCGCATCCGCTGTTCCAGCGTCACCCAGGACAGCGGCACGCTCTCTGGCGGCAACCAGCAGAAGGTCATGCTCTCGAAGTGGCTGTTCTCCGGCCCGGAGGTGCTGATCCTGGACGAGCCGACGCGCGGCATCGACGTCGGCGCCAAGTACGAGATCTACCAGATCATCCAGGCGCTCGCCGACAGCGGCAAGGGCGTGGTGCTCATCTCCTCGGAGATGCCGGAGCTGCTGGGCCTGTGCGACCGCCTGTGCGTGATGAGCGAGGGCCGCTTCGTGGCCGAATTCCCGGCAGAGGGCGCCACCCAGGAGCGGATCATGCGCGCCATCATGAACAAAGGGGAGACGCTGCAATGAGCGATCAAGCCGTGACCGCCCGGGCTGCGGGCAACCCGGCCCTGGCGGGGCCAAAGGCGCGCCGCCACGCCGGCCTGGTGAAGACCAACCTGCGCAGCTACGGCATGCTGCTGTCGCTGTTCGCGATCATGCTGTTCTTCGAGATCATGACCAACGGCACGCTGCTGCGGCCGCTGAACCTCACCAACCTGATCCTGCAGAACAGCTACATCGTCGTCATGGCGCTGGGCATGCTGCTGGTGATCGTCTCCGGGCACATCGACCTCTCGGTCGGTTCGGTCGCAGGTTTCGTCGGCGCGCTGGCCGCGGTGATGATCGTGCAGTATCACGTGCCCTACGGACTGGCGGCGGTCGTCTGTCTCGCCGCCGGCGCCGCGATCGGAGCGGCGCAGGGCTACTGGGTCGCCTATTTCAGGATCCCGTCCTTCATCGTCACGCTTGCCGGGATGCTGATCTTCAAGGGGCTGATGCTGAGCGTGCTCGGCGGCCAGTCGGTCGGTCCGTTCCCGGTGACGTTCCAGCGCCTGTCCTCCGGCTTCGTCCCCGAGCTGCTGCCGAACGCCTCCGGGCTGCACCTGTCCTCGATGGCGTTCGGCGTCGCGGTGGTGGGGGTGCTGGTGTTCCTGAACATGCGCAGCCGCGTGCGCCACGTCAGCCACGGCCTGGAGCCGGAGCCCGCGGGCCTGTTCGTGACCAAGAACGCGGTGATGGCGGCGGTGATCCTGGGCTTCACCTGGCTGATCGTGTCGCATCGCGGGTTGCCCAACGTGCTCATCATCATGCTGGCCCTGATCGCGCTGTACGCGTTCGTGACCAACCGCACCGTCACCGGGCGTCAGATCTACGCGGTCGGCGGCAACGAGAAGGCGGCCAAGCTGTCCGGCGTGAAGACGGAGCGGCTGGTGTTCCTGACCTTCGTCAATATGGGAATGCTGGCGGCGCTGGGAGGGCTGGTGTTCGCGGCAAGGCTGAACACCGCCACGCCCAAGGCGGGGCTTGGTTTCGAGCTGGATGTGATCGCCGCCTGCTTCATCGGCGGTGCCTCGGCCTACGGTGGTGTCGGCAGGGTGGTGGGCGCGGTGATCGGCGCGTTCATCATGGGCGTGATGAACAACGGCATGTCGATCCTGGGCATCGGCATCGACTACCAGCAGGTGATCAAGGGCCTGGTGCTGCTCGGCGCCGTATGCGTAGACGTCTACAACCAGAGACGCTGAACCATGTAGGCAGGCAGGAAACTAAGGTTGAGGCTCTGCCTTGTCCACCAAAGGCTCGCCTCTGGAAACCGATGCTTTAGTAAATCGGTGTCCAGAGACCTCGGCTTTTGGCAGGTCTGGGCAGAGCGCAGCCCTACTTGCCGCCGGCTTCCTACGACGCGGCCGAACAGATCCTCCAGGCACTCGTGTTGTCCCGACCGTGGTTTCGGATTGAGCGCCTTCGTCTCCACACGTGCCACAATCAATTTCGGCGGCACCGTTGTCCACGCCTTTGGCATCACCCCGTCGGCGTTGCAGGAGTCACGCAGCAACAGCCGAGTCCTGGGCGTGAACGCAAGGCTTACGACATCAGGACCATGAACCGAGACGGCCACCTTCGACAGACGCCGGAGGTGGCCGTTCCCCAGGCGTGGCTATTTTGCCTCGATCTGCGCCTGCGTGAAGTAGCCGTCCTTTACCAGTGTATCGACGTTCGCCTTGGTCAGCGCAACCGGCGTCAGCAGGACGGTGTCGACCTCCTTCTTGCCGTTGTTCATCTTCGATGTGAACTGCGACGGCTTGTTCTTCGCCATGTTGACCGCCAGCTCGGCGGCGGTCGACGCGATCAGCTTCAAGGGCTTGTACACTGTCATCGTCTGCGTCCCCGCCACGATGCGCTGCGCCGCCGCCAGGTCCGCGTCCTGCCCGGACACGGCTGTCTTGCCGGCCAGTCCTTGCGCCGCCAGCGCCTGGATCGCGCCACCCGCCAGCGCGTCGTTCGAGGCGACGATGCCAGAAAGTTTGTTGTTGTTGGACGTGAGCGCGTTCTCGGTGATCGACAGCGCGAGCGTCGGGCTCCATTCAGTGACCCACTGCGCCCCGGCAATCTTGATCTTACCCGCATCGATCTGGGGCTGCAGCACCTTCATCTGCCCTTCGCGCAGCAGCTTGGCGTTGTTGTCTGTCGGCGCCCCGCCCAACAGATAGTAGCTGCCGGTCGGCGCCGCGTTGACCACACCCTGTGCCTGCATCTGGCCGACGCGATCGTTGTCGAACGACACGTAGGCGTCGATGTCGGAGTCCAGAATCAGGCGATCATAGGAGATCACCTTGATCCCTGCCTGCTTCGCCTCCGAGATCGTGTTGGCAAGCACCTTGCCGTTGAACGGCACGATGACGATCACGTCCATGCCGCGCGAGATCAGGTTCTCGATCTGCGCGGTTTGGCGCGACTCGTTCGCGTCGGCCGACTGCACGTCCACCGTCGCTCCGAGCTTTGTCGCCGCTGCCACGAAGTAGTCGCGGTCGTGCGCCCACCGCTCCAGCCGCAGGTCATCGATTGAAAATCCGATCTTCGGGTGTTCCGGACTTGCCGCCGCCGGCCCTGCGAGGGAGAGCACCGCAAAGCCGCAGAGAACCCGACCGATCCCGGTGAGTGCCTTCATCATTTCCGCCCCTGCCGGCTGTGGGCGGGCCCGACCCATGCGACCGACGCGATACTTGACCGTCTCAATGGCCAGCCGGACCTGCATGATCGGCGGTCGGCTGGTTGAGCGACACCGGTTCGGTTAGCAGAACTGGCGTCCGGAGCGGATATCGAGCCGATCAGAGAGGCGACGGACCTTCCCAGGAAGCCTGATTATTATGGCTCCAACACACTACCCAGACATGATCTCTGTCAAGCCATGTCGGTGGCCGGCAACATCCCACGAGAACAAGCAGCGAATGGGGCGAGCGGGACGAGAAGGGCTGTTGGCGGGTATTCCGCGCCCGCGACATCAGGCCCTGACTCGTCGACACGGAGGTGGACGACAGCGCCCGACCTAGGGCTTGTTAGTTTCTGAGCCGATCGCATGTGGCGGCGAGGCAGGTCACGCCCATGAAGGAGGTTGCGGTCTTCTCGTAGCGGGTCGCGACGGCGCGCCACTCCTTGAGCCTGGCCCGGAGCCGCTCGACCTGGTTGCGGTGGACGTAGATCCAATCGGGGCAGGCCACTGGGGTCTCGTTGCGCCTGGTCGGGATGGCGGGCTGGGCACCGAGGTCGCGGATGTGCTCGCGAAAGGCGTGGCTGCCATAGCCCCGGTCGGCCACGACCCACCTCGGCACTCGCGGCAGCCGGTCGAGCAACGGCACTGCATGGGGCAGCTCGTGGGCCTGAGCAGGCGCCAGCACGAAAGCTACGGCACGGCCAAGGCAGTCGGCGAGCACGCAGGCCTTGGTCCCAAAGCCGCCACGAGAGCGGCCAAGCGCCTCACGATGGTCTGGTTGTGCCGGAGCATCTCGTTTTTGGCCGCTCCGGCCGCCTTCTGGTGAGCGCGGATGAACGTGGCGTCGAGGAAGGTCATGCCGAGCTGAAGGCCACGCTCCTGAACCAGGGCGAGCAGCCGCTCCCACACGCCCAGGCGTGCCCAGCGGATGAAGGTCTGCGCCGCCATCCACCAGGGGCCGTGCTCGGGGGGAAGTGCCCGCCACTTGGCGCCGTTGTCGTGGCGCCAGAGGATGGCGCCGATGGTGCGCCGCAGGTGGCGGGGGGGCACCTTGGCGTGAGGGCGACATGCCTCGACCAAGGGCTCAAGCAGGTAGCGTCCGCGGTGGTGGTGGAAATTCGGAACCCGTGAGGATGTAGGCGGAGGTGGTCACCGGATTGTCTGGCTAGGGTGGAGTTGTGAGGCTTCATCCCAAACCGAGAGAACCCGATGACCG
>JAABUY010005136.1_pt1 | contig 13340 bp, 9 predicted proteins | sample 5560271 | NCBI WGS metagenome assembly JAABUY01 (sample SAMN10711886, study PRJNA513374) | rock metagenome | isolation source: Antarctica rocks | place: Antarctica: Victoria Land, University Valley
ATTGCTCATCATCTGCGTTCTGTGACTTTTCGTTGTAAATATTGAACAATAAAATTTCTCTCTGAATTTTATTGTTCGCTATTGATATCGCTTGCATATCTTCGCTATTGACTATATCTGATCTTGACGTGCATGTAAATTTCTTTGCGTTTTTCGCAACAAATATTAATACTTTGACACGAGTATTCTGAACATTTGATTTGATGCAGATAAACAACGAATGCGAAATTGTTATATTCTCGTCTCTCATTCACGATTCTTGTAGTATAACAATATCTGTCTTGTTTTTCGCAAATTTCATGCATGCATGCATAATTTGCGTTGATCTTACGCAATTGTGCTGTAGAATTCGAATATTCGACGTGTTTGCAAAGCTTTCGTCATTTGCGTTGTTTTGTGACATTTCAACTGCGATACTCATTACAATTTCGTGACTAGATGATCTTTTTGTGAGCTAATAGACTGAGCTGCCTGATATGTCTCGCACATTGCGTTATTTGCAAAGTGCGCATTTTGACAGTTGCAGCAATTAAAAATCATGTGATTGCATGATTGCTTGTCTTTGCACGTAGATAGTTGACATTTATGCTTTCAGATCTGATGATTTCGCTCGCAGTATAAGCATCTTGATGATCTGTTACATTTGTTTCATATATGTTCAAAGATTTGACATTTTTGACATTGATTATTTGATCGATAGTCTTTATATTCAACTGTTTGATATGTTGATCTTGCAGCTAAAAGTTGTTTTTTCACATGTCTTTGTGCTTCTGCCTCGATTTTGAAAGCTAAAATCGTCGATGCGTGTCTATTTTATGATCGATTTTCGCTTTTAAATAATCATATAGAATTGATTATTAGTTTCAATTTGAGATTGAAGAACTCTAATTCAGTTTTTAGATTTTTCATTTCAGTTTTCGTGTTGAAGATTTCGATTTTCAGACTGTGTATAACTATTTTGTGTCATTTCTCGTCTTTCTTAATGCTTTTAACATCAAAAACATGCTCTCATATTGCTCTTTGCACTAGTAAGACGTCTACAATGTATTTTTTCAAGATCATCAGAACAATGTTGTTTCTCTTTTGCATTTTGACTATTATATCGATTTTCGCCTTTTTCAATGTGTTATTCATCGAGTCTCGCATTTTCATCATCTTTAAAGTTCAGTTCTCATTTTTGAAATTGACAATGAGTCTTCTTTCATGATACAATATTTCTTGTGATTTTGACGAGAATTTCTTGATAATCAGATTTCATTCATCTGCATTTGTGTTTGCATTTGCATTTGCGCTTGTGACTTGAGCTGCTTTTTCCACATATGTGAGCTTCTGCGTTGATTTTTGCGAATTTTGCATGACTTGCGACGTTTGCGAATTCTGCGTCTTCTGCAAGATTTGCGAATTCTCTGTCATTTGCTTTGCATTGATTCTCTTTTTGATGTTTTCAGCATTTTGTTGAATCAATTGTAGAATGATTTTCAGTTTGTTGTTTGTTTGACTTTGAAGTCGATCAATTTGCTTCTGAATCGAGTTTTCTATGCTTTCGTTGCATGCTCTTCGAATGTAGATTAAGCTATGACTTATAGTCTCTTTCTGTTCTGATATTGCTTGTCTTAGCTGATTAACTGCAAATTCAATTCTTTCGCGCAGTCTCTTTATCTTTATCTCTTTAGAGATGACATTGTATCACTTGCTAGTACTAAATTCGATGCTAACTTCTTTTTGCGAACTTTTCATCGCTTTTCGCTTTTTTATTTCTTTGAATTTCACAATCGCTCATGTTTGCTCTTTTTGCTGTGAATTTGCATTTCGCAGATTGATTGTATTCTTGTCATTATACACATTTGCATGTGAATTTAGCATCAATGCATCAAGTGAACTAAACATGTATTGCGTTTTTCTATTTGCTGATGTGAGCAATTTTTGTTGACTGCGAAATAAATCGACAATGTCGTTCTGCAGTTGTTTGCTTGTTGATGAACTCATGCTAAGTTCATCTCATAGATCTGTTTCAATCTTTAATGTTGACTTTTTGAATTCTATCGTTTATGTTTTGAATTCTGACGTTGAGCTATTGCTTTCGCTGAGTTTCGCGTTAATGTCTGCGAAATGAGGGAAAGAAGAATGCATGAAGCGACTCTTTATATTTCTTTTCATAGAGATTTTTTCTCGTTTCAAGCTTCTGACTTCTAAAAATTCACTTGACATCGCTTAAATATTTCTTTAATCTCTTACTTAGAGCGTTTCACGTAAACAGTAACTTTAGTGTAAAGATTTCTCGATTTCTATCTTGAAATCTGCAATAAATCGTCTTTTATTATCAACTTATGTCAGACGAAAATGATATAAATTTAGTCTGTAAAAGTCTATATTACTCTTTTGATAGAAGATGCTTGATGCAATTGCTTTATATTCTAGATATCGAAGTAGTCGCGTTTTCTCGCTCAGAATAGTAACGACTGATCTCGACTTATTGTCTTACACATCAAGAAAAGATGAAACAGATAGTGATTTGATAAGAAACGCTGTACTTCTTTGAAACAACGTTGTTCTCTGTGCGATCTTCGAGCGCAAAAGAGTTTGATTTCGATTTTTGCGTCAGTACGCAGTCTTCTGTGCTGTTCTGAATTCGATTGATGATTTGTTCTTTTCATGTGAGTTTGCTCTTTGATTTGTTAATCAAATTACTGTCTAAATTGATGATTCTTTCTTCTGCGTTGATGAACTCTCGTTTCGTCGTCGATTTTGACCTGCGTGAGCGCGAAAAATTTCAATTTTCGAATTTTGACTTGCGACGCAGTCATCTGTGAAGTTATTGAGTCGAATGAAAGCTCATTTTGATCGTACAATTGTGCTCTCTAACTTGTTGATCAATTTGATCTATCATACGCTTTAATAGATCGCTGTCGTCATATGCTCTTGAGTGCAAATTAATTCATCTTTGAAGCATTGAGTAAATCACATAAGAAACACTGAATAAATTGCATATAAAGCATTGAATAAATTACATAAAATATACTACATATGAAGTATCAAAAAAACAGTAAAGTTGATTCTACAGCTTTGATTCTTATTTTGCACTTTTTGAAGATTCGCTAATTTTCATGAAACTTTTGACAAATTCAAAAAAACGACACAGATTTTGCAATCAACGATAAATCTCATGATCAAGACGCAAAATGTCTTGAAACAGTTATATTTGATGAGTATATATAATTACAGAATTATATCTCTTTCAAATATATTTAAAAATTGAAATATACATGAAATTTGTTCTTGATAGTACTCTTTGTTATGAATGCATCAAAATTAAATAAGATCAAAGATTTAACTTTAATCATTATACAATCAATGTTAGCAAGTTGATTGCATATTAATTAAAACTAGTCAAAAGCTGATTTAAATCTGACTCAGATTTAATTCAAATATGATTCAACATCTTAATTGACAATAAGATTCATCTGTACATGATGTCAACTACGAATCTTTTAATTCTATTCTGTGTTTGAATAGAAGTCAGAAAAGTTAAGAAATCTCAATTCAACGCAGATCAGCAATGAAACTCATCTGTATGCAATGCTGACTACAAATCTACTGTTTAGCTACAGTAGAGTCTAGATTATCAAAAGTTTGAATGACATCAAGATGCTGCGTGATGATGAAGTGTTGTGCGTTGATCACATGCAAAGTTTTCGTGATCATGCAGACTTCAATAATCTCAATGTGCATGTTACAAAGCAATCTGCATGCAGATGAGAAAGTCAAATAGAATGCAGAACTACGAGAAAAATTGCTTATGAAAATCATTCGATTCAACATCTTGTTGTCATGATAACAAGAACTGAGACAGAACATTCTTGCATTTGATCTGTTGAGAATGATTAGCAGAAAGAACTTGAATCATGAACATTCTTTAAATTTACATGCTAACTACGTATAGATCTTATTAAGACTGCATGTCTGTTACTATAACATGAACAACTCACGAGTCTCATTAAGTTCAACATGAGCAAACTTGAAAGTCTCATTAATATTGTTTAATAGACGTTCAGACACAGACATTTTATACATAAATGATACATTAACGAGAAGACTTTATTAAAAGAAGAGAGACATAAGCGAATTAGTAAAGAATGATTGAACTACGCTGTCTGATTAAAAGTGTAGCATATGAACATCTTTGCAAAACATGATCAATTTGCATGAGAAAAATCTCTACAGATAACATAAAACAGATGAGTTGCACATCTTACAAGCGAAGTGAGTGTCTGCGAAGCATGATATACAATGACGATGACTATCAATCTCAAGAATCTCACTTCTTCACTGAACTTTGACTCTTGAATGTCTTGATAATAGAATTAATTTCTAGTTGAAGACATCATCTGTATAGCTTGAAAGAACAGTAGCATATGTTGATGTGATTAAAGAAGAAATCGACTGTGATATGCATGCATATCGCTGACGAAACGTCTGCAACTCATGCTTAAGAAGTAAACTGTTGAAATTTGAGCAGTGAGAGATTTTGCTCATCTTGAACTGTGAATCTGCTGCAAGAGACTATTTCTCGCTAAGAGAAAAATCAGCATAGAAGTCATGTCTTATGTATGTTGCATGCAACGTATGCAACATATTTTCAATAGATGAACGAAAGCTCACGTTGAAGTGATCAACTTTCACAATACATCGATTGATCATTTAGTCTTTTCATCTAGATGATCAAACAGCAAACTTGAAAGCTCACATTGAAGTGATCAACTTTCATAATACATTGATCAATCATTTAATCTTTTCATTTAAATGATCAAACAGCAAACTCAAAAGCTCACGTTGAAGTGATCAGCTTTCATAATACATTGATTAATTATCTAGTCTCTTCATTTAGACGAGCAAACAGCAAATTCAAAAGCTCACATCGAAGTGATCAGCTTTTATAATACATCGATCAATCATCTAGTTTTCTCATCTAGACAATCAAACAGCAAACTCGAAAGCTCACGTCAAAGTGATCAGCTTTCATACACAGATCAAAGCTCATTTAGCTTGCTTGACTAAATGATCAAACAGCGAATGAAAGCTCATGTTGAAGTGATCAGCTTTTATACATAGATCAAAGCTCATTTAGCTTACTCAACTAGATGATCAAACAGCGAACGAAAGCTCACGTCAAAGTGATCAGCTTTCACAATTTCGATTTGTTGATATGATTACTTGATTATATAAACAGATTGCATGCTCATATGCATACACGAACGATCTGACTGAGCAATGAGAAGATATACTGCAGCGACTAAAGCTAGAATACATGTAATTTAGCTTACATACAGCGCTTCAGTGCGACTATTTAGATAGATAGCATCGTGTTTCATAGTCATAAACTGCATAAGTACATAAAACTTGAAGAAATAAAAAAAATCAACGTGTGATGTTTGAACTCTTGATGCGTGTTTATGTTATTTTCTTGCTATGCATCATTCTTACTCTGCTCTTCATTAATGATATATTATACAATGATGTTTCAATCTTCAATCACGAAGATCATGATTTTTTTGCACTCATGATGCTTATGATTGTAATGTTAAAACTGTGTTCTTTGCTTGATGATTATCATTCATTGAGTAAGAAAATATGTGATGAAAGAGAAATGTGCATTATGAGAAGATAAAGTGTGATTGTACATAACTTTATTCTGCTTTTGTCTTGTATCACGTAGACGTTGAATGTGTTGTTGATATAAATGTGCAATCGCAGTTGTAGTTGAATGTTTAACTTTGATCAATAGTAAAGAATTCGTTCTGATCATTCTTCTGTGCTTTCAATCATTCACGTAGATAAATGCATGACTTGTCATTATAAATAAAGAAGTTGAGTTCATCAAGCTCTCTCAGTATATCAGCGCAGTCAACGAGTCACTACTTCTTCGATCACATGTAATCATGAACTCAAGACTTAACATTTAAATCAACTATTCTACTCAGTATTTTTTCATCACTTACTGTTCATAACGTCGATGAGTAGAGAAGTTGAACTCAACAAGCTTCTTCAGTATATCAATGCAGTCAATGAGTCACAACTTCTTCAATCACTTGTAATCATAATCTTAAAACTCATCATTTAAATTGATTATTTCACTAATGATATCTTTTCATCTTATACTGACATCAACTTGTCATTAATCTTCTTCATGAGTTGAGTCAGCGATGAAACTCATCTGTACGCGATGCTGACTATGAATTTACTGTTTAGTTACAGTAAAGTCTAAAGATTATCAAAAGTTTGAATGACATCAAGATGCTGCATGATGATGAAGTGCTGTGCGTTGATCGCGTGCAGAGTTTTCATGATCGCGCAGACTTCAATAATTTCAATGCGCATGTTACAAAGTAATTTGCATGCAAATGAGAAAGTTATAAAACTACGAGAAAAATCGCTTATGAAAATCATTCAATTCAACATCTTGTCGTTGCAATGACAAGAACTGAGACAGAACATTCTTGTGTTTAATCTGTTAAGAATGATTAGCAGAAAAAACTTGAATCATGAACATTTTTTAAATTTACATGCTAAATATGTATAAATTTTGTTAATTTTTTTATTTCTTCAAGTTTTATGTGCTTATGCAGTCTAAGACTATGAAACACGATGCTATTTATCTAAATAGTAGCATTGAAGCGCTGTATGTATGCTAAATTACATGTAATCTAGTCATAATCGCTGCTGTATATCTTCTCATTGAGCAGTCAGATTGTTAGAGTGCGCATATAAGCGTGCGACATGTCTATATAATCAAGTAATCATATAGACAAATCGAAATTGTGAAAGCTGATCACTTCAACGTAAGCTTTTGAATTTACTGTTTGATCATCTAGCTGAGCGAGCTAGACGAGCGATCGATGTGTTGTGAAAGTTGATCACTTCGACGTGAGCTTTCGTTCGCTGTTTGATCATCTAGTTGAGTAGACTAGATGAGCTTTGATCTATGTAGATGAAAGCTGATCACTTTGACGTGAGCTTTCAAGTTCACTGTATGATCACTCAGCTGAACGAACTAGATGAGCTTTGATCTATGTATTTGCAACGCATGTAAATCAATCAGAAAATCGAAATCGATCAATTTACTGCGTCGCACAGATGTGTATGTGCGCAAAAGCTGAGTCGTGCCTTTGCAATGACTGTGTGAATGTCGTATATTAGTTGCAGCGCGTGCGCAAAGACGTTGCTGTCGTTCTGTGTATATGAGCAAAGACTGTGTCGTGTCTTTGCAGTGTATGTGCTTGCAATGCGTGTAAATCGATCTGATAATGCGAAAAATCGATCGATTTACTGCATCACGCGAGCGTGTAGATGTGCAAAAGCTGAGTGATGTCTTCGCAATGTGTATGTGTGTGATGTATATGAGTTGCAGCGCATGCGCAAAGACGTTGCTGTTGTTCTGTGTATATGAGCAAAGACTGTGTCGTGTCTTCGCAGTGTATGTGATTGCGATGCATGTACATTGATCTGATAAAGCGAAAAATCGATCAATTTACTGCATCACGCAGACGTGTAGATGCGCAAAAGCTGAATCATGTCTTTGCAGTATATGTGTGTATGTTGTATATGAGCTCAACGTGTGAATAAGACGCTGTTACTGCTCTGTGTGTGATTGCGCTGCGTGTAAATCGATCTGAAAATGCGAAAAATTGATCGATTTACTGCATCACGCCTGTCTGTATGTGTGCAAAAGCTGAGTCGTGCCTTTGCAGTATATGTATATATGTCGTATATGAGCTGCAGCATGTATGCAAAGACGTTGCTGTCATTCTGTGTATGTGCAAACTTCAACGCGCTGATGATTGCGTTGTCATTGCTTCGCTTTTCGACTGTGTGTGAGCTCAACGCGTGAGTAAAGCGCTGTTACTGCTCTGTCGATGTTGATGAGATTGTTCAGCTCTTCTGACAAGCATAGCTTGCAGAAGATTCGTAGTCAGCATCTCGTACAGATAAATCTCGTTGTCGATCATAAATTTTGTTAAGACTGCGTGTCTGTTACTATGACATAAGCAACTTATAAGTCTCATTAAGTTCAACATAAGCAAACTTAAGAATTTCATTAATATCATTTAATAGATGTTCAAACACAGACATTTTATACATAAATGATATGCTGATGAGAAAACTTCATTAAAAGAAGAGAAACACAAGCAAGTTAATAAAGAATGATTAAACTATGCTGTCTGATTAAAAGTGTAGCATATGAACATTTCTGCAAGACATAATTAATCTGCATGAGAAAGATCTTTATAAATAATGCAAAACAGATGAGTTGCACGCTTTATAAGCGAAGTGAGTGTTTGCAAAACATGATATACAATGATGATAATTGTTGATCTTAAGAATTTCATTTCTTTACTGAGTTCTGACTCTTGAATATCTTAATGATAAAGTCAATCTATAGTTAAAGACATCATTTATATAGCTTGAGAAAACAGTAGCATATGTCAATGTGATTAATCGACTGTGATATGCATGCATATCACAGACAAAACGTCTGCAACTCATGCTTAAGAAGTAAATTGTTGAAATTTGAGCAGTGAAAGATTTCATTCATCTTGAACTGTGAATCTGTCGTGAGAAATTCTCTCTGAGTAATCTCTCAAGTTTAAGAGAGAAATCAGCATAGAGATTGTGCTTTATGTATGTTGCATGCAACATATACAACATATTTTCAATAGATCGAAACAGAAATCAAAACGACAGTGATATTTATGCATGAACTCATTAAATGCAGCAAAGCGACAAGCGTTTCAGACAAAATCATTATAACGAAAGCGAAACTGTAAGCTATTAGCGATGCAATCGCAATGTGCAGCGAAAAAGCACTCAAAAACAGCGAAATTTGAGTGTACATGAACAGTCAAATGACTTTGCAAAGACTAAACATAAAGAGCAACGTCAATGTGAGATTATTTAATAACATACAACAAAATTTGATCAATTTACATCAGAAACAGTGTCAAATTTGCATACAGTGAATATCAAGTTGCAAGAACATTATTGAGAATGAAAAAGCAGATCAATTGATCAAAATTGCTGCTCAAGAAGTATCAATTATCAATAATCTGAAAACAATCATCATAAGTTTCGTCAAAAAGCAAATTTGCAAAGAGATGAAATTACAATGATTAAAGATCTGAAAAAGCAGTATCAAAAAGAAAAATCAGTATAATAATAATAATAATAAATTCATACACTCTTGTGACATCGATTAGATCGACTCATGAGAGACTTTATGCTATTTGTATTGAGTGAACAAAACTCTCTGAGATAGAAAATCACTCGCAGTTTATACGATTGCTTCACGCAGTTGAAACAGTGAGTTTTAAGACTATGTATCAAATTTGTTCGCGTTGATTGCACGTTAAAGAATGAGTGTTCTAGTCACTTTAAATTGCTTCAAGAGCTTCATTTTCATCATCATTTTCGCTACTGCTCTGAAACTCTTCATGATGACAATGATTATTTGATAGTTCAAGAAGTCAGCATCTTGTAGCAAATTTTTTTTTTCTTTTTCTTCATTAAGTGCATGCAGTCTATGACTATGACACTGTCTAGACGCTGTGTATGTGCTACGTTACATGTAATCTGATCAGAGTCGCTGCTTTATATCTTCTCGTTGATCAATCACATCGATAGTTTGTGCATACAAGCGCTCTCGCTCAAACTCTCGTCATCGTACTTTCATTTTTCTTCGTTTCTTCGCACTCTTCGCGTTCTACTCTTCTGTTTCTAATAATCATTTTCTCGTCGCAATTCAAGTATTTTTCAAATACTTTAATGTTGCAATTCTTTCAATCTTGATGATGAACAGTGTCAATATGATGTTTGTGTTTTTGAGCTGAGCTTTTTTCTTAAGCTTTCTCTGCTCTGCTCTATAATGTCTGCAGTTCAGCAGTAAATGCTTTGACGTTTGTCTTACACTGCATATTTCATAGCATTTGTTCGAATTATTCTTTGATAATCAATGCAAATAACTCTTGAAATAATCATGTTTCATTTTCAGCTGAATAAAGATTGAAAATGTTAGTCTATTGATTTTTCTCAGTTCTTTTAGTGATTTATAACTTAAATTCACATTCAATATGTTTCTTTGATACTGATTTCCCTTTTTGATACTGCTTTTTCAGATCTCTAATCACTGTAATTTCATCTTTTTGCAAATTTGCTTTTTGACGAAACTTATGATGATTGCTTTCATGTTGTTGATAACTGATACTTCTTGAGCAGCAATTTTAATCAATTGATCTGCTTTTTCGTTCTCAATAATGTTCTTACGACTCAATATTCACTGTATGTGAATTTAACACTGTTTCTGACGTAAATTGGTCATATTTTGTCGTATGTCATCAAATAATCTCGCATTGACGTTGCTTTTTGTGTTTAGTCTTTGTAAAGTCATTTGACTGTTCATGTACACTCAAATTTCGCTGTTTTTAAGTGCTTTTTCGCTGCACATTGCAATTGCATCGTTAATAGCTTGCAGTTTCGCTTTCGTTATGATGATTTTGTCTGAAACGCTTGTCACTTTGCTGCATCTAACAAGTTCATGCATAAATATCACTGTTGTTTCGATTTCTGTTTCGACTTCTGCTATCTTTTTTCGAATTTGCGATGCATCTATGTACATCACTGAACGCAGAAGAAAGAATCATCAATTCAGACAGTAATTTGATTGACAAATCGAAGAGCAAACTTACACGAAAAGAACAAATCATCAATCGAATTCAGAACAGCACAGAAGACTGCGTACTGACGTAAAAATCGAAATCGAACTCTTTTGCGCTCGAAGATCGCACAGAAAACAACGTTGTTTCAGAGAAGTACAGCGTTTCTTATCAAATCACTATCTGTTTCACCTTTTCTTGATGCGTAAGACAATAAGTCGAGATCAGTCGTTACTATTCTGAGCGAGATAACGCGACTACTTCGATACCTGAGATATAAAGCAATTACGTCAAGCATTTTCTATCAAAAGAGTAATCTAGGCTTTTACAAGCTAGATTTATATCATTTTCGTCTGACATAAGTCGGTAATAGAAGACAATCTATTGCAGATTTCAAGATAGAAATCGAGAGATCTCTACACTAAAGTTACTGTCTACGTGAAACGCTCTGAATAAGAGGTTAAAGAAATATTTAAGCGATGCCAAGTGAATTTTTAGAAGTCAGAAGCTCGAAACGAGGGAAAATCTCTATGAAAAGAAATATAAAGAGTCGCTTTATGCGCTCTTTCTCACCTCGTTTCGCGAATAGTAACGCGGAACTCAGCAGAAGCAATAGTTGAGTGTCAGAACTCAAAAAGTCGACGATAGAAATCAAAAAGTCAACGTTAGAGATTGAAACAGATCTATAAAACGAACTTAGCATGAGTTCATCAACAAGCAAACAACTGCAGAACGACATTGTCGAGTTATTTCGCAGTCAACAAAAATCGCTCACACCAGCAAATAGAAAAACGCAATACATGTTTAGTTCACTCGATGCATTGATGCTAAATTCACATGCAAATGCACATAACGACAAGAATACAATCAATCTGCGAAATGCGAATGCGCAGCAAAAAGAGCAAACATGAGCGATTGTGAAATTCAAAGAAATGAAAAAGCGAAAAGCAATGAAAAGTTCGCAAAAAGAAGTTAGCATCGAATTTAGTACTAGCAAGTGCTACGATGTCGCAGATAAAAAGACTGCGCGAAAAAATTGAATTCACAGTTAATCAGCTAAGACAAGCAATATCAGAACAGAAAGAGACTATAAGTCATAGCTTAATCTACATTTGAAGAGCATGCAACGAAAGCATAGAAAACTCGATTCAGAAGCAAATTGATCGACTTCAAAGTCAAACAAACAACAAACTGAATATTATTCTACAATTGATTCAACAGAATGCTGAAAACATCAAAAAGAGAATCAATGCAAAGCAAATGACAGAGAATTCGCAAATCTTGCAGAAGACGCAGAATTCGCAAACGTCGCAAGTCATGCAAAATTCGCAAAAATTAACGCAGAAGCTCACATATGCGCAAAAAGCAGCTCAAGTCACAAGCGCAAATGCAAATGCAAATGCAGACGAATGAAATCTGATTATCAAGAAATTCTCGTCAAAATCACAAGAAATATTGTATCATGAAAGAAGACTCATTGTCAATCTCAAAAATGAGAACTGAACTTTAAAGACGATGAAAATGCGAGATTCGATGAATAACACATTGAAAAAGGCGAAAATCGATCTAATAGTCGTCACGATAGTCAAAACGCAAAAGAAAAACAATATTGTTCTGACGATCTCGAAAAAATACATCGCAGACGTCTTGCTAGCGCAAAGAGCAATATGAGAGCATGTTTTTGATGTTAAAAGCATTAAGAAAGACGACTTCAACACGAAAACTGAAATGAAAAATCTAAAAACTGAGTTAGAGTCGTACAATCTCGAATTGAAACTAATAATCAACTCTATATGATTATCGAAGAGCGAAAACCGATCACGAAACAAACATGCATCGACGATCTTAGCATTTAGAATCGAAGCAGAAGTGCAAAGACATCTGAAAAAATGACTCTTAGCTGCGAAATCGACATATCGAACAGTCGAATATCGAGACTATTGATCAAATGATCAATGTCAAAAATGTCAAACATTCGAGCATTTGCAGAACAAATGCAACAGATCGTCAAGATGCTTGTACTGCGAGCGAAATCATCAGATCTGAAAGCATAAATGTCAATTACCTACATGCAAAGACAAGCAATCATGCAATCACACGATTTCTAGATGCTGCAACTGTCAAAATGCGCACTTCGCAAATAGCGCAATGTGCGAAACATATCAGGCAGCTCAGTCTATTAGCTCACAAAAAGATCATCTAGTCACGAAATTGTAATGAGTATTGCATTCGAAATGTCACAAAACAACGCAAATGACGAAAGCTTTGCAAACACGTCGAATATTCGAATTCTACAGCACAATTGCGCAAGGTCAACGCAAATTATGCATGCATGCATGAAATTTGCGAAAAACAAGACAGATATTGTTATACTACAAGAATCGTGAATGAGAGACGAGAATATAACAATTTCGCATTCGTCGTTTATCTGCATCAAATCAAATGTTCAGAATACTCGTGTCAAAGTATTGATATTTGTTGCGAAAAACGCAAAGAAATTTACATGCACATCAAGATCAGATATAGTCAATAGCGAAGATATGCAAGCGATATCAATAGCGAACAATAAAATTCAGAGAGAAATTTTATTGTTCAATATTTACAACGAAAAGTCACAGAACGCAGATGATGAGCAAT
>JAABUY010005137.1_pt1 | contig 13339 bp, 14 predicted proteins | sample 5560271 | NCBI WGS metagenome assembly JAABUY01 (sample SAMN10711886, study PRJNA513374) | rock metagenome | isolation source: Antarctica rocks | place: Antarctica: Victoria Land, University Valley
GGGGGGTGAGGGGAGGCTTAAGGAGGGTAGGGCGGTTCAGATGGGAAACGAGTAGGGGGAGATTGTTGCATTGAGAGCGGAGGCAGCGCTGTCACCGCGTCACGTCTTAAACGTAGTCGCGTGATTAGATCTGATTCGCCTTGTATCATTCTCTACCTTCTGCAATTGATCGAGAGGACGAAACCATGACATCACGTCACGACCCATGCACGAGGAGAGGGGAATCCAATCTTGACCTGCGTTTACCGATCTACCTTCTTCGATCCCGTCTAACTTGCTCATCACCGATTCATCCCTCTACAATCGTCTACAAATTGCCGAAGCGAGCTTACTCACGCTTGATCATCACCTCAGATCCCCTCACTCATCGTTGCCATCCTCGAGAACCGCGGGAAGCCAAGGAGAGATGACGTTGGTCAAAGGACTTGATTCAATTCGCTCACCCCTGACTTTGCTTCCCCCTTTGTCTCATCTCAAACCGTTCAAGGCCATACCTTTGGAATCAGGGGCGATGTTGAGAAGCAGCACAGCTTCTCAATCACCACCGACAAATGCGATCTCACTAAGCATCGGACGAAGTAGATTCGACATCAATACCCTTCCCATCATCCAACATGCCCCACCTAATCTTCCTCACCTTCAGCTTCCTCGTCCTCTCGCTCGTCGTCCCGGCCACGGCCGCATCGACGCTCAAACTCACCAAGCACACCTCAACCTCGTCCTTCGTCCTCGACCGCGTCCGAACCAATCTCAAAGCTAAGCGGGATATCTCTAAGCGCTCGGGAATGGCGATCCCGCACGGCGCCGAGGAACCGTTCGAGAAAAGGGCATCAGGCGACCTCGTCCTGAACTCGAAGGCGGCGGATGGAGTCACGTATACGGTGGATATCGCGGTTGGCGGGGTGACGCTTCCGGTGGTCGTGCGTCACTCTCATCTACCTACTATCCCACCAGCATGCTGTCTCCTTCTCATAAGCAGTCCGAGCTGATCATCGGAGTCTCTTGCCCTTCCGTTGACCGTCTCTCTTGCGGACACCCCTTCGCCTCTCTGCCATCCAACCCCATTTCCTCTCTCCGCCTTTCCTTTTCCTATTCCTGCACACTATCCGGACCCCAGTTCAGGCGGACACCGGCTCCTCGCAGTTCTGGGTCGCAGCATCCGGCTGCGCCTCCTGCTCAGCGGCTGGGATGGCGGAGTCCGGCCTCAAACTCGCCCGCGGATGTCAAGCCGCTGAGGAAGACTTCGGTGCGTCTCTCCATCTACTTCAACAAATGACTGATCGGATTTGTACCAGTCTTGGGCAAGATCAGCGGTTGTCTCATCAACTCGACTGTCTCACTCGGCGATTACAAGCTCTCGGCTGCTTCGGTACTGGGCGTAAATCAGATTGACGAGACCATTCAGGACGAGGGCTCGTACATGAGGTGAGTGTCGTCGGGACTATTCCAAATCGTTCAATCAGTACTGACGGATGGGTGATAGTGGGATCATAGGAATGGCTCCATCTGTCAGTCCGGATCTCGACCCTTACGGGGTAGCGTCTGATATCCCGTAGCAAGCATACCCACCCCTGGTCAGCCAGCTTTACACTGTCGGAATGATCAGTGCACCCTCTGTCGGTTTCTTCCTGGCCCGAGACAAGGATAATGCGGAGAGCGAGATGACGTTTGGAGATGTCAGAACCAGGTACGCCAAACCCGACTCGTCCTCTGTCCTCCTCAGGAATAGAAACTGAAAACCCGCAGTTCCCATATCGACGCGTCCAAGTCTGTGATGCTAAAGAGTCAACCCAATCCCAATGGGCTATTCGAAGTCATCCTCGACTCCCTCTCCATCGGCGGAAAACAGATCTCCGGGTCCCAGACAGTTGATATCGATACCGGGTCCGTCAACCATACCTATTCCTCTTTGCATGACGGTCCTGATGCGAGCATAGGACGACGTACCTATACATGCCCACCGAGTATATTGTCCCCGTGATCAAAGCGATCCAGGACGAAGGCGGACATTACTACACTCGTCAGGGGGATTACATCTTCCCCTGTTCCGGGATGAATACTAGCATCGATGTCGTTTTCGGCGGCGTGGGGTTCACCATCAACAGCCAGGACCTCGTGTATGTCCATATTCTCTTCCGTTACGCTCAGGAAAGGGGGACAGGCTGATGGGACGTGTAGGGGAGGCGAAGTGGCTGATGGGTCTGGATGGTGTGATGCGAGGATCTCGGATTCTGGCAGCGGGAGCAGTACGTCTCGAACTCCCACTTCTCTGGATTTGTTGCTTGTTGTATACGGCTGATGAAGGTGCGTAGACTCGTTCTGGATCATGGGTGATGTCTTCTTACATAACGTGTGTCTTCTCTATCACCGTATGGGGTCAGGGAACTGATCGGGGTAGGTGTACTCGGCTTTTAACACCGAGACGGGAGACGTTACGCTGTATGGTCTGAAGTCATGAGGTTCCATTCGGTCCTACATGGCGGACCGGGGATGTGGATGAGATACGGACGATACGCTTTCGATACCGTACGACAGCTCCATCATCATGCTCGTTTGGCAGGGACCCATCCGCGATGTCGCTCGCATCTAGCGATATGCTCACCACTCTGACCATACTCGTGGACGGATCTGAAACGGCTATGCGACAAAGGAGGTCAGGTTTGCGACACGTCCCAACCCAACCTTTGCTCGGCAAGATCTGTATGTTCACAATAAATGAAACCCGTCCCACGCTCTACTTGCGCCCTTCACTCACTTTGATGAGCCAAGATGCAGCTCGCCATCATCAAGCTGATCTTGCTCACCCTCGTTATGACAGCTCCGATCAACGAGGCGGCCACGGCGATCAAGTTGAACCGGCATTCGATCGGAGGGAGTCAGAGAAAGCAAAAGCCGACTATTGCTATCCTACCTCACGCCAGAGCGACCGCCAGAGATCTCTCCCGCGGTGGTCGGGGAGGGAACGTCGTGTTAGAGCATGAACACGTCGTTCGGGCAGGGAGTACACATCCCTCGGCAGGTGCATCGTCGACGACCTCGAGCTCGACCACCTCAAACACAACTAATGCAGGTTCCTCACCACCCGCAGTCTCCATACTCCCCATCACCAACGATATCGGTTTCGCATATTCCATCGAGATCGCGGTTAGCAACGTCACTCTAGCTGTCATGGTTTGTCCCCCTCTTCCTCTCCATCCTGCTATCTTCACGTACTGAGACCGATTGCCTAGGTGGACACTGGCTCGTCTGACTTATGGGTGGCGAGTTCGAATTGCACGACCTGCAAAGCATCGGGTATGAACGTCAGCGCAAACAACCCAAACGGATGTTCCCCCGTGTCCCTAAACTACAGTCCGTTATCCATTACGATATGTCAGAGTGGAAGTGCTGATGTGGGAAAACAATAGTGCAAGGAGCGGTGACGGGATGTATCACGATCGCCGGTGTTGAGATTGGGGGATATAGTCTTCAGGGGTATAAGCTCATTGGTGTCACTCGAATCGATAGCTGGTGGCAGGGACAGGCTAAGCACGTGAGGTCAGCTGTCTTAGCTTCAATACTTGCTACTCTACATGCTGATATCCTGGAATTTCAAGTGGAGTTTGGGGTCTTGGCCTTAAGGTGGGTCTAGTGTACATATGTCAAATACATCAAAGCTTAGCTGATCTATCCTCAGACAGGTGCCCAGCAACAAGATCCCAGTTTCATTGATAAACTCTATGAGACCCATCAAATTGCCCAACCCCAAGTCGGGTTCTATCTTGCCCGTCCAATTTCAAAGACAGATAGTATGCCACCATACCCTCTACCTTTTGTATTTACCGATCTGCATTCAGGTCAGATCGTGATTGGTGATCCCTCACAATTACCCAACAACACCATCCCCTTCCAGCCAACAGGTAATGAGACCCAGCCAAACGCAGACAACACCGGCATGGGTCATCATGCGGTCAAATTGCAAGGATTCCAAATCTGGGACAAGAGGATACAGGGAAACCAGAATGGCACAGCTATCCCTCAGGCTGGCCAGGTGGTCTATCTTGATACCGGGTAATATTCCCCACACATGGATGATGTTCATTGAGGCTGGTTTCTGCAGCACGAGTAATATCCTTGTTCCCTCTGCGGTCTGTCCATCCCAAGCAGTGACAAGCCTACGCTGACAATCTTCAGATGTTGCATCCCTTATATCAGGCTATTGGGAACAACACCCTCCCATGGATCGATACCGCCACCAAGCAATATGTGCTCCCCTGTTCCTGGATGGCAAACACAACACAAGTAATGAGCCTGCAGTTTGGGAATCTTGAGATCCCGATCCAGTTTGGGGACCTCATGTATGTTTGTCGCGGAATCCGCAAGCTGATGTGGCAGTGGTGACAGGTTACAAAGCAATACAACTTTTTGTCAAGGAAGGATCCAGGGTGGTATGCCACAGTCCTTGCCTCGCCAAGAGAATTGGGCTGATTTAGATAGCTGACAATGGGATGTGGGTGCTGGGAGATGCATTCTTGGTCAACGTAAGCTTTAAATGTGATTTTCTGGCTGATGGGTGGGCAGGCATTCTACTCAGTAGATATACAGACCAATCAGATCTCATTGTATAGGACGTTTTAGAATCCAGAGCTGTTCAGTGAATGCAGTCTTTTTTGGCAGACTATATGTGTTACAATTTTGACCCGGAGTGCCTTGAGGGAATAGCATTTCACAATCGAATTTCACAATCGAATTTCACAAACGAAATTGCTCGGCTTTGGCTCAGTTGAGTGCATACAACAATGTGACCACATCCAGATACTCCTCCATAGAAAACACTTTGATAGGAAGGCAGGGGATGAATGTTTAGCATCTGACTGGATATTGGGTGACCAAGGTCTTAGCTTGTGTGTTGTACTACCACAAAGGAGCGACTGGGTGCCTTCCTGACGCAGGACAGATGATGGGTGATTGCAGCTTGACCGAGCCTTCTGGAAGGCTTTCAAGTTTCCAAGGAAGGGTAGAAGCTCTAGGGTATATAAAATTGAAGAAGGACGGATTCCCCTCCTCTTTGTTGTATCTTCAAATTCACTATCAATTTTGATCCACTGTACAACACATCATGAAGCGAGCCCAGGGACGAAGTTCTAACTTCAGAGAGTCTGGGCCGTGTGGCCTGTCAGATACCGGATGAAAAGTCCCATGATTCAATTGACCTCAGCTATTGACTAGGGTCCAAAGGCAATGCTTCAAGGGTCTCAGACACAATGTCAAACGGATGCTGTCATGGCAGATGAAAACGAAAAATCCAGAGTATGATTTCAGTGTCATTGCAATTGATGAGAGGCTGGGATGACTGGAAAGTCCACAACAGGCGCTCAATGCCAACTGCAGACTCAAACTGACCTGTGAGCAAAGAAGCATCATTGTGCTGAGTATTATTTATGGGGAAGTAGGGTCAGAACTTATGCACATTGTACTACAGCAAAAGTGTTGATCCCAAGGATATGCATTTACAATGTCTCTGGATGTGACATGAACTACAACAGGCACTAAGCTCCACTCATAGTTTGATTCTTCATTATGCATTGTGTCCCAAAACAAACGGCCAAATATCTTGTCAGACTGTTCTTCCTTATCATTCGCTATGATCTCCATTGGGCATGTCATACCCTCCACGGATGGATGGCCCTCTACATTCACCAAGGATTTTGCTACACTAGTTCCATATCAGAGTATACTGGGATAACACAAAACCTTGAAACGGCCGAGCTGTGGCTAAATGAACTTACATATTGACTTAGAATCTGAAGCTAGAATCAATGGCAAAGAAGACCTGGACTTGAACAGTGTGCAACCATGTACATGATTCTCTCTGGCAGGATCCCTCCACATAAGCTGCTGATGCCCAGCAAACCTCCGCATCAGACACTCATGATGGCAAGTGTACCAAATGACTACGGATATATAGCACGACCGGAGTGATATGTATGAGTGATCCAAACAGGGATATGTGGGTGCTACACCATCAAGATCAGTTCTGTGCCCAGACTATCTATACACCAAGTACTGCAGGTCCGATGAAACCCATGCTCCGCATCTGGAGATCTCTTCTTCGGATCATTCAAGTCCTCAGCGCACAATCAGTACGCCGCAATACTACCGCTCTCCAAGGAGTACTCAACTTCATAACGAACCAATACTCATACTGTATATTTTGGCATAATTTTACTTGACTATATTACTTTGACGTCCGAAACGCCTCTTCCCAAACCACCTCTCCCATTCTTTCAATCCCATCGCAATCCCGATCCAACTCCTCGGCGGCAGAGGTCATAACCTAACGACGTAGGTTGAACGCCTTTGGCTCGCTCAAGAAGAACTCGATCTGGGTCTGTCGATACGTGTCGGGGATGGTAGTGTAATTCGTCCCGTTCAGCTGGAGGAGCGTCTTTTCGGAACCGTATTTGGGCCAGTGGGTCGAGTTGGATCCTCCCGGCGCGGCCGAGGGGTCGGTGTAGAGCGCAAAGTTGAGCCTGGCGTCATACATCATCAGTCTCGGATTCAGATTCTACAGCGATGGAGACGATTATGCAGCGATGGAGAAGTCAGCCCACCAGTAGTCGATCATCGTCTTTGAGAGGGCGACGGCGGATGCGGAGTAGTTTGTCGCCGCGGAGACCTCACCGAAGACAAAGGCGACTTCGGAGCCGTGATAACCTGTCCAAGTCCGATCAGACGTGTCACTAGGGATAAAAGGAGGGGGAGGGGGGGACGTACTGCCGAGATATGGCAGTGCGCCGGGGGTGTACTCGTTGAAGAGGTAACTCCAGGTATCGGTCAAGCCGTATTTCTGCGCGTTCAGGAGGAACCATCGTCGACCGCCTTGGAATGTCCCATCGCCAAGGATCGCGGCGAAGCGTTTGAACCTAGTGGCGACGTCAATGGTATTCTTCTCGGTATATCATTACGTACTGGGAGGAGAGACCGAAGGTGTTGTTACCGGTGTTGAAAGGTCTAATCGCGATCAGCTTAGACCGACGCAATACTTCAAGGAGGTGACGCACGATCCCTTTGAGGGAACGTCGGGATAGAGGGTCAGAAGCTCGCCAAAGGTGGTGGAGTTTGGTGGGATCGGTTGGCCAAAGCTCTCCCCGATCACGAGCTCTTGAGTGCTGTTGACGTAGGTCGGCGTGAAGACTGTGCCCCTGTTCCCGAACATCAATACCTAATCACGGTGCGGGAGAAGTAATTCTGGTGCAGGAGAAAAGGGACGACTGACTCGTCCTGGTTGTTCCCGCTGATGAACGGGATCTTCGCAAACTTGCCCTCCGCCAGCAGAGTATGGGGGCTATCCGGGATAAGCGCTCCATCGATACTCGGGGCGAAGACAAAGGCGACGGCGTATTGAGCCATGGCTTCCGTCTCTAACTGCGCCGCGAGTAGAGCTTCCGCCGGGAGCGACTTGAGACACTCGAACGAGCTCTGGTTCCGCGCGGGGGTCCCCGTCCCTGTCCCGTTCGACGCGGAACAGTTTGTGAACATGACGATATCATCGTATACCGCTTGGAAGGTAGTACCGGTCGGCCCGATGGGTGCGACCGATTGTGCGCCGGATTCCATGATGGCCGAGTGGAAGGTTTTGATCGTCGGGTCAAGGTAGAGGAGGGAGATGAGGATAGCTCCGGCAGACTCGCCGAACACCGTCACCTAGCAAACAAGCGTTGTTTAAGCGCCGTACCTTGCAGAGATAGGAATCAGGGCAGACCTGACCGGGATTGCCGCCGAACGCCCAAATATTCTCCTGGACCCAGTCAAGAGCCAAGCGTACATCCTTCAGACCGAGGTTCGCCGCGCCGTTCTTCGCGATCTTTTCGCCCTGGCCGAACCCGAAGATCCCGAGACGGTAATTGACCGTCACGACGATGACATCTTTCTTCGACAGGATAGATTGCCCGACGATGGCGGTGGCGTTGTAGAAGTTGGCGGCACCTGCGACGAATGACCCTCCGTACCTGGCGCAAGTGCATCAGCAACATCCCTCCCAACCTGGACCCCCGCCGCGGCGGCGGTGAAAGACTCACACCCAGACCATGACCGGAAGATAAGCAGTCTTCGCACCCGCCCCCTGAGGAGTGAACACATTGAGGTAAAGACAGTCTTCCGAAATCCCAAACGATCCGACGAGACTACCGTTCGGGTTCTGGAGACAGGCCGGGGGTTGCGTTGTCGCGGTCACCGCGGACCCATTGTAGACCGCTGGCTGAGGTGGGGTGAAGCGAAGGTCCCCGACCGCTATTTCCCTCGTCAGTGGTGTCGAAGAATTGGGAGTCATTAAGGTGGACTCACGGGGTTGAGCGAATGGGAGACCGAGGTAGACATCCTGCCCGAATTGGGGGAAAGCCAACCCGCTGACCTTGACCGGCTCATTCCCAGACCCATGGGGGTAGAGGGTCACGCTTGGAGTACTCGCACTGCCAGTCCCAGAACCGGTGCTTGGAGAAGTCACATTGCCGCCGGTGGTATTCTGACGAGAATACAACGGTGAGGCGATAGCGAGTGGGAGCAGAAGGAGGTAGGCAAGCATGGTGAAGGTGATCGACGAACAGAGAAATAGACAGAGATTTGATGGCGGTTTTTGAGCCCCCCGGGTATTTCGTCATCCCGGTTCTTCGATTATTCCCGCTCTCGGACCTCGCTGCTTGTTCTGCCGGTCTCGGAAGCGGGATCTTTTCCCTCTTTCGGAATCAATTCCGACGGAAGATGGCCGACGAACGACGCGATTACCGGTACAAGCAGGCTTTAAGGAAAGAGAGCGTCCCGGATTCTAGTGATCTGCGGAAGCTCGAAACAATGTTTGTGAGCAAGGAGAGCATGTTGTGACACTGAAAGCCCTATAAATCTTGGCCTCAATTGCTGCTGCATGATGCAAAGGGAAAGTCTGTGGATTCAGCCTAGCTGAAATGCTTCAACTTGGACTCATAGCTGTATACTGCTCTAATGAGATTGGAATACTGGCCTGTCCTGTCGCATTTCTATACCTGATGAATCAAAGTAGTCATGGACGCTTCTGAGATGGGCAATGGCGAGCTCCGCTTCAAAACACCAAGACAAGGCTGCTCACTTGCTCCTTCTGGGCATTGAAAGTTGGACGCCAACATGGTCAATCTCGCCGCAACCTCTCAGCTTAGTTCAGTTAAGACATGTAGCCTTTCTCTCACCCTATCCATGCATAAAGACATCATATATTGCCTGAGGTAATACTCAGCAAGCTTGCTAGGTAGTTCAGCTGTATGCAGAAGGCTCAAGTATCAAACACATTGTGACAAAGCGGAAAGTGCCTATGGCAACAGTTCAACGCGCAATCACTTGCTGCAAAGCCCATGGGCACTTGTATCTCGTCCCCAATATCATGGCTTGACTCTTTGGCGATATTGAGAAGCAGCTCATACGTGCTTGAACAACTTCGCAGATGCCTGCTATCTCAGCAGCTCAACCATCCATAGTTGCTGGTGTAGGGTGTAAAAAAACCAGGTTGGACCACAGTGTTCTCTGACTTGTTACTGGAGATAAGGGACAGCTCATCCAACAGAAGTGTGCATCGTTTCCACCTCATGCCCTGCTCGATCTGGCAAATCTGCCTACTTTAGTAAATGCTCAATCCTCATTCAAGGTCAATTTGATGGTTCTCGGAGCATTTAATTTGAATGGCTTCAGCGGTGTGAGCTTTCTTGATTGCAAAGCCGGTAGGGTGTATACCCATAAGTCCTCATTAGACTCACTTTGAACCGTCTCATCCAGATGAGCTGATTCGGGATCATAATCAGATTTGCAAATTTAAAGAGCGGCAGTCTTCAATATATCCGGGTCTTGGGGTATGAGCCAATCAGCCATTTCTTGGTCATCCGCTTGAGAAGATAATGGATGAAAGGACAACCGAAAAAATGTGCTGAACTGGCTGACTGGTCCCGTCCATCGTTAGTAAACTGTACTCTGCCTTTGCTTTGATCTTTTGGACGAGAAGAGCAAACAGTGAAAAGTACAGTGTTCTCATAGGAATCATCAGGTCTGGGTTGTACGGGATTGGGGATTTCGAGGGGGCCAATTTTGACACGCCATCAATCATTTTGCGCATGGTGCAAAGTTTGCAACTGGACAAGGATGATAGAAACGCAAAGCCATCGGACCAAAGATTGAAGAGTAGTTCCAGGTTTTTATAGCTGTCAATTTTTCGCCTCCATGTTGCACTTGATGCCTTTTAGGAAGCCTGACCCAGTGTTCCACCCTTTGAAGTAGAGGACGAGAGAAACTGAGGCAATCTTTCAACAAATTGTGATGAATCTGCCAGAATAGCAATGGTCATCTTCAGGTTGAAGGGATGGTCCTGCAGGGAAGGCAACCCGTCTTTGCTGGGTAAGCATAGCCTTCCCACCAATCCATGCCAAAAGCATTGCTCATGGATTGGAAGGCTCCTTGTGGATGCTTGATCAGCGAAGCCTTCTGGGGAAGCCATCATCAAAGGATAGAATCATGTCAGCTCTTTTGTTTGCCCAGGATTCTCTCTCTGGGGGAATGAAGAGATTTTTTCAAGGGCCTTCTATACACTCAAGACATATCTGGAAGGCAGCCTGAAGCCACGAGGTGGCGTTTTAGTCAACTCCATTAACCGCTCGGAAGCTGTAAATGTGTATCTGCAATCCTACACAAGGTAATGGAAGGCCAGAGGTGCCACTCACTTGATCTCCTTTTGATGCACATCACCTGTCTTCATCAGCTGACCGCCTCAGCCATCCTCCTTTAAATCTTGAGAATGGTCTGGGGGATAGCAAAGAGGTATCAGACCCAATCAGCCCCTTTGCACCCGATACGGTACGTTTGTCTGATGTCTTCTCAAATCAGAAGGACAGGAAAACATGCATATAGCTGGGTATATTATCTGATTTGCTTCTCTTCCTCACAACAATCCTCCTCCACATATTCACCTCCAAAGAACAGAAATAATTGCAATTGGGTTTCCGCGCTGGTTTTCCACAACCGGCAGATTTCGTGATGCCTCAACATCTGTCTCCAACTTCAGCCACTTTTTTCTTCACTGTGAATGCTACCTATGTCAGGGACGATGGACATGGCCAGCAAGAGATCATTGGTATTCTGGATATGTTCTGCAGCGTCCCAAAGAGATTCACAGCAGCAGATGCTGACAGCTACTTCAAAACCAAGATTGACACTTATTGGGACGAGATCAGCAACATCAGAGGCTCCAAGGTGTTACTGGAAGAGATCATGGGGGAGCTCAGTGTCAGCAGGTTTCCTGCATCCAGGCTCTTAGACTCATTTGCAGGAACGACCAAGGAACTCAGTGAACAGCAATGGGCAAGCATTGAAGGGGGAGTTGGGAGGGTAGCAAAGGTTGTTCTGATGGAGAATTATCGAAGCGAGATAGAGACGCTTCTCTCCAACGATCCCCATGTTGATAGTCTTTTGTGTCCACACAGATGGGAGTACGATAGGTTCAAATCCAGGCGAGGTGATCAGATCCTCAGAGAGACCGAATAGTATGGCTTGATGACATATTGGGTTTTTAGATACTGTATGGGTCTTGTAGATTTGGCATCGGTTCAACAGACACTTTCGATCAAGCAGGATATGCACACGTTTGGGGTTGGGCAACCAACCCAGCATGACCTGAATGCCTTGAGCTCTTGCGTTCCGCCGGTGCATTGCCCCTTGTCACCCATCCTCTTGTCAGCTGTCTCCGCGAGTATCTCCCTTTTGGAGACCCTTATATAGGATATCATACTCATCAAGCATCCATTCTCTGGCTTCAGCTCAGCACCCTCAGTCCCACGGTAGATACAAGAGATGTGCAAAACATCATCTTGAAGTCAAAGCAGTACATGAAGTGACACAATGGTCTCCCTTTCTTGGCCCCGTGACAACCCAACTTCATGTTGTCCGTGATACCACGCAAACGTCATGACATCCTTGCTGTAAGCCAAAAGAAGGCCTGATAACCATATGACCATGATTGTATCGACGCATCAGCTCAGCGGAGTTGGCTTTAGCTTTGATTGAGACTTGGTCCATGTGTCAATACTGTCAGACCGTCTTGTTGACTATGGCAAGTGACGGAACTCGACAAGTCTACAAGAATGTTTGCCCTCAGATGTTCCATGACTTGGTCTCACATTAAGGAGGGCATCAGACTAGGTACCTACTTTGATAGCCTAGCCATTGGCAAGATCGGCCTTGGAATTGTCTACCTGCCTCGCACACACATGTGCGTCAGCGAAGACTCTGAGCATTCCCTAACACACAACAACCATACCTAGACCCAATGAGCCGCGCCGAGGAACACTTCTTGAATTTACATACGTTCAAGCATGCTCGGGCGGACATCGTCCCCTCAGTCACAGCCTAGCTCGAATATGCCGAAGGTCACACCGTCGATCAAGGAGGAGACCGTATCTGGGTTTGAAATCTGTTTCCACGCAAAGTTCGGCGTCTGATTCTCGATTGACAATCATCATTGCAAGATCAAGAGTCTCAGAGGATCATCGCATCTATCCGTATCACATAGTGTACCTTCACCCTCCATGTGACGCGATCGGACCCCACTCGGTGTATTCCTCTTCACTTTCTCTCGCCCTCCCTCTTCTCCCCTTGCTTGGGCAGCGTCTTGAGGAGTAACTCTTCCATCATCGCCCCGACGTCCCTCTGCATCTGGTCCATGCTCCATGCGGCTACGACAGCCATTAGTAAGCTGTTGCGTTTAGTCCTTGCCAATCAATGCGATTCCGGCCCAGTTGCCCACATACCCGCCTCCGCTTATCTCCCTCAGAGACAGTTTTTTCTTCACTCCCCGAGAACGGCGCGAGGCTTGGGTGGTGCGACATTCGGGATCAGGGGAAGTGAAACCAAGTGGACTTACTGAATGGCGGCTCGACCTTTCCCGCGAGCTTGTTGATCACGTCGCTCCGATTCTTGAGTATCCACTATCACCGCACCCGATCAGCTCGCACCCCTTCTTCTCAACACCGAGCATGGAATCTCTCGCATGCCGTCTGTGCCGCCTCATGAACCCGGAATCCAGCAGTGTCCCAATTCGCGGCATGTATGGACCCACCTTACGCAGCTCCTCCCTTCCCCTCACCCTCTCCTTCTCCCCCAACTCATCATACCTCACACAGAGCACATAAAGGCTCGCGGCGATCACGTTGATCTCCTCCTCGGTATCGAGGAGTACCCCCGGTTCGAGATCGATGAGCGCGATTGCCGATTCCGGGGTGGGGGATTTGATGAAGTGCGCGCGGAGGGCGGGGAGGTTGAAGCTGTGTGGGAGTGAGGCGGGTCGGTGTGCTGA